>Ga0114996_10009194_pt1 | contig 10869 bp, 10 predicted proteins | sample ArcticOcean_MG_C_4_FD_87039 | JGI IMG/M metagenome (GOLD analysis project Ga0114996, IMG submission 87039) | Marine microbial communities from western Arctic Ocean - ArcticOcean_MG_CB4_134 | ecosystem: Environmental > Aquatic > Marine > Oceanic | place: Arctic Ocean: Canada Basin | collected... | reverse complement strand
CCACGACCCTGGTCCGGAGACCGGGCGGAGGGCATCGCCTTTTCGGAGTGCCACTCGTGGTCGAGAACCACCTCGAGTGATTTTCCCGTCAGCTTCTCGATATCCACCAGGTATTCGGTTTCGCTCTGGTCACAGAAGGCGATGGCAATCCCCGCCTGGCCGGCGCGGCCCGTGCGACCGATACGGTGGACATAGCTCTCGGCAATGTTGGGCAAGTCGTAGTTGATCACGTGGCTGACGCCGTCCACGTCGATTCCCCGAGAGGCGATGTCGGTGGCCACCAGTACTCGGACGTCACTAGACTTGAATCCTGCCAGTGCCTTCTGACGGCTTCCCTGACTCTTGTTCCCATGGATTGCGGCGGCGTTAACGCCCGCTTTTGCGAGGTCTTTTGCGACTCGGTTGGCCCCGTGCTTTGTGCGGGTAAAGACAATGGCACTTTTGATTTCATCGCCTTCCAGTAATTCACGGAGCAGTCGCTTTTTGTCCGCACGCTCCAGAAACATCACTTTTTGAGTGGTGAGGTCCACGGTCGTCGATTGTCGGTCTACTTCCACTCGAATTGGGTTGTGGAGGAAGCCACTGGCCAACTTGACGATGGAGTCCGGCATGGTCGCGGAAAAGAGCAGGTTTTGCCGTTCGTCGTGGAGCAGGTCGAGGATCCTCCGAATGTCGCGAATAAAGCCCATGTCGAGCATTCGGTCGGCTTCGTCTAGGACAAAAAACTCGACGTGTTGAAAGTCGATGTACCCCTGGCCGTGCAGGTCCAGCAGACGACCCGGCGTGGCAATTAAAACATCCACGCCTCGTCGGAGGTCGGCCACCTGTGGACGTTGGTTAACGCCTCCAAAAATCACTCGGTGGTACAGGTCCACAAATTGGCTGTAGGCGTCAAAACTCTCGCCAATTTGCGCGGCCAATTCCCGGGTCGGTGTCAGCACAAGCGCTCGAATGACCGGTTTTCCGGGCAATTCATCCGTGGCCAGGTGTTGGATAATGGGCAACAGAAAAGCCGCCGTTTTTCCGGTGCCGGTTTGGGCACACCCCAGCACATCCCGGCCTTCCAACAATGGAGGTATGGCCTGGGCCTGAATCGGGGTCATGACCGTATAGTTTTCGGCCGCAATTGCCCGTTGAATGGGTTCGATGAGGTCGAGGGAGTTAAATGATTTCAAGGGAGTATGCCAATCTTGGTTCAATACAACCGGAACCTGCTTCGCAGCTTCTCCAGCGAGTTCAAGGTAGCCTCTATGGCATGTCCTGTCCATTATTCGCTAAGTTTGCTGTTCGGGGGTGGCTGGCGGTAGACTCCGCACCATGACGGATGCAACACCTTACGACGACGCGATTTTGTAGCAGACCTTTCACGCCTGCCACTTCCACAACTACATGAAGAAATCCCTCGAGGTCATCGAGCCAGGACGGGTGAAGGTTCGCCTCTCGTACTTCAAGGATCTCGACCAGGCCATGGGCATGCTCCACGGCGGCGTCTACGCGGCGCTGTTGGATACAGCGTCCTATTACGCGGCGGTGAGCGCTTATCAGACTTCGGGCAAGCTGCCTTTAACGCAAGAGTACAAGATCAATCTCCTGACCTCGGTCAGCGGCGAAGATCTGGTGGCCGACAGTCGGGTGGTCAAGTCGGGCAAACGCGTGGCAGTGGTGGAGACCAAGATTCATTCGGATTCGGGTAAGCTGGCTGCTGTGGGACTTACGAGTCTGATTATTCGTTCCTGAAAACGTAGCGACCCTTTGGGCTTCTTTGTTCGGGAGCGTGTCGCACCGTCTCCCTTGTCCATGAACTGCATCACATCTCGGCGATCCACATCCAAAGGTAAATAATTGCATTGCACGCAATCCCCAGCGAAAAGCGCCAGCCGCCGCCGGCGGGTCTCTTGAGAAACAACGACATCAGGCCGCTCACAAAGAACAAGGCCCCCAAGAACAGAAGAATCAACACCGCCCCCAACCCGGCGTGGTCAGAGCCCTAGGGGTACGCGATTAGGCTGCCGACGAGTACAAACCCCGGCGTGATTGCTCCGATTGGAAACGACCAGGATTTCCAAAGACGCAGAGCGTTTGGGCCATCTGGCGAGAAACGGGCTGCGGCCAAGAGGACGCCAAATCCGATGCCAATGCCAGCGACGAGTTGTAGAAGAAATGCCCAATCCATGCTGTTGCCTCCGGGCCGCCCTTGTGTCCGAGTGTAGCGTGTTTCGTCCGCCGGCTGTAGGGTGCGCGGATGAATTGACCTGTGGTAGTTTCTGGGCGGGATTATTGTTTCGAGGAGCATCCATGAAGTTGGGCTACACCATTCTCTACGTGGACGACGTGCCGGCCACGCTGGCCGCCTGGCAAAAAGCGTTTGGACTGGTGCTGGCCTACGAGCACGAAGACGGTATTTACGGCGAGATGGCGACCGGCGAGACCACGCTGTCCTTTGCTCAGACCGAGTTCGGTCGTGGCCATTTTGAGGACGCGGACACGCGCGCCATGTTCGACCGCCCGCCCAGTCGTTTCGAGATTGGCCTGGTCACCGAAGACGTGCCGTCGGCCTACGCCCAGGCCACCGCCTCGGGCATGACGGCCATCAACCCACCGCATCAGAAGCCCTGGGGACAGACCGTCGCCTGGGTGCGGGACCCCAACGGCATCCTGGTGGAGCTGGCCAGCCCCATGGCGAGTGGGTAGCGCCGATACGTTCGGGGCTTAGAACTCGACGCCCGTATGAACGCCAACGCTGATGTGCATCTCTTCTGGGGTGTAGGCAAAGCCGACGGTCGGTCCCACATGCACACCGTGCAGGTTAAACTCATAGGTAGCCTCGATGTGCGCGGCAAAGGCGACATCGTGCTCGTCCATCAGCACACCGGGCGACACGCAAAAGTTCAGCGGATCCGTGGGCCGGTAGCAGAACATCGGACCAATGGTGTGGTGTGTGTGGTGACCCACAATCAGTTCATAGCCCAGTCCCAGCGCAAACTGCGTCTCGCCAAAAGTGTAGATGGCGTGTGTATGGAGTCCGTAGGCGAATTCTTTTTCGCCGAGCGTGAATGCCACGGCATTGGAGAGCCCCATTTCAATGGTGTTGTGGCCGTGGCCATGATGGTGTTCGTCGTGATCGCCTGCGCGAACCTCTGCGGTCACTAGCAGGCACGACAACACCAGGATGATGCCAACGGAATGTTTGTACAGCATGGTAGATCCCTCGCTCCCCAAAAAACGTTCTACACACGTGTCCATCTAGTTCTTTCTTCTCGTTCCCACAAGCGGAAAATAGCCATTGGGTTCGGGGCCCAGGCGGCATGCTGGTGGAGCTGGTCAGCCCCATGGCGAGCGCGTAGCGCCGCCGTGGGACATTTGCGGGATGCATGGTTTCCTAAACGAGGTTGACAAGAATTGGATTCTGTACCATTCAAAAGGCCGCAACGGAGTAGTGATCCAACGAAATGCAGACGTTCAAATACAACACAGAAATACCCGATCGGCTGGCAGTTCTCATGGAGACGATTGAGCCTCATCGCCAATCCGTTTTGGAGCATCCGGTTTATGGCACATTGAAAACCCTGGATGACGTTCGCGTTTTCATGTCCCACCATGTGTTTGCGGTGTGGGATTTTATGTGCCTGCTCAAAACGCTGCAGCAGAAGCTGACGTGCGTTGAGGTTCCATGGCTTCCCACCGTGGACAGCCAGAGTCGCCGTCTCATCAATGAGATTGTCCTGGAAGAAGAGAGCGACGAGATCACGTCCGGCGTGTATCGGAGTCACTATGAGTTGTACCGAAGCGGTATGGACGCCTGTGGCGCGTCCACGCGGGCGATCGATGCGTTGCTCGAGGCCTTGTCTCGAGGCGCCACCATTCACGAGGCGCTGGCGACCCGAGAGATTCCTGCCCATGTTGTGACCTTTGCCACGGCGACGGCGCGCGTGCTTCAGGGCGGCCAAACCCATGAGATTGCGGGCGCGTTTACCATGGGTCGTGAGGGTGCGATTCCCGGTATGTTTCGTGCGTTGATCGGCCGTCTCCGAGGGCGGTACCCCGAGGAGCTTGGGGTGTTGGTGGACTATTTGGAACGCCACATTGAGCTGGATGACGAGCGCCACGGTCCCATGGCCCTACAAATGCTGTCCAATGTCTGTGGGGACAGTGAAGAGCGATGGCTGGAAGCCACCCAAGCCAGCATTGACGCGCTCACAGCGCGCCGGGCGCTTTGGGACGGCGTATGCGCGACGCTCCGGTCTCATTAATCGACAGCAGTTCTTGTCTCAATAGTGGGGCAGCGTCAGGGTCATCACAGCAACCTGTTGATGTCCACTCATCCCTATAAGGTGATCCAGTTCCAGCAGCGGATGTCTCACCGAGAAGAACAGTGGAAAGCGTTGTCTGGCCGGTGGTTGGTCCTCAGTGGGCCGGTTTTGGAACCGAATGTTTATTTGTGATACTGCTGGGGTCTCTCATGAGTGAATCACAACCCAGTAAGGAAAGTTCGACCCTGAGGCGCGTCGTCACCATGTTTGCGCTCGTGGTGGCAGGAGAAGCGATCTTCTGTTTGCCTTTTCTGTTGGTCCGAGTCTTTCGCCCCACGCTGCTCGATGTCTTTGACATTTCCAACCTGCAACTCGGCACCGCGTTCGCCTTCTATGGCGTGGTCGCGATGGTGGCCTACTTGCCGGGCGGTCCGATCGCGGACCGCTTCTCCGCACGGGGGATGATGACCATTGCGCTCCTTGTCTCGGCCATCGGCGGGTTCTATTACGCCACCGTGCCGGGCATCGGCGGGCTCAAGATCCTGTTCGCCTTCTGGGGGTTGACGACCATCCTTCTGTTCTGGGCCGCCATGATCCGCGCCACCCGCGACTGGGGTGGAGACGACGATCAGGGCAAGGCCTTCGGTATTCTTGACGGTGGGCGTGGATTGCTCGCGGCGGTGCTCGCCTCGGGCACAGTCGCGGTTTTTGCCGCGTTCTTACCCGACGATGCGGCCACGGCCACGCTCGAACAGAAAACAGAGGCCCTGAAACAGGTCATCTGGATCTTCACCGGGATGACGCTCGTTGCCGGCGCGGTGGTGTGGTTCTGTGTGCCGGACGAGAGCGGCCCGCACCGCTCGGGCGGAGACAATGCGCTCTCGTGGTCGAAGATTCGGACAGTGTTCAACAACCCGGCGGTATGGCTTCAAGGCATGATCGTGGTGACCGCTTATGTCGCGTTCAAGGGCATGGACAATATCGGACTGTTCGCCCGCGATGTGTACGGGTTCGACGATGTTCGGGCGGCCAATGTGAGCACAATCGCCTTGTGGGTGCGGCCGATCGCTGCCCTGGGCGCCGGTTTTATCGCCGACAGGGTGGGAGGTCCACGGTCGATCGCGGCCTGCTTTGTCCTGATGTTCCTTGGAAACGGTTTCGTGGCGACGGGGCTTCTCGACCCTACCGCGCCCTGGATGCTCTTCACCATGGTGATCGCCATCGCCGTCGCGGTCTTCGGTATTCGGGGAATCTACTTCGCCATCTTCGACGACGCTGGGGTCCCGGCGTCGTTGACGGGCACCGCCGTGGGGTTGGTCAGCGTGGTCGGATACACCCCGGACATCTTCATGGGTCCGCTTAATGGCTACCTGACCGACACCTACCCGGGTGCGCAGGGGCACCAGTACTTTTTCGGGACGATCGCCGGCTTTGCCGTGCTGGGGCTGTGTTGTACGCTGCTCTTCCTGCGTCTGTCGGCTCGGAGATCAGCCTGAGCGACGGGTTGGGAGTGGGCCACGCCATCGTGATCTTGGCTACCCACTGAATCGACGTTTAAATACGCTCCTGACTACCGATTCGCAGTCGAATTCACGAGCCAGCATCCCCGTTTGTCACCTTTTCTCCAACGCCGCCTTCACAGCGTGTCCAAGAATCTGCGGGACCTTGCCAAAGGTGTGTTGAACTTCCTACACTCGGATCGCTGGAGGGGTTTGAGATGTCAGAAACGAACCACAAAGCGTTTGTTGAGAAGTTCCGTGCTTTCTGGGCGGCTCCCGCAGTCGATTCCGAATCGGTCCGCTTGCGCACCAGGTCGTGAGCAGTCTACGTTAGGGGGGGCATGATGTGTCATCGGCTATTGTTGTGTGTGTTGTTCACCTTGGCGGCAAGCTGTGGCGGATCGTCGGATGCCCCAGCCCCGGCTTAATTATTGGGTGCCACCTGTTTGGCCAGCAGTACGCTATCATTAAGCCATCCAGACACGAAGAGGACAACCACGATGCCTTTTGATTCTCTGGGTCTATCGGACCACCTGCTGCGCGCTGTTCAGGCTCAGGGCTATGACGCACCCACGCCGATTCAACAGCGGTCCATACCGCACATCACCGCCGGTGCGGACCTGGCTGCCGAGGCACAGACAGGATCTGGGAAAACGGCTGCATTTGTGCTCTCGATACTGCAAAAGATGGCCTTCGATACCGCAGAATCGACACCGACAACCATCGGTGTTCTGACCATCACGCCGACCCGTGAACTGGCGCTTCAGATCGCCCAAACATTCAAGCTCCTGGGTCAGTTTGCTGAGCCGCCCCCCAGGGTGTTGAGCATCATTGGGGGGACACCCATCAGCGACCAACTCTCGGCCCTTTCTTCAGGGGTAGACATCGTGGTCGCGACACCAGGGCGACTGCTCGACCTTATGGAACGTGAAGCGATCAATCTAAACCACGTACACACACTGGTACTCGACGAAGCGGATAAATTGCTGGACGCGGGTTTCAATGAAGAGCTGACCGTTCTGCTCACTGCACTTCCACCTCAACGTCAAAACCTGCTTTTTTCAGCAACCCTTCCCCAAAAGGTACTCCATCTATCTTCCCGCGTTCTGAACGAACCCACGGTACTGCGCATCGATGAACAACACACTTCGGTCGCAACGATCGAGCAAAGAGCCTACCAAGTAGATAAAGAGAACCGCCGCCCTTTGCTGCAACACCTGCTCCAAACCGAGCCATGGGGGCAGACCCTGATTTTTGTTGCCACACAAAGAGGTGCAACCAACCTGGCCAAGAAACTTCGAGTCGACGGGTTTCGAGCGACCGAGCTTCATGGAGGCTTGGACCAATCCGACCGCATATTCGCCCTCAAACGCTTCAAATCAGGCAAAACTCCGATCATGGTGGCCACTGATATTGCTGCCCGAGGGATCGACATTCCGCTCTTGGGCGCAGTGGTAAATTTTGACCTTCCGCGTGCGCCGGTCGACTACATTCACCGAATCGGTAGAACCGGACGTGCTGGAGAGTCGGGAATTGCAATCACGTTTGTGGATCACGAGACAGAGCACCACCTTCGGCTCATCGAGAAAAAGAACCACCTTATGCTCACCCGACGACAGGTTCCTGGCTTCGAACTCGGTGAATCCTCCGCCGAGAAAATCAAAGGTCCGGCCCCGAAAAAAGGGAGACGAAAAAGCAAGAAGGACAAGCTGCGAGAGCAGCAATAGCCAGGAGGTTTCACTCAAATGGGACTAAACATTGAACCGAAGTTTGGCGGGCTAGTCGTTCCAATGGGTTGCGATGAGATTCCCCATTCTGTACCCATTCGGTGCGGCGTGGCTCGCCCGCCCCTCGTTGACGGTGGGTCTCGGCGTCGTCGAATCCGTCCTCCGCGATGAGCACATCGTGGCGTAGGATTCGCGAATCAGGAGCTTGGAGGCGGATTGCGAGCTGACATCACGAAGCAAGAGGGAGACCTGCTGCGCGACACCACCGGGCGGTGCCTCCAATTTCGAGCCAGCGTGACCGAACGTGCAGCGACGCTCACCGCACAGAGCCTCGTGCGCACGCGTGAGCGAATGGGTGGCGACCTCCCCGACCGAGGGACGCCCATCGCTCATGTCAAGGCCCTGTTAGACGAAGCGGGTAGTCCCGCACCCAACGGAAGGACCTACGTGGAACCGCGCCAGCCCTCGACCCTATCGGCAGGCCACCGAGCCTCGAACGTTCGCCGGCGAACCGTCTGTGGCGCGCCGGCTCCGGTTAGATGGAGACCCCCGATTGGCCCATGTGAACTGATGGCAGTGCAACAATGGTCCTCGTCACCGGTCAACAGCGAGGTCCGGCGTTGAGCTACGGAGAGATCACGGACGAGATGGAGGAGGTTTTGACCCCGTTGGTGGACGGCAAGACCGTCTATGATCTCGGCGCCGGCGACCTCGCCCACAGCCATGTCCTGGCTCGCCTCGGAGCAGAGGCGGTCATAGCCGTGGACAAGGCCCCCATGCGGAAGCCTCGCTGCTCGGAAGTGTCCCGCCTGCATGGCCACTTCGGCCAGCTCCCGGTACCGGACCACATCGACGTGGCCTTCCTCGGCTGGCCGCAGACCTACCCCCTGCCCGGACTGCACGACTGGCTCGACGCCGCTGACGTGGTCGTCTACCTCGGTCACAATTTCGGTGACAGCTACTGTGGGTCGCCCGAACTGTTCTTCTACCTGACCCGGAGAGCCCTCCTGGATGAGGTCCTCGGGCGGCGGAATACGCTGCTGGTACTCGGGGATCGCCTGGGGGAGATGAGACCGATGACAGGCGAAGAGGCGGCGCACTTCTCGCGGGACTGAGCCGTGCTGCTTCTTGGCCAGCGCTGGCGTGGGATCACAAGACTCCCGAGTCCTTTCGCCCAGCAGCCAATGGATAGAGCGTCCAGATCTCCGGCGGTTTCCCATCCTGACGGGCGCCCAGGCAATACTTGCTCCGCACGTCCGCTCCAACGAGGAGTCACTGGGCCGCGCGCTGCGCCAGCCGGCCTTGCTACACGTTGAGTCGCTCGTCACATTACAAATGAATTTTCCCTCGATATCTGGGGCGGCAAGGGCACGATCAAGGCTTGACGATGCCCCGGTCCACGAGGCTTTGGCCCGTGTCCAGCACCGAGTCCTGCACCGGCCGCGGGGTCCAGCCGAGCTCGGTGCGGGCCTTGGTGGCATCGAGGATTTTGTGCTGCCCTACGTCGGGCAGAATGGAGCGCGCCCCGGCGTCGAAGCGGGCCGCCAACCACAGAACGGGGTAAGGCAGACCCATAGTGGGCGGGCGGAAGCCCTGGTGGCCAAAGCGCGCCTTCAAGAGCGCCGACATCTCTTTCATCCAGAGATGCCCGGACATCAGGAGGTAACGCTGACCGGCGGCCTCAGGAATCTCCATGGCCAGGCGATGGGCGATGGCCACGTCACGAACATCGACGATGGAGAACCCGAGCCGGGGCACGGCGGGGAGCATGCGGCCCAGGAGTCGCTCCACCACGTTCACCGAAAGCGAGAGTCGGTCACTCTGTAATGGACCGAGTACCAGACACGGATTGCAGCTGACCAACTCCATCTCCTTGTCCTCGACGAAGTCCCAGGCAGCCCGCTCCGCCAAAATCTTGCTTTTGGGATAGGGAGAGCAGGTCTCCACATCGGACCACTGGTCTTCGGTGTAGCGCTCGGCACGGGTGTTGACGATGGCCGCCGTGGACGAGGTCAAGACCACCCGCTTCACCCCCTCTCCGTGGGCGGCCTTCAACACGCGGAGGGTGCCCTCCACCGCCGGTTCCACCAACTTCGATTCGTCGTCGCTCAAGAAGAATGGAGAGGCGGTGTGGAGCACCACGTCGCAGCCGGCTACGGCCTCATCCCAGCCGGCATCGACGGTGAGGTCCGCGGCAACCAGCTCGATGTCGCCCAAGGCCCTGAGATAGCCGATTTTGCCTTCGGCGCCGAGATCGCGCACGGTGCCGCGGACGGTGTGCCCATGCTCGAGCAGCTCGCGGATCACGTGTCCGGCCACATAGCCGGCCGCACCGGTGACGAGGACTTTCATTGGGCTCGCAGTGTATCTCGCCAAGTTACGAGATCTGAATAACGTTCGACGAGCTCCTCATCGGTCCAGACGGCTCGTGTAGCGGGTCCCAAAGAGGCGGCGGCATGCGGTTGGACGGCGGTGATCAGGGATGCGGCCATCATGTCTGCGGCGCTAAAGGTCTCGTAGATGAAGGGGCCGTCGCCCAGGCCTTCTCTGATGGCTTCTAAGCCTGCGACGAGCCTCGCCTGATTGTCCGCACCTTTGGGGTCGAATCGATACTTTCGGGCGATAAAACGGGCGCCTATGGCAGCGACTGGGCGTGACAGGCCCGCAAGCCAGCGGGGGACAGTAGCGGCTGCGGCTTCGGTGAGCGCTGATTTACTCTCAAGTGTTCTTCGAGTGACCTTGCGTCGCGCGGCGTCGTAGGCGGGCTCAAGGCGACTGGCCCAGTTCGCGACCTCGCTCTTGTCTGTTTGGAGAGAGGCTCCAGTGCCGACCCGATCGGCATAGCAGATGATGTCCCAGGAGTCGGAGAGCACCTTCTCTGGGAGGACGAGCATGGGAACGCTGACGCGACCTTGGACGCCTCCGGCACGGCCGCGGCGGCGGAGCGCAAACTCGCCCAAGAGTGGTGTGTGTTCCCGATATTGGAAGTCTATGCGGTGATGCTCGAGCGCCCACCGAGCCCGTTGACTCCATGGAGAGTAATGGATGGCGTATAGGATGGGAACGTTCATCAGGCCTCCTAGCCTCTAGGAACTACAAACCCCTTTTCTAGGTATCAGTAGGTTAGAATCAGCGGCTATTATCCCACAACCCACACAACATATCGCGATTGGAGCCGCTCAATCTCTAAGAACACCCAAAACCGACGAGAGGGTAGGCAAAAGACTGGTCTGCAGCATCCTCATCTACCGGACACGCCTACACATTGAACCGAGTGTGAACATAGTTAGTAAGTACAATGCACTATATTTGTTTTTCGGGTCAATCTATGCCGGAACGGGTCCCGTCGGCGGCCCAGTGGCCAGGAGGGTGGTAGTGGGCTAAACTGAGCGT
>Ga0114996_10009190_pt1 | contig 10872 bp, 8 predicted proteins | sample ArcticOcean_MG_C_4_FD_87039 | JGI IMG/M metagenome (GOLD analysis project Ga0114996, IMG submission 87039) | Marine microbial communities from western Arctic Ocean - ArcticOcean_MG_CB4_134 | ecosystem: Environmental > Aquatic > Marine > Oceanic | place: Arctic Ocean: Canada Basin | collected... | reverse complement strand
TCACGTGGTCGAACACCAACCGAACTGCCCGTTCGCGGACCTCTGGGGAATACCTCTTCCTGTTTGTCATGACTCTATCCTCTCAAGAAATAGAGTCTCCGGCAAGTCCGGGGTGATTCACCCGGCAACAATAGCATCGTCCGTATTCGAGTTTGTCGTCTGCATCATGAACACGGTCAGCGCCTGAGCGAAGCTTCGGACCAGGACATCAATCTCGTTGGACTTTACCGGCTGCTCCTTTGCCGACGAGGGTTCCGTGAAATCGTTCTGAACCTGGCTTTGTGTTGGATGTTCTGTTCCACATCCAACAATCACGACGAACATCAGGCAGGTCAGGAAGAGGGCGATACCCGGAAGCGTGATTGCGGTGGCGCCGTGCACGAGATTGCGAATGGTTGAGTTCATCTGCCTACTCCTTGATGAAGCGGTTCGTTTCAGAAACTGCCGATTGAAGGGCGCCCTTCGAGCAGGTTCTATCGCAACGGGCGTGCCGACTGAGATGAACGAACGCTGGTGAACGCCGAAACCCGTCTGGAAGAAGGCGCATTTGTCGCATCGCGTCGATTGGAACCCAACAGACCGACGGTAGTTGGGCGAGTTTCGAGAATCTGATCGGCTACGGAGAGCATCCGATCAGATACACCTGAGAGCAAATCAGGTCAGGCTGTTCGCTGGGAAGATCGGACCAGGGCAGTTTCTCCTATGGCTCGGCGGAGACCTGAAGCCCACCGGTTCCCCTCCACCCAGAGCCCTTGGCGCCCTGTTTCGCTTCTTTGCAGCTCCCAATCACCTATGAAGACTTCTGATGCCACAGACCGACTTCCATAACCATCTGCCCTGCAAGCGCTTGCCACTGTCCTCTGTAGGGTTCATCAGGGTTCCTGGGCCTTGACCCTGCGTCTAATCCACCGTACCTTTTGAAGGAAGCAAAGATAGGATCGCAACAGCGGCACCCGCCCGAATGGCCCGGAGTTTTTCGACGAAGGCGCTGCCATCGCGAACACTTACCGGAGTCAGAGCCTCAACTGACCTGAGACGGAATGTCTCGTTACGTGAGGCGAAAGCAAAACCAGAGTCGAGCCGTTGGGCATCGGGCGTCAGTGAGGGCTGTCGAAACAACCCGAAAGGAGGAGGCAACTATGCCGCCGGATTGTATCAAGCGGCCGTGATGAAGCGAGAGGTCACTTTGTGGACTCCTGAATCATCGCGGCCGTTTTCATTTTCTGCTGTTCTCCAGCCTTTGTTACAAGGCGGCATCGGTTCTGCAATACGTTTCACCGCCCGGGATTCCTCCGGAGTCGTTTCGCCTGCCGACTCAGGCCGAACGTAGCACAGTCGGTAGTCCCCGGACTTGGAGGGAAGCAGTTCGATATCCCCGGCAGCCACACGATCATTTGCGGGTCGCTCAGGCCAGGTAAAGCTGGCATTGTCCCTGTAGGCGTAAGAGCAGGTGACAGAGACTTGCGTCCCGGCAGGTTCCAGTCCGTTTCATTGCCAGCGAAAAGGAATGTTCGACGGGGCCGCATCAGGGCGACCGGAAGTACATAGCTGATGGCGAGCAGCAACCAGGAGGAGGGGATTATGCCACCCGACTGTTGCCCACGGCCGCAGCAACGGTGAAACCGAAACGGGTTTCTTTGGTTGCTGCGGCCGTGGTCATGTATAGAGATGTTCTGTTGTGCAGGTTTGGTTTTCCCACATCATGCTTTACCTGGCAGGCGTACCTTTACCCTGTGAATTGGCGACGTTAATAATTGCTACCAGTGGCATAAGTGCGGCTGTGGCTCGTGTAAGCGTTGTCGGGCGTTGTATCTTTTACCTCGTGCGGATCTGGAAACACTTATGGATTTGACAACTTGGCAGTATCCAGGCCACATCGACGGATCCATCGTTCCTGTTTCTCCGCATTTCCGGCCATGAACAGCTGCCAATTCGAGTTGCCTCCTGAAGGCCCATCACGTAAGCTGGATCTCTGTAAAGCGCCGCCCACCTCCATCAGGAGTTACTCATGCTTCAAGAAGCCCGCGACTATCTCAACCAGCTTACTGATGACCAGCGTGCCCGAGCTCTTTTTTCAATCTCATCAGATGAACGGTTCGACTGGGCGTATGTGCCCCGTGAGCGTGCTGGGATCCCGTTCAAAGAGATGGCGGATCCCCAACGGAAACTTGGTCACGCTCTCCTTCGCTCCGCACTTAGCCAGGAAGGCTATGCCAAAGCCGCCGACATCATGGCCCTGGAAACAGTTCTGGGAGAGCTTGAAGGGAGACCGGCTGACGAAGGCTTCAGGGATCCGGAGAAATACTTCTTCACGTTCTACGGCGACATCGATGGAGGCGGCGACTGGGGGTGGCGAATCGATGGGCACCATCTGTCGCTCAATTTTACGTTGAATGGGAGCGAGATTATCGGCCCCACGCCCACGTTCTTCGGATCCAATCCGGCGGAAGTCCTGGCCGGGCCTCACAAAGGGAAACGGATCCTCCACGAAGAAGAAGATCGCGCCCGCCAACTGCTCCACGCGCTGGTTCCAAACCGTCGTGAGCGGGCAATCATCTCACCAGAGGCGCCGTCGGACATCATCACCCGCATGGATCGCCGGGTGGGTGAGCGTCCTGTTGAAGGTCTGCCGGTTTCCGAGATGTCGGAGCCTGAACGCAACCAGCTGATCAACGTCGTCGAAGGCTACGTCCACAACCTCGCACCGGGTCTTGCGGACGCCCACCTGAAGCGAGTGCAGGATGCCGGGGTCGACGCTCTCTGGTTCGCCTGGGCGGGCGGGGAGGAACGGGGCGAGAAACATTACTACCGGATCCAGGGTCCAACACTCTGGATTGAGTACGACAACACCCAAAACGACGCCAATCACACACATTCCGTGCTCCGGGACATCGAGAAGGACTTTGGCGAGGATGTCTTGAAAGAGCACTACGATCGGGCTGGCGACGGCCATTCGCACGGATGATGGCTGACACACCAGGCGGTGATGAGGTGGGGGGAGTGGTTCTTTGCGGGGGCGAAAGCCGGAGGATGGGGCGGCCCAAAGCGTCTCTACCTTTTGGCGATGAGACGATGCTGGATCGTGTCGTCGGAGTCGTGTCCGCCGTCGTTTCTCCAGTCATTGTCGTGGCCGGGCCAAAGACACAGCTCCCCGAGCTTCGTCGACGCGTAGCGGTTGTCCGCGATCCTGTGGAAGGGCGAGGGCCTCTTCAGGGAATCGCCGCAGGCCTCACCGCACTGCGCTTGGATGGTTTGAAGGCCGCCTTCGTGACGTCGTGCGATATACCCCTTCTGTCGGCAGCTGTTGTACGGGTGATTGTTGATTCGCTGGGTGAGGCCGACCTGTCGGCTGTGAGGATCGACGGACGCTGGCATCCGATGGCGGGTGTCTATCGGACTGCGTTGGCGGAGCGCGCGCAGGAGAGGGTGGACGCAGGGAATCTGAGGGTGATCGATTTCCTTGAGGTCAACGGCGCCCGGGAGACAGCGGAGTTCGCGCTGCGTCAGACAGATCCGCAACTCCTTTCGTTGATGAACGTCAACACGCCCGAGGACTATGCGAGAGTTCTTGAGCTGGCATTCCCCCAAAGCCCTCCATCCGACGCATGAACCGAACACCCCTCCAGCTGAGGATAGACCGTGACCACACTTGTAGAGGCCGAAACGGAAGCGGACTTTGAGCAGCACCTGAAAGCGCTGGGACTCATGTCTCTTTCTGCGTACAAGCTCTGGTGTGTCCGAAGCGGCTTCGACAAGGCGCACCACAAGACGGAAGAGCAGAGGCAGGCCGAAGTTCAGTACCATCTCGAATCTCTTGTAGAAGAGCGCGGGCCGGATATCAGCATCCACCACAATCCGCGGCGTACCGACTACATCGCCCGAATCTTCCGCGGCGAATGCCAGAACCAGACGTTGTCCGATATTCTCCACCGTATCAGGAGGATGTACAACAATTTGGCGGAAGTTCCCGAGGCACAGCAGGCGTTGGGACATCTTCTGGCTCACGTGGAGAAGTACGGCGACTTCCTTCGCCCGGGTAAGGGACACTCACGGTTCGGGAATGTGCTCACGAACAACTACCTAGCTGCTCTTGAGCAGCTGGCCCGGCATCATTCCGACTGGATTCGACCGGTGGAAGACTGGCGAACGGAGGAAGTTAGGGCGGAAGAGCAGTTCCGTTCTCTCGCCCTCCACCTGCTGGCGAACTACGATGTACCGGGGTGTTTCTACAGTGCGTTCCTTCAAGGAACTAGCGATGAAGCGCAGCTGCAGCAGGACTGGTTCAAGCACATCGCCCTGGGCCAGAACATCCGAACGGCACGCCATCTGTCGATGCGGTTGACAAAACGTATGGCCCACATGCTCAGCCAGGCGGGAGAATGGCTCACCGTTCCGCAGGCTTTTCGATCGGTCCAGTTCCAGGCCTTCGGTGGGAAGCCGAAATGGTCTCTCCTGAGCGGGCCGTTGGGATACATAACCGAGGACGAGCCCTTTTGGGAAACGGTCGTCCAATTCCTTGCGAACCAGATCTTCCTGGACGCTTCCTACATTAACCCCATCGTCGATTACATTCGAAACCAGAAGTACACGCCCCAGCGGATTCTCCAGGCAGATGGGACGGAGGTCGAAGGCCCACCACCGCATCCTGCATTCTGCATGAAGGGCCGGAGTATCAGCAAGCTCATCCACGAAGTCGACCATTGGCACACGGAATTGAGCGGATTGGAAGACATCCCTCTGGAAACCTGGGAGCCTTCCGGATTCCGGGAGTTCGGGCATGACGTGCTGGATCCAGAATTGAAACGAAACATCCGGTGGACGTTTCATGAACTCACCACCTCGGCCAACCTGCAGGTGGAAGGCCGTGTGATGAGCCACTGTGTCGGATCCTATGTCAAGCGATGCCTGTCAGGCCAGGAGTCGGTCTGGTCGCTTCGGGCGCTGGATCTGGATGCGGAGGAAGAGAAACAGGTTCAGGAGCATGTCCTTACCGTCTCCGTTGAGAACAGGAAGAAGACGGTTACTCAATACGCCGGAAAGTACAACCTGAAGCCATTCGGGAAGAAGATCGTGGCCAAGAAGCGAAAGGCCAGCGGCGTCTACATCCACCTGCTCACCCAGTCTCCGAGATTCCTACGGATGTGGATGGACCGAGAAGGCCTCTCGCATACCTGAGATCGACGCAAGTTGAGGAACGTGGCGGCCAACCCGTTCTTCTCCAGCCAAGCGCCAGAAAGTAGGCGGCTGAGATGGCGCGGAACGACGGCCGTGGTGTAGCGTTAGCTAACAACAGCGGTCACCGGCCTCCCAAGGGGTGGCGGGCCATCGACGGGACAGGTGGATGGGATAGGGAGAGGAGGCGGTGACGAATGGAATGTCAGACTGCCCAACTTTCCATTCTTTCTCCGAAGCTGACGCGGCCACGCCCCAAGCCCCCCGGCGTCAGAACTGAGCCTCTACAACTTCACCGAGATAAAAAAGGACCAGAATTACAAAGCCCTGCAGCAAGACGCTGCGGGGCTTTTGCTGTACGATGCCGACTACCGATGTAGATCCGGAGGCCCGCCATCCCTGCCGACAAACTACTTGCAGGCCTTGCCAGAATTACACGTAAGTCTTATGTTATCATTCACTTCGGGCCTGATCGTCCAGGGTGTTCTCGATGTCGGATCAGGTGGGTATATGTTCCATTTTGCACGGAAAGAGGGAGACGGATGCGGGGCCAGGAGTTTTTGAGCCGCCTGGAAAACGAGATCATCGTCGGCGATGGCGCCATGGGCACCATGATCTGCGCCCGCGGTGTTCCCTGGAACGCCTGCCTGGAAGCTGCCAACATCGAGCATCCAGAACTGGTGAAGGCCATTCACCTGGAGTACGTGGCCGCCGGGTCGGGACTGATCGAAACCAACACTTTCGGCGCTAACCGGAACCGTCTGAAGGCGGCCGGTTATGATGGCCAGGCCCGCGATATCAACGCCGCTGCTGTTCGATTGGCCAGGGAAGTCGTCCCCGAGAGCGTCTTCCTCGGCGGTTCCATGGGGCCCTTCGGACGCGCCGATTTGGATGCCGGCGACGAGCCGACGGACCTGGACAAAGCGGCTGCATTCCGCGAACAGGCGGAGGTGCTCCTTGAGGAAGGCGTCGACCTGCTCCTGCTTGAAACGTTCTCAGACGCGGACGAAATCCGGCTGGCCCTGTCCACGGTGCGATCTCTTTCATCCGACGTTCCCGTCTTCTGTCAGATGGCGTTCAGCGACGCCGTGCGCACTACAGGGCGATCTGCAGCCGTCCGAGGTCTTCTGGAGCTGGAGAAACTCGGAGCCGCCGCCATCGGAGGGAACTGCGGCTCCGGCCCGGCCGGAATCATCCACGTCGTCGAAGAGCTGGGTCATCTCACAGCATCCCGGCTCACCGCTCAGCCCAACGCCAGCTATCCTCAGTACGTAAACGGACGCCTCATCTACCTGTCCGACCCGGCCTATTTCGCCGAAAGCGCAGAGCGGCTGGTGGAAGCAGGGGCCAACTTTATCGGTGGATGTTGCGGAACAACCCCAGGCCACATTCGCCTGGTAGCTGAGCGCCTGAAAGGGCGCGCACCGGCCGCACGAATGATCAGAAAAATGCCGCCGAGAAAACCGGCGAGGAAACCGTCAGGGCGCAGGCGGGAGCCGGGACGTCCGGCCGCCCCTAAGATCTACAGCCCACTGGATCGCATCGGCACTACCAAGGTGACACTTGTTGAGCTGAAACCTCCTCGTGGGATGGCAATGGGAGCTGTTCGTCGCGCTGCAGCGCTGCTGAAGGACGCTGGTGTAGACGCCTACAGCCTCGTAGAGAGCTCGCTGGCGCAGGTCCGGATGAGCCCCTTCGCAATGGCCCACCTGCTGCAGGAAGAGTTCGGCGTCGCCGCCGTCGTACACTGCACCTGCCGGGATCGGAACCTGATGGGTCAGCAGTCGGAGTTGACTGGCGCTGCCGCCCTCGGGGTTCGGACTATCCTTGCCCTCACCGGCGACCCGGCCTCCATTGGGGATATGTCCGAATCGACCTCAGTGTACGACACGAACTCGATCGGACTGATCCGGTTGATCGCCAATCTGAATCTTGGGCAGAATGTTTCCGGAAACAAAGTGAGCGGCTCTTCCGAATTCGTCATCGGCGCCGCCCTGGACCCGAATGCCACCCGACTTGCGCCCGCCATTCGCAGGCTTGAGAAGAAGATTGAAGCGGGCGCCCATTTCGTCATGACACAGCCGATATTCGATGTCGAGCGGATGAAGGAGATGTACGAACAGACGGCCGACCTGGGCGTACCTGTCTTTCTCGGGGTGATGCCGCTGGTCTCTTACCGAAACGCATCCTTTCTACATAACGAAGTGCCAGGAATCCGAATTCCGGTGGAAGTCCTGAAAAGGATGAAGGAGGCTCCGAAAGAGGCGGCACAGGAGGAAGGACTGGCGATTGCGAAGGAGATGGTGGAGGAGTCGATGTCCTATGCCCCCGGCTTCTATATCATGCCCCAATTGGAAAAGTACCTGGTTGCCGCAGAGCTCGTGAAATACATCGGAACCCTGCAAGGTAAGAGCGCCCTGACGGCGGCCCCCGCCTGAAGTCAAAGAAGTAAGCGAGCACACGCTGGACTTGCCATATCGTCGATTTTGCTTACACTAACACAGATGCACGGATACCTGAAACCCATCCCGGACGGTCGAGATTCTTGCCTGCGGCCGGCTGCGTAATGACTCGACGACCAGGATACAAGGAGGTTCATCACCATGGCAAATGAGAAGCCAACCATAAACGCCTATCTGAAGCCGCAGTGCGGCTGGAGTCGCGGAGTCCGGGCAGTGTTGACCCAGTTCGGTCTCCCATTCGACGACAAGGATATTATCAACAACGCCGATAACTACCAGGAGATGGTCCGGAAGAGCGGCCAGCCCTCGCAGCCCTGCGTAGAAATCAATGGCGAAATGCTGGCCGACGTGAGCGGCGATGAGCTGGAAGCATGGCTCCTGCAGAACGGCTACAAGCCCGCTGGGCCCGACCTCGGGATCCCCACGGATCGTTCCTGCACCGACGAAGAGCATGAGGCGATGGCTTCCGGTCGTCCTGCCCCGGTCGCCTTCGAAGGATCCCAGAACGGCTGAGTTACCGGTATTCCCAGGTATTAGAAAAAGGCGATCTCCCTTCAGGAGGTCGCCTTTTCTGATTGCTACCGAAACGTCTGTGCCAGTGATCAGTTATGTCTTGAGAATGCCGACATAAGGCAGATTCCGATACTGTTCATCCAGGTCCAGCCCGTAGCCTACGACGAAAGCGTCTGGAATCGTGAATCCTGTGTAGTGGACGTGGATGGGGATTTCGCGACGTTCGGGCTTGTCCAGGAGCGTGCAGACCCTCAGGCTCGCCGGACCTCGGCTGTGCAGTTCGTGCAGAAGCGCATTCAGCGTCCGTCCGGTGTCCACGATGTCCTCCACAACCAGAACGTCACGGTCCCGAATGTCTGCTGTGAGGTCCATCCGGAAATCGACACCTCCCCTGCTTTCGGTGGCCGTATAGCTGGATAGGGTAACGAAGTCGATTTCAACAGGTAGATCGATCCGCCTTGAGAGGTCGGCCAGGAAATAGAACGACCCCTTGAGCACACCTACCAGCAGCAGGCGTGTCCCGGCCGGATAGTCGCCGGTGATCCGGGCGCCCAGGTCGTCGAGCTTCTCCCGCAGGTCGGCTTCGGAAATCAGAATTCGGTCGATACGGGGGAGGTGTTCAGGAGAGGGGGACATCGGCAGCCTGGTTCCGTCGGTCACTCAGGCGAGGATGTCGAGGGCGGCGCCCAGCATACGGTCTTGCGTGTGGAGAGTCCGGGCGTTCTGGGTAAGCTGATTGCGGGCCGTAATCTGGTTCACGGCTTCAGATGTCGGGTCGACGTTGTTTTGTACACCTTCCAGGGATTGCGAAAGGTCCAGGGCCTCGTTGGAGAGCTGGACCGTGTCGACCTGGGTGTGGACGCCCCCGCCAGGACCTTCCTGTGACAGTAGTCGCTGGCTGGACACACCGTCGGTATTCAGGTTGGCAGTGTTATGGGCGGAAACCGACTGCCTCCGCTGGGCCGCCAGCATGCCGCTTCGGGGAATGTTCGCGTTCAAAGGCATAGGACAAAGATATGGGATCGCACCGTATGAGACAAGACAGCGGACTCGGGAGGCGGGGCGCGTGGGGCGATTGATCCCCGAGAGCCGGCTGACACAAGCCTCGGAGCGTGGGAACGATCCGAGGTTCGCTGCAGCCCTGAAAACATTGCAGGACTCTACTGATGAGATCCTGGAGTCTCCAATTGAACCTCCGGACAGGCCGGCGGGGTTCTACCATAACTATTTCTGCCCGAGTCACGGCACCCAGCTTCGGTTCGACCCGGCAGAACCTCACCAACACCGATGCACGGTGGATGGTCAGGTCTTCGAGGGGAATCCTTACGACGCCGCGTGGCGGTGGTTCGTCAACAGCCGGCTGTCAAAGGCCGTATTCCATCTGGGGCTCCGCTTCAGGATCGAAGAGGATACGCCGTCGCTCGAGCGTGCTCGAGAAATCCTTATTGGATACGCGTCACGATACGGCGGCCACCCGGTTGGAAACGATGCCGGATACGGGCAGGGACGGGCAACTTTTCAGTCACTGGACGAGGCCGTCTGGTTGATTCCCCTGGTCAGGGGCTATGATCTGATCCGGGAGTCCTTGGGGGAGGGCGATCAGAAGCAGATTGAAACCGGGTTGTTGATTCCGGCCGCTGAGCACATCCTCACGCAGAAGTACGACAGGATTCACAACATCGAGTGCTGGCATAATGCGGCCCTGGCCGCAGTCGGCTACTGCCTGGACGACGATGCTCTCGTAGACCGTGCAGTGGGATCTGCGTTCGGTTTTCATCACCAGCTTGCCGACGGGGTAAGAGACGATGGTCTCTGGTGGGAGGGTTCTTCCAGCTACCACTTCTACGCGCTCGCTGCGCTGATGACGCTGGCGCAGCTGTCCGAAGGAGAAGAGCTGCGCACATCTGATCGTCTTAGGACCATGTTCGACGCCCCGATCCGGCTCGCAGGCCCTGACAATGTTCTGCCCGCATTCAACGACTGCTGGTACTTCAGCTCCCTGGATGCCGACGTCTGCCACGGAGTCCCGCCGGCCTACGCTTTCTACGAGGTCGCATTTGGATGGTACGGCGCACCCGGACTGGCGGCCGTTGCCGCTCGAAGTGCAGGCGGGGCTGCCCGAGGTTCCCTGGAAGCCCTGATCTACGGCGCAGACGATCTTCCCCCGGCATCGCCTGCCCCAAGATCCTCCGTTCTCTTCCAGGAATCGGGTATCGCCTGCGCCAGGACCGTCGACGTGTCTGGACGTCCACTGGAGCTTTCGCTGAAGTTCGGCCCCCACGGAGGGACTCACGGACATCCCGACAAGCTGTCCCTCACCCTCTGGGCTGCTGACGAAGCGGTGTCGCCTGACCTGGGAACGCCCGGCTACGGTATCGACCTGCACGAGTCATGGTATCGGCACACCCTGAGTCACAACACCTTCCTCATCGACAAAGCGCCGCAGTCCGAAGCCGAAGGGGAACTCTTTGAGTGGGAGACGAGTGGCCAGACGGGACGGGCGGCCGCCTCTGTTAGCTTCTCAGGGAGTGATTACGATGGGGTTGTCGCCAGACGTGTCCTGATGTGGGACGAGGGGGCCGTTGTGGATGTACTTGATGTCAGATGCAGCCGGTCACGCCTCATCGACTGGGTATTCCGCGTCCGGGGGGTAAACCCCAAACTCTCCGGGCTGGCGCCTGACGATCACCAGGAGTTGAGCGGTGACGCTGGGTACAGGCACATT
>Ga0114996_10009189_pt1 | contig 10872 bp, 3 predicted proteins | sample ArcticOcean_MG_C_4_FD_87039 | JGI IMG/M metagenome (GOLD analysis project Ga0114996, IMG submission 87039) | Marine microbial communities from western Arctic Ocean - ArcticOcean_MG_CB4_134 | ecosystem: Environmental > Aquatic > Marine > Oceanic | place: Arctic Ocean: Canada Basin | collected... | reverse complement strand
TTCGCCTCGCACATCGTGACGGGACGCCACCCGGTCGAGAGCGTGAGTTGGCCGCAGAGCCGGCAGTTGCTCCGTCGCTTTGGATTGAATCTGCCCACCGAAACGCAGTGGGAGTACGCGTGCTGGGGCGGCTCGGCACGCCGCGACATTCGCGACGCCGAGAGCTTTCTCAAGTTGGCGCGCCGTCCCGCCGCCAACGTGCTGGATCGCACGGCCAATCGTAAGTTCATCGGTGAACCCGCGGACTTCAACGACGGCTACACGATCCACGCCCCGGTCGGCAAGTACCCGCCGAACGGCTTCGCGTTGCACGACATGCTCGGCAATGTCGAGGAATGGTGCCTCGATTCCTTCGGTCCCTACGGTCGACCCGCTGCACCCGGGACCGGGGAGCGGCAGGATGTTGGCACGGCGATGCGCGTCGTCAGGGGCGGAAGCTACCGCGACGTCGCCAGCCGGGCGTTGCCGAGCTGGCGTTCGAAGGATCTAGCGGAGAATCGCGACCGCGCGCGCGGACTCCGCGCCAGCCGCAAGGTCGACTGAGCGATTGGCAACACCCGCTCACGCCGTTACGCTGACGTTGCCGCAGTGAAGGAACGCTTCCCTACCGCCCGTTCGAAAGCCCTGCCCGACGCTGACCGCGTCGCGCGCTGCGCACGGGTGCCCGAACTGGGACCGAAGTTGCTCTTTCTCACGGGCGGCACGGCGATGCGTCCCTTGACCCGCGTGGTCAAGAGCTACACGCACAACACCGTCCATCTGATCACGCCATTCGATTCCGGCGGCAGTTCGGCGAAACTTCGCGACGCGTTTGACATGCTCTCAGTCGGAGATGTTCGCAATCGATTGCTCGCATTGGCGGATGAGACGGCGCGGGGCAATCCCGAGATTCACGAGTTGCTCGCGAATCGTCTCGACGTCGCTGCCTCCCAGGAAGATCTCATCGCCGAGCTCCAGGGGATGATCGCCGGTGACCATCCCCTGGTCGCCGCGATCCTCGAGCCCACGCGCCATCTGATCCGCAATCACCTCGAGTGGTTCCGTGAGCGGATGCCCGCGGCTTTCGATCTTCGCGGCGCGAGCATCGGCAACCTCGTCCTGGCGGGCGGGTACCTGGAAAACGACCGGGATGTCGTGGCCGTGATCTCCCTCGTGGCTCGCCTGGTGAGGGCCCGGGGCGTCGTGCGACCGATCACCGAGGCTTCGCTGCATCTCGAGGCGGAGCTGGCCGACGGTTCTCGCGTCGTGGGCCAACACCGGATCACCGGAAAGGAGCACCAGCCCCTCGGCCAGAGGATCGTGGACCTCGGGCTCGTGGGACCCAAAGGCTCGGAGCAGGTAAACCTCGGCGCGAACGATTCAGTGCTGGACCTCATCCGGGAAGCCGACCTGATCTGCTTCCCACTCGGCAGCTTCTGGACCAGCATCGTCGCCAACCTGCTGCCCGCGGGAGTCGGAACGGCGATCGCCGAGGCCCGGGCGCCGAAGGTCTTCGTTCCGAACGCCGGCGAGGATCCGGAACAGTTCGGCATGAAGATCCACGACTGCGTCGAGGTGTTGCATCGGAAGGTCTGTGACGATGTCGGGGAAGATGTGTCGCTCGCGCGGGTGCTCGACGTGGTCCTCTGCGATTCGGTGGGCGCGGACTACGGCGATCGTCTCGACCTCGATCGGTTGGCCGCCCTGGGCGTCGAGGTCCTCGACCTGCCGCTGGTCACCGAGCGAAGCGAGACGATGCTCGACCCGAAACCGCTGGCCGAGGTCTTGCTCACGCTGGCGTGAGAAACCCCGTATCGTCGGTGACTCGACGACGATCGTTGGTTTCGACGGAATGCTGACGGCTGGTTTAGCTCAGTGCACCCACGATCCACAGCATGCCGAGCCACCAGGGCACGGCGACCATCAGGATCCCGGTGAGTACCAGCAGCCACTGACGAAGCGGCAACGACTGCTCATGCAGCCCTGCCCCACCCTCCACGGTGTTCGCGTTCTGACTAGCCATAGGGGGGCATTATGGCCGGATCTAATCGGTCAAGACCATTAGGAAGTCGGTTTCCCGTGTATGACATTCCGCCCTACAGTTGGAGGCGATACGTCGAAGCGAAATTATTTGCGCTTTCGATCCCTCCGATGCGGTGGGGCTCGTACTTGCCTTGGCGCCCAAATGCTCCTGAAATTGCCCAAGCGATCCGGAACCCGCCGGAATCCGGGCCGTCTTCGGGTTCGCCGCACCGACCCCCACCGACTGTACGAAATCGCAAAGACATGCAGACCAGAGCTCGCGCCGGAATCTTTCTCACGACAACTCTCGCCGTTCTGAGCACTCCCCTGACGCTGCCAGAGCTGGAAGCCAGGACAGAACTCCCTCTCGTCGAGCATCGCCGGGTGGAAGACGACGGTCGGGTCGCGACAGTCATCGACCGGCAGGGAGCAGCCCTCGTCCGACCGGTAGGGCGGGAGAGATGGTCACCCTTGCGGCAGCGCAGCCTGCTGATGCCAGGTGACCAGGTTCGGACTTCGGTGCGCGGTGCCAATGCCCTGGAGGCAAGATTTACCGGGGGAGCGAAGCTGATCGTCGGCCCGGGTTCGCTGGTCGAGCTGACCGGACCCTCCGCCGTGCGTCTCTATCGCGGCGAACTCTCGGTCGAACTCCCAGAGGGCAAGAAGCGCGAAGGGGTCCAAGTCACCGGTCCCGGGGGATTCCAACAGCTGGTGAAGAGCAACTTCATCGGTCGGGTTTCGGACGGCAAGACCGTCGTGCTGGCGAAGGCGCCCCGGTGGTTGACTGGATATAAAAATTCGACAACGGACGAGTGGGTAGGGTCGCTGATCGCCAAGGTCGACGGTCGTGAAGTGCCGATGTCGGTCGGGTACCACAAGGTCGACGCGGTCATTCGCGATCAGATCGCGCAGACGACGGTCGAGCAGTCGTTCATCAACAGCACGAAGAACCGGTTGGAAGGCGTCTTCTACTTTCCTTTGCCGGCGGATGCGTCGATCAGTGGTTTCGGCATGTGGATCGGGGGCGAGCTCGTCGAGGCCGACATCGTGGAGAAGCAACGGGCGCGCCAAATCTACGAGGACATCCTCCGCCGCAAGAAGGATCCGGGGCTGCTCGAATGGAGTGGCGGCAATCTGTTCAAAGCGCGGGTCTTCCCGATCGAGCCGCACTCCGAGAAGCGCATCCGTATCCGCTACACGCAAGTGCTCCCGATGGAAGGGTCGACGGTGCGCTACCGGTACGCGCTGCGCAGCGAGTTGCTGCGGAAGCGTCCACTGAGGTCGCTCGGCATCAAGATCTCGGTCTCGTCCGCGATGAACATCGAGGACGCTGCCTCGTCCACCCACGAGGTACGGGTCCGCAAGACGGCGCACGCTGCGACGCTCGAGTTCGACGCGCAGGAATACACGCCGGAGAAGGACTTCGAAGCGGCGATCACGCTCAACCGGGCGGCGTCGCTGACGGTAGTGCCGCACCGGCGCAGCGCCGACGGCTACTTCATGATGTTGTTGTCGCCACCTGGCGCGGCGTCAGGGAAGTGGAAGAGGGATCTGATGCCGGAGGGCAAGCCGGTCGATCTGATCGTGATCGCAGACACGTCGGCTTCGATGGATACGGCTGCGCGAGGCAGTCAAGCGGACTTCATCCGTGGGCTGTTGACGATGCTCGGTAAGAAGGACAGGTTCCGGCTGGTTACGGCGGACCTCGGAGTCGCGAACTTCGCGGCGGATCCGGTGGCGGTGAGTGACAAGAGCATCGAGAGTGCGATGGCGTTCCTGGCCGCCCGGGACTCGATGGGGTGGACCGATCTCGATCGCGTGTTGGCGCAAATCGAACGCGAGGCCAAGGCCGGGACGGTCTTCGTCTACGTCGGGGACGGCATTGGCACGACGGGCGACGCGGATCCGGTCGCGCTGGCGAAGCGAGTGCGGCAACTCGGCGCCGACTGCAAGGGTGTCGTGCACGCGGTGTCGACGGCTTCGACCTTCGAGCAGGGCGTGCTCGAGGCGTTGGCCAGCATCGGCGGTGGATCCGTGCGCAGCACCGGCGACGATCCGGCGCAGACGGCCTACGCCTTGCTCGCCGAAGCGGCACAGCCCGCCGTGAAGGACTTGAAGGTCGAATTCGAGGGGCTGCGCACGGCGCGCGTGTACCCCGAGACCCCGCCGAACTTGCCGGTCGGACAGCAGCAGGTGCTGCTCGGTCGCTTCCTCTCGACAGGTCAAGACCAGCGCGGGCGAGCGATCGTGACGGGAACGCTCGATGGGAAAGCAGTGCGCTACGTCGCGCCGATCGAAATCAAGGCAGGCGAGGCGGGCAATTCGTTCATCCCACGTCTGTGGGCGCGGCGCCACCTCGATCACCTTCTGTCCGCCGGTCGCTCGGCGAAGGTCCAGGAGGACATCGTCGGCTTCAGCCAGGAGTTCGGCATCATGACGCCGTACACGTCGTTCCTCGTGTTGGAGAACGACGAAGACCGCAAGCGCTACGGCGTCGAGCGTCGGGTCAGGATGCGTGACGGTCAGAAGTTCTTCGCGAAGGGTCGCGACGACGCGTCGACCGAGATCTTGCGGCAGCAGATGCGACAGGCGCGGACGTACCGACTGCAGATGCGGCTGCGGATGCTCTCGGAGATCGAAGGCCTCGGGCGAAGTCTGCAGGGCTGGGCCGTGTCCTGGTCCGAGGGCAGAGGGACGGTGCGCGATGAACTGCAGAGGGCCGCGAGATTCGGTCGTCGTGGCCGAAACTCCCTTGGACCGATGTCGCCGGGCGCGCCCGCGGATGGCGCGGGATTCCGCAGTCGGTCCAATGGCAGGTTGGGCGGCGGAGAAGATCTGTCGGCGGAGTACGCCGGGGTCGACTCCTACGCCAAGGCGGACAGGAAGATGGCGGATAAAGAGCTCTACGAGCCGCACGTGATGGACCTCCCGGCGGACGCGACGCCGGCCCTTGAGGGACTGTCGGGCTTCTACAAGGGGGCCGTGGGCGGTGGGCGGAGAGCCTTGCACAAGAGCGTGAACGCCAACAGTGCCTACGGCTATTTTCGCCAGCGGTTTCAAAGCCAAGTCCGTCTTCCGACCCGTCCACCATCGTATGACTTCGGGTACTTCGGCTTCCCGTACCTTCCAGCACCGCACAGGGAGCCGAAGGATCCCCGCCGCGCCGATTGGCCGAAGGAAGTCCTCGACCTCCTCGCGTCGTTGGACCGCCGCGCCCGGGTCGAGAAGTCCGACGTCGGGTTCATCCTGAAGTCCGACACCGATCACGTGCACCCGCTGCAGGGGCGGATCACGGGTTGGTCGTCGAGCTACGGATTCTACGTCGGCGGTTCATGGGTGCGTCGCGACACGGGTCGCAACGCCCAACCGATCACCAGTTGGGTGTACGACGGCAAACGCGCCGTCGTCGTCGAGGGACTCAATCTCGGTCGGCGTCGCGCTGCGGACGCAAACGATCGAAAGTTCGCCTTTTCCCTGCTCGACTACTCGACCCGTGACTTTTCGCGGTCCTACGTCGACTACGAAGCGAAGCTTGTGGCCATGGGCGGAGGCCAGATCAAGGTCATCCTGTCCGCCCGAAAGCCGCGGGACTACCGCATGGAATTCGTCATCGACCGAGGGCGCCGCGTCGTCACGCAGTTGGTGATGGTCAGCGACGGCAAGGTCACATCGACCACGAATATGGCTGACTTCATCGAGAAGGGCGGTCAGTTCTGGGCGCGGAAGGTCGAGTGCAAGAACGCCAAGGGTCGCGTGATCTGGCGTCGTCGGTTGTCTGTCGAGACGACGACCGCGAGCGAAGTAGCGGGCCTCGTCAAGGTCTCGACCACTGGCGCGCAGAACGCGATCTTCGTCGGGCACAAAGACCCGAAGATTGCCGATTCGAAGCAGGCGATCCATGTCGGGAAATCCGAACTGGCCGACCACTTCCGCATCGTGACGCACTACGCCGCGACCCAGCAGTGGGACAAGACGTGGGCCGCGTGGAAGACGGTGGAGACAAAGATCGGCGAGAACCGCGGTGTGCCGCTGATGCGGTTGAAGCTCCAGTCCGCGAGCCGGCAGGGTGAAGAGTTCAAGGCGCAACTCCGCGCGATCATCGTGGGATGGCCGGGAGTCGAGGGGCGCCGGGGGACGACTCCGCCCGGCATCGATTTCCTCACGAATCACGTCCGACAGCTCGCCGGGAGTGTCCTGTCGAGACAGGAGCGACTCACGCTGCTCGAGTCGCTCGAACCCATCTGCCGTCGACGTGGCAAGGAGAAGACCTCCGCCCGGGGCGTCGCGGATGCGCAGCGACGAGACATCTCGTACCGCGCGAACCTCGCGAGTTTTCTGAACTCGATGGGGCGCGTCGACGAAGCTCTCCGTCTGAGGGAACAGAACGCCGCGCGCCACGCGGATCACTTCGACGTCGTGATGTCGTTCGTGAACGCCTTGGGAAGCGTCAGCGACCACAAGCGGCGATCCGCCGTCATCGCCGCGCATCTGGCGAAGAAGGGTAAGTGGCTCGAGGCGGAGACCAGTCAGTTCTTCGACACGTGGCTCGATGTCCTCTTCTACCTGCGCGACTTGCCGGGCATGAACCGCGTCGCGTCCGATTGGATGAAGGCTGACCCGGAAAACTGGGTTTCCTACCACTGCTATCTCGGGAGTCTGATGTTCCGCGACCGCGCGACCGAGGTCGAGAGGTGGATCGGCGCCCGCCTCGGCGAAGAGCCGAGCGACGCAGTGAAGCTCGCGAAGATCCGCGCGGCGGTTCACCACGCCATCGGGCAGGGTTGGAGCATGGGCACCAATACCGTCGACGATGCGTGGCAAATACCGCTCGCCTCTCTCGTGCGTCGCTGCGCGAAGACGGGTGGCACGAAAACGCTGCAAATCGCGAACGAGATCGTCGGCAACTACTACTTCCGGCGCACCGACGCCTTCCGTGACCTGCGCAAGGAGTTCCTCGTCGACATGCTCGGCGACAAGGGGATTGCCGAGATGCCGCTCAATCGCATGGCGATCTACATGAGTTGGATCGTCTGGGGGCGCAACTCGATCGACAGGAAGGACTGGGAGAAGGCCCGCGACATGCTGCGTGCGCGGTTCGACAAGGCCGGAGATGTCGGTGCTCAGGGCGTGCTCGGTAGCTACGTCCTGCAAGTGCTCGACGCCTGGCAGGAGAAGAAGCCGGCCCTGCAGTTCTTGCGGGATTGGATGGCGGTCGCGAAGTCGCATCCGGAAACGGTGGCGAACAACCTCTTCAACCGACTGTTGTCGATGAAGTGGACGAAGGAGTACGAGAACGAGGCGTTCGCGCTCGTCGGCAGGCTGCAACCCAAGAATGCCGCGAGCCCGGCGCGCGAGCTGATCGCGTCCGCGGCGATCCGGCGGCTCGCCGACAACCTGTTGTCGACGCGCATCAAGGCGGCGCTCGGGCCCGTGGCCGAACTCGAAAAACTCCCGCGCCAGGAGCGTCGCGACAGGGAGAAACGCACGAAGCTCGCGATGCGGAAGGAGCTGGCGGCACGATTCGGACTCGCGGCGGATGATGTCGGGGACGATCCCCACGAGAATCCCTGGTTCCGCATCGAGCAACTCTGCTTCGACGCCGAAGCTGGCGCAGACCGCACGGCTTCCGTCGCCGCTGCGGCGAAGGCCCTGGCGGCGGTGGCTGGAAAGAGCGAGGACGACGAACCGCTGTTGCGCCGCGTGCTGCGCGAGCGCTGTGCCCTGGTGATGGCGTACGCGTCGACGCGGCGCGGCGTGGCGAAGAGCGTCGGCGATGCGGCCCTCGCGTACTACAGCACTGAGCTGACCAAGAACGAGAAGACCCTCGACTGGCGCTACCAGATATTCCGGCTGATGATCGCACTCGACCGCACGGACGCGCTCGCAGCGCATCTTCGCGAGTGGATCGTTCCAGAGAAAGCGGAGACGACCTGGCGTCGCTCGCTAGGCTATCTCCTGGCCGAGCGAGGCAAGTTGAAGGACGCCGTCGAGGTGTTCGAAGGCGTCGAGAGCGCCGACGAGTTGTCTTCGTCGGACTACGCCGCGCTCGCGAGCTGGCACCTCGTGCTCGGCGACGACAAGCGGCGCGACCGCGCGCTGGCGCGCAAGCTGGACGTGAGCAGCGAGAGTCAACTCGCCCAGATTCTCTACTCGGCGCAGAGCAAGGCGAGCAGGCGCGGTGGCGGTCTTTCCGGTGCTCTCGCTCCCGAGGACTTCCGGGGCATGAGCGCGCTGATGAAGAAGGCGAACCGCCCCGAGAACTACATGTGGCAGGTGCAAAACACCTACCGGACATCGAAGGACTTCCGCGTGTTGGCCTGTCTGCCGTACGGTGTCGTCGGCCACACCTCGGGCAGCATCTACCGATTCCTCGGACGCGTCGGGAACGTCGTCAAGCAGGTGCACGAGGAGGCGACGTGCGACAGTCTCTCGGAGTCCATCGCGAAGGTGACTGCGGGCGCGAAGCGCACCATCGACCGTCGCGGCCTGTTGCTGATCACGGCCCGTGTCGAGCAGCGAGCTGCCGAGGTGAAGAACGCTCCCGGCGACCACATTGCTTCGGCCTACGCCGCGATGCGAGACTCCTTCAAGGGTGAGTGGGAGCGCGGAGAGCGGGCGTTGATGGCGGCGTACCTGGCGTCGCTAGGTCGCATCAACCACAGTTCGCTGGCGAACGAGCAATTGCGTCAGCTGCGGGAGTTGTTCGCGGGTTCGGACAACGCGACCGGCGCGCGGTTGAGCGTGGCGCGGAGCTACGCCAAGGTTCTCTGGACCTACAAAAATCGGGACGACGCGATCGACGTGTTGACGATGGCACTCGACGACTCTCGCAAGTTGTTCAAGGGTGTCTTGCCACGCAGCGCGAACAGCACCGTGTCGACACTCGCGAACTACTATCGCACGCGGCAGCACTTCTCGATCGGTGAAAAGTTCCTCCTCGCGGAGCGAGATCGTCAAGGGTCGCAGATCCAGAAGAACTGGTACTCGCAGCAGCTGTACGGCCTGTACATAAACTGCGTGCAGAAGCACGGGGAGGTCAGCCTGGGCCGCGGCGAGAAGCTGTACCTCGCGCTGCGCGAGATACTGTCGAGGCGGATGTGGGAGGGCGCGACCGACGTCATGGATCCGGCGTTCAGCTACTTCCTCAAGGCGCACTCGACGGCTGCGAAGGCCGGTATCCGTAGGGCGAAGAAGGACCTTCTCACGTTCGTCAAAAAGACCCTTCCGGAGTTGGCAACGCGCTTCGTTCTGGAGCAGGGCAACCGGATCAATCGCGTCGCGAACACGGTGAGGACGGTCGTCAACGCGAGTGCTGCAGTCGACACGTTGGTGACGGCGCTCGAGCGCGAGCCGAAGTGGTTGCGGAGCGTGAATCGCGAATACTGGCGCTACTCTACGTGGAACCTCTCGCGTTACCGCCGGGAAGCTCACGACAGGAAGTTGGATGCGCGGCTGCTTCCGATCGCGTTGCGCGAGTTGCGCATCGACCTCGGACGGATGAACTGGCGCAACACGTCGATGTTCTGGAAGAACAAAAGCCACTTCTGGGGTAGTGCCGCCGGCGATTTCGCGAGAGTAACCCGGGAGTTCATCAAGAAGAACGACACTTCGGTTGCGAAGGTGATGTACGGGGCCAACTACCTGTGGAACGGACTGGCCCAGCGCGAGTCGGCGATCGCTGCGCTCGAAGGGCTGCACGATGGGGGCAGGCTTCACGAGAGCGGTCGGTGGCAGTTGGCGCGGTGGTACGACGATACGCGGGAGTACGACTCCGCGATTCCGCTCCTGAAGGCCCTCGTCGAGAAGCGAGTGGACCGCCTGGACTATCGGATCCGATTGATCTCCGTCCACTACAAGAGCGCTGATGCAGACGCGGCGAAGACGCTGATGCTCGCGACTGCGAAGAAGTGGACCGAGAAGAAGTGGTGGAACGAGGGTTCGATGTCGAGCCTCGCCAAGGTGGCATTCGAGAGCCGCTTCTGGAAGGAAGCCGCGAAGTGGTACGAGGAAGCAGTTCGCGAGAATGAGCGTTCTGGCTCCCGCCGATCGAACTGGCGCAACACGCGATCGGGCTACTATGGGTTCATGGCGCGCGCGCACGTGCGGTTCGGCAACACCGACGCTGCGGTCGACGCGGCGTCGGCGGCGGTAGTGACGTGGGGCAACGACCAGCGCAACCGCAAGATCGCGCTGAAGTCGCTGCACCGCGTGCTCGCGCGGGTTCCCGATCTCGATGGCTACGTCAAGCGGTGGGACGCGAAGGTCGCGGACACCGGATTGGACGCGCCGCTGATCCGCAAGTATCTCGGCATTGTCTATCTCGAACAGGGCACCGCGACCAAGGCGCTCGCGCAGTTGCTTCTCGCCCGGGAGTTGCAGCCGACCGACGACGATGTGCACAAGCGGATCCTGTCCGCGTACGACCGCCTCGGCGACAAGACCGGCGCGATCCAGGCACTGAAGCGTTCGATCACGATGTCGCCGATGAATCTCGACCTCTACGGAATACTAGCCCACCGCCTGAACGAGGCTGACGACAAGATCGGCTCCGAGCGTGCCTACACGAGCATGGTCGAAGTCAAGCCGAACGAGGCCGAGAGCCACCGGCGTCTCGCCAAGGTCCGTGACAATCAGAAGCGCTTCAAGGACGCGGTCGTGCAGTGGCGCCAGGTCATTCGCGTCCGCACGCTCGAACCGGATGGATGGCTCGGCCTCGCCAGATCGCAGATCCACGCCGGCGAACTCGATGGCGCCAAGAAGTCCATCAAGCACGTTCTCGACACCAAGTGGGAAGCCCGCTTCAAGACCGCCAAGACGAAAGCCCGCGGCCTCGAACGACTCCTCCAGTCCAAGGGCGGCTAGCGGTTGGCG
>Ga0114996_10009188_pt1 | contig 10872 bp, 8 predicted proteins | sample ArcticOcean_MG_C_4_FD_87039 | JGI IMG/M metagenome (GOLD analysis project Ga0114996, IMG submission 87039) | Marine microbial communities from western Arctic Ocean - ArcticOcean_MG_CB4_134 | ecosystem: Environmental > Aquatic > Marine > Oceanic | place: Arctic Ocean: Canada Basin | collected... | reverse complement strand
TGCTGGCCGCGTAGGACCACCTCGCGTTGAAGACGTCCGAGACGACCAGCGGGATGGTCTCGAGCGTGGGCATCATCAGGGTGCCAAGCTCCACGTTGCCGGCATAGGTCTCGGCAGACGACGCCCATACGACCTTTCTGCTGCCGCCGGCCACCGCCCAGTCCATGACGGACATCACGCTGAGGATGTTGATCCGCAGCACGTCCAGCGGGCGCTCGTAGAAATGGCGGGTGCCGTTGAGGGCGGCCAGGTGATAAACGACGTCATAGGCATCGCCGAGCTCGCCATCGAGAATGGGGTTGGTGAGGTCCTTTTGGATGAATTCAACGTTGGGGCGGGCGATGAGCTCTTTGAGCTCCCGGTCCATGGAGCCACGGGAGAGATCATCGCACACCACCACGTCGTCACCCCGGTCAGCCAAGCTAGCGGCCAGGTGGTAGCCGATGAATCCAGCTGCGCCTGTAACCAAACTCTTCACGCGGCAGCCTCACCGATGCGGACCAGCTCCACATCGTCGCCCAATGGCGATGCTCCGTCGAGCGGCTCGGTCTTCCGCCAGCAGTCCACTATCAGGAGGGGCCTTGCCGTAGTCGCTAGAAGGTCCTCCACCTTGGTGCCGTCGAACTCAACATGGTCGCCGAGGAGGAGCACGACGTTTGCCCCCTTCACGGCATCAGAGAGCTTGTCCGTCACTGCGCTGCCATTGAATGAGTCGACCACCGGGTCGCAGTACGCGAAGCTGACTCCGGAGACATCGCTGGAAAGGGCCCTCACGATTTTTTCAGCGGCGGAATCCCGGGTATCGTCCGTGCGCGGTGAACCCTTGAACGTGACCCCGGCGACCGCCACATGTGCGTTGGAGAGCCCTCGGTCCGAAACGAAGCGGGCTACCAGATCTGCCGGCCTCAGCGTGGTGAGTTTGTTCTTGGTTAGGGCACTCACGAGGAGAGGGGTTTCAAGGCCCATACCCCTGGTCCAGCTGAGAAGAATCTCAGGGTCCTTGGTGAGGCAGGGGCCGTCCGCCCCAAGTCCGCCTCTCAGGAACCTCGTGCGGGTGTATCCCGCGTTGCTGGCCTGGGTGAGTTCATCGACGTTGACGCCCAACCGCTCGCAGATGTCACTGAACTCATTTGCCAGGGCAATCTCGGCGGCGCGATAGACGTTGCCTGCCAGCTTACTCAGCTCGGCGACCTCCGGGCTGCTGACGGTGATTACCTCACCACCTAGGATTCCGACCTGTTCCGCTGCCCGCGCAGCGCTCTCGGGGCTATAGCCGGCGACGATCTTGGTTAGCGACCGGAGCTCCGCGATCGCATTGCCCTCGACCGTGCGTTCGGGGCAAAAGGCCACGCCAAAATCGGAATCGGCGCTGAGACCGGAGAGTCGCTCCAGCTGCTTGGCCACGGCACGGGTGGTGCCGGGAGCGACCGTGGACCTCAGGACGATGAGATGCCCGGGACGTAGCTCCGCGCCCAAGCTATCCACGGCCACCGACAGCGAGGCGAGGTCAGCAGTTCCATCCTCAGCCGTGGGGGTGCCGACGCAGATGAAGACTGTCGTGCAGGCGCCCATCAACTCCGCTTGGCTGGTCGTAAACGAGAGCCTGCGATGGGAGTCGGCCAGGGCCTGCTCGAGACCCGGCTCAAAGAGGTAGGGCTTACCTCCTCGATTGAGCAGATCGATCTTCGTCTGGTCCACGTCTAGGCCAACGACGGTGCGCCCACCGAGGGCGAGCGCCGCCACCAACGGCAGTCCGATGTAGCCCAGTCCAATAACGCCGACCTTATCCATCCGTCGTCTCCATGTGAGTCAATCCGTCCGGTCTCCGGTCTCCGGCCTCGATCTTGGCCATCTTGGTCACGAGTGCATCCCAACTGACCAGCTCAGCGGCCGTCTTGGCGCTGGTCCTGATCCGGGCGAGCTCCGAAGAGTCAGTGGGGAGGAAGTCGGCCTTGTTGATGTCGATGACGCTGTCGAGATGGATTAGCGATTGCGGCGAGTACTCATCGAGGTTAGTAATCACGATGGGGCCGGTCTCCATTGCGGCGTTGACCGAGCTGTTGTTGGCCCGCGCCCCATGGTCGAAGAAGGCGGTGAAGAATGTGGCCTGGGTGAGGTAGTTGAACACCGCTGTGTCGGACAGAAAACCAAGGAAGAAGATGTTCTCGCCGAATATCTCTTCGAGCTCCTCGAACGCCGAGGAGAAGGACCCTTCGAAGGTCGAGTCCTCGTGCAGTGCAGTCGACAAATAGACCCGGTAGGACCCGCCCGTTTTCTCCAAGAGGTCTTTGAGCTTGTTGTAGTAGTGGGACTGCACCTTATGGGCCATGCCAAAGGAGAAGACAGTCGTATCCGCCTGGCCGAACTCCCGTTGGTCGGAAAGCATGGGTGGGCACCAGATGTCCACAGTCCTGTCGGCGACGCTTTTCACCTTCGCGGCGACCTCGGCGTTGCCGCAGTAGACGATCTCACATTGCCGGACTATCTTGAACTCGATGTCGGTGTTGGAGAAGTCGTGAAAGAACACCCTAAGATGTTCTTGTCCGCTAAGGCGGTCCATGACGGCGTCCAGCCGCGCGATGTCCTCTTTAGTGAACTCCGAGACCTTGATGGAAAGAAGCGGCTGCTTCAGGTCAAGCGCCCGCTCGTCGAACAAGCTGAGTACTGGGATATCCATGCGCTCGGCAAGCATGTAGTTGCACTTTGCAACGCCGCATGTGAGTGGGTTGAGGTGGTAACCGAGAATCGCGTCCATGCTAGCTCCCTGACCCCGTGGGCCCTTGTTTTTCCATGACGAGGACGCGTCCTTTGCCCAGCCAGTCCATTCGCCCCTCCAAGTCTGACCGCGAGCGAAACCCTTCGAGCACAAACATCACCCGAAGGAATTCCTTGGTCAGCAGCGTTATGTGGGTGGGGTCGAGCTCGAATTGGTCCGTTACGTCCAGCAGGTGGGCCGAATCGGGATGGAACCTGGTGGTGACGTAGACGTACCGCGATGAGGCCCTGCACATGCTCTGGACGGCCTCGCGCACCTGGAGCACCGTGAGGTGCTCCAGTGTTTCGCGGCAGATGACCAGGTCGTACGAATCATCGGGCACTAGCTGCTCGGTGACCGGGCCGACCATGATGGCACCACGCACCTCCTCGGGCGCGAGGTCCCGGATATGGGAGGAGAAGTCAATGCCTGAGACGGTGACACCCAGCTCCTGAAGCAGATACATCAGCACGCCGGGGCCGCAGCCCACGTCCAGCACCCGCTCGGGCTCAAACACCTCTTTGATTAGCTGTGGGTTCTTGCCTTCTATGGGGCGGCGCGATTCGACGTCGTAGGTGTTTCCCTCACCACGCCATTCGCCGGTGAAGTATTCGTCGTCGTAGGTGCCTGGCTCGAAGGAGCCTTGGGAGAAGACGAGCCGCTCGAAGTCCTGCACGCGGCTCGCGTAGCCGGTCTTGCCACCGAAGTAGTCGCTGAGCAGCCGCGACGATGAGTCGAGCACGGTATCGAGGTAGATGATCTCGATACCCAGCGCCTTGCACACCTCTCTCTCCTCAGCTGGCAAGCGGCCCTCCCAGTCCTTCCCTTTCACATAGCACTTGGGCTGAAGCTCGCGAAGGACGGCGGCGGTGGTCGTCGTGCTAAGGTGAGTGAAAGAGATATGGCGGACCGAATCAATGATGCTCGTACGCTGCACCCCCCGCAAGAACGGGGGGTGTTTCGAGCTGACGTATTCGTCGGAAGAAACATTGCAGAGCACCGGAAGCCCCATCTCGGCAGTCTTGGCAAAGTAGCCGATGTGGCCCGCGTGGAGCGGGTCGAACCCACCGTCGACCATCGCAACCTGTTTGCGGTACTTCTTGAGCTCTGAGAAATCTACGATCATGCGTCCAGCTGTTGTCCATGCGCGTCGAAAAGTCCATCAATCAACTCTCCGGCGCGCGGGTCGTCGAGGTGCATAGCGGCGTAGGAGGCCGGGACCGGCCCAGCGAACACCCGTTTCGCGACATCGAGGTGATGCTCATTGAGATAGCCGTCGCCGTAGAACGAGACTGTGGGCACACCGTAGAGCGGCGGCAGGTACGAGAAACCACCGTAAGTACCTACGAACGCTCGCGCGCCACTGAGGACCTGCGTCTGTATGTCGAGATTGTTGGCCGGGGTCATCAGATGGTCGACGGTGTGGACCCTGCCCGACGTCTTTTCGCCCAAGTCGGTGTGGTCGCCAAGGTCGATGTTGGTCCCTAGGAGAACCACATCTGCCTCCTCCGCCAAACGCTGGACCGTACGCACCACGAAGTCTCGGACATTGGACGCATCCGGGAAGGCGTCGCTGGTGTAGAACTTAACCGCGATGTACTCCTTGGGCAGCGCGTCGGCGACTGGTTCCGACAAGGCCGGTGCTTGGAAGCTGGCATAGCGCGAATGGTCTGTGATTCGTGTCTCCGACGCGAACCCCTCCCAGAAACCTTGGAAGAGCAGGTACATCAACTCAGGGTGGATGACCAACGCATCGTCAAGACCCAAGGCATCCCTAGCTCTGGCGAGTACGTCTCTGTCGAAAGACGACATGTACGTCTGCTTCTGCGTGCTTCGAGAGGCTGCTCGAACGTCGTTCCGCTCTTTGAAGTCCTCGGGAGAGATGCTCTCCAGCACATCAAAGTAGCTTTCACCGAGCTCCCCGTACCAGGAGCGTACACCACCCCGAGACACGATTGAGACACGGCTGGAGCCCATCCCGTGCTCCTCACGCAGGTAGCGCAGGAAAGGGATCCAGTAGAGCACCTCAAACCCGACCTCGGACAGCCAGGGGCCCGCGATGATAGGTCTGCCTGAACCGATAATCTTATCGATCTTGCGCGCGTAGCGCGCCGGTCGGAGTCGGTCCGTCGCCACGCGTACAGGGGTGTACGCGGCCGAGGCACGCCTGTATAGAGACGAAGTCAGGCGGTGGTCGCTGAGAAGTGTCTTCGCTCGCCACCAGACCGAGGCATCCTGGCGATGTTCCTCGTTAGTGTTTGCAACGGTGGCACCGGCGGCGGCGTCAGTTATACATCTGCCCATGATTTCAGCGGCGGGGGTGTCGAGGCCACATGGCCTGATGAAGTCAGCAACGAATCGCTTGCGTGCCGCCTGCTTGGAATCGCGTCCGGCGAGCACCGACGCCAGGGTCCCCGCGGCTTCTTCGACCGTCGAGGACAGCTCGAGAAAGCCGCCCTTGAGCAGGTGCGCGAAGTGGCCCAGCTCGGACTGGGTCTTGGCGTACTCGTCCGTCACGATGGAAAGACAGGGCTTGTCAACGATGGCGGCTTCGAGGGAAGCGCTGGTGTTCACTCCGATGGTCGCGACGCAGTGGAACATCGTGTCGTAGTAGTCCTCGCGCGCAGCCTGGGTGTCCGTCGATGAGCCCTCCTTGGGCCACACGACGAGGCCGCTCTCGGCCACGTCACGCCAGATGCCACCGTTGAGGGGATGTGGACGCACCAACACAGCTACGTCGCGTGTCTCTGGACGCTCGTGTAACGCAGCGAGAAGCCGCCGCACCATTGGCACCTCATCCTCGGCAATGGTACGAGAGGATGCGAGGTAGAGGACGAACGGCTGGCCCGGCTGCAAGCCGACCTCAGCCCGAAACTCCTTGCCGTCACGCGTTTGAAGCATGCTGAAAGAGAAGTCGAAGGTTGGAGCCCCGGTGACGCGGATACGCTCCGGCGAAACCCCGTGTATCTGTTCGGCCTCGTCAGCCATGGGTTGGTTCCATACTAACGTGAGGTCGGGCTCCACATGGAAGGCACCTTTCGTTGTCAGGTTGTCCCAGCTAGCGACGGCCACCACCACGGGAATACCTAGGCTCCTGGCCGCTTTCGCGTATTCAGCCTGATTCGACTGCAGATAGATGTAGGGCGAGATTACAATGACGTCGGGAGCGTACTCAAGCAGTTGCTGGACGATTCCTCGGTCCAGCGGTGCAATTTTCTCGACCGCGCGAAGCAGGCCTCTCACCACTCTGTTCCCGACCAGCCACCTTCCCATCGGGTTTGCAAAGGCCTGCCGAAATCCTAAAGGCCTCGCCCCCAGCGTTCTGGTTCTGAGGCCCGGCGACGGGTGGCCTGGTTGAAGATAGAGGGCGTAGTTCAGCAGCTCCCGCGTTACCCGCAGAACCTTCCTCCACAACCAACGGTTTGGATAAAGCTGCGGACCGAGAGTTATGCCGGCCCCATGCTCCTCGAAGTACCTGACTGTCTCCGGTGCGGCCTTGGCGGTGACGCCCTGGCCCATGTAGGCGTCCAGGACGTGCAACACGACCACGTCATGGCCTTGCGCGGCCAGGCTCTCGGCCAGGCCGGCGAAGTGACGGGCGAATATCCCGAAGTGGGACATGGCCAACACGATGCGCAACTTCTCGCTGGGCGCTGAGGTCACGCCTTGCCTTTGGCGTGCGTTCGCGCTGCGGTGGCGTTGCGCTGCTCGATAAAGAACTGTGCAATCAAACCGTCGCCGAGGAACCCGTTCTCGGTTCCCCACTTGCTGATATAGCGGATGTCAGACTTGGTCGTCTCGACTGCTTGCGTGACGGCGTCCCGATACTGCTTCTGCAGGGGCGTTGTCTGAGATGGGTGCCTCAATTCCGCCAACATCTCCTTGGTCGCCTTCAGTATCTCCTCACTGGTGTTGTCCATGTATTGGTAGCTCTTGGGGTCACGTGAGTGCCTGAGGAACTCATCAGCGAGCATCTCCTCGACGGTGAGTTCGTTGCCACCGTTCCTGTTGAAGATGTGCTTCATGATGTAGAGACTGCCTTCCCTTATTGGATAGGAGTTGATGGTGTCGATGGCGTTTACCAAGAGCACAGGAGTGTTGACCAGATTAGCGACGGTATGTGGTCCAGAGTCACAGCCGAGGAGGAATTCGCTGCGCTCCAGGCAGTAGACCTCAAGCTCCTGGCTCCTGACAGGGCCCGCGGCAACATCGACGACACCGGGCCTTTCCAACGGGTTCATGCTGGGGTCCCCGAGGCGAACGATGGTGAACCCTTCCTGCACCAGGTGGTCGATAGCCTCGAAGTAGGTCTCGATGTCAGCGTTGCGCAGCGCCTCGCCCTGGGCGTCATTCACTCCGGTGACGATGCTCTTGAAGCCAGGGCCGCGCACGTGCAGTGCGACAAGTCGCGCGTCGTCGGGTATGCCGGCTTCGAGCGCTTGCGCACGCGCGCGCGCCTTAATCTCCGGGCGCAACTCCACCGCGACGGACTCGCGTATTAGCTCACGACGGTAGTAGGGTGTGGCCGAACGAGCGCTGGGGGATGCGATCGCTGAACCTAAGAGACGCCTACGCGTGCGGCGCAGCAGCCAGCGAGCGGCCCGGTACGGGAATCGCACGTTCTTGTTGAGAGCAATCTCGACGGAAGAGCTCACCAGCCACTGGACCCATCCAGGCGGCATGAGCATACGGACGTCTTCGCTCCGCAGGCCAAACAGAGCCTTGTTGACCACCTTGGATGGCCTGATGATGTAAAGGGGGAGGTCCTGACGCTTGGCGGTCTCCAGAGCCATGAGAATCTCCAGACCAAGGTGCCCGTACGCCCAGTGGTGCGGCTTGCACACCACGAGCTTGAACGGCCCAAACCCCACCACTCGAGGCAGGACCGACCTCTCCTTTGGATTACGGGTAATCAACTAAGACAGGCTCATGTCCAGCAGCGCGCGGCCAACGGCGCCGTTTTCGAGGTCGTCGAGCGCTTGGTTGATGCCAGTCAGTGGATAGGTGTGAGTGACCAGTTTGTCCAGGCGCAGCTTTCCTTTGAGATAGAGGTCGATGTAGTTGAGGATGTCCTCGTCGGGCTTGCTTCCTCCTCCCCAAGTACCGACGACCTGTTTGCCCCGTATCAGGTCCATGGGGTTGATGGCGATGGTCTCGCCAAACGGCAGGTTCCCGGCAAGGACGCAGAGGCCGCCGGCATCCCTGACTGACAGGAAGGCCTGCTCCATGGTCATCACCAGCCCTGCTGCCTCGACGCTGAAGTCGACGCCCTTGCCATCCGTGATGTCCCGGATGGCCTGAACGGGGTCCTGGGTCCGAGCATTGATGAGGTCAGTGGCGCCCAGGTCCTTCGCCTGCTCAAGCTTGTGGTCGAAAACGTCGACTGCAATGACCTTGGAGGCGCCGGCCAATTCGCCCGCCATGACAGCGCTGAGGCCGATGCCACCGACGCCGAACACGGCGAGGGTGGCGCCCTTGGAGACTTTCGCACTGTTGAGCACCGCACCGCATCCTGTCTGAATAGCGCATCCCATGAGTGCAGCCTCCCTAAGGGGCACATCGTCGGGAATCATTGTCAGGCGGTTCTCGGAGGTAACAGTACGGTCCATGAACGTGGTGATGGCTCCGCTATTGATGTTGCCGTCAGCGCTGGAGTAGACCGTGGACCCTACGTCAGCCCCGGAGCCTTTGATCCACGAGAGGACCACACGGTCGCCTGGGCTCACCTTCATCACGCCCTCCCCGGTCTCGAGCACAACGCCTGAGCCTTCGTGGCCCATAGCATGAGGAATGAACCGGTCCGGCCCCCGCAGGCCGCGGGCCTCCGAAAGCTGGGTGTGGCAGACGCCGCTGTATGCGACGTCCACAAGTACCTGTCCTGGTTTGAGCTCAGGTATGCCCAGGTCAATCACCCGCAGGGGTTTTGTTGTATCGAAAAGGACTGCTGCCTTGGTATCGCTGGCCACCCGATTCACTTCTTTCCGCTTGAAAGCACTTGATATGAGAGCAAGGAGATGATGGTGAGGGCATCCGTAATCTGGCCGTTCGCAATCATCCTCGTGCAGTCTGCCAATGGGATCCAGGACAGCTCCTGCACCTCCTCGGGCGTCCGGTACTCACCGGGGAGCTGATGGAAATGGCTAGTGTGGAAGATGTGCGTGGGGTTATTCGAGGTATCAAGGCCAGGCTGGTAAACCACCAATGGAACAAGGTCTCGACACTCCAGACCGGTCTCCTCGGCACATTCTCGAATCGCCGCCTGCTCAGGAGCCTCATTCTCCTCCACCCTGCCACCAGGGACCTCCCACGAGAGACCCTGGACTAGTATCCGGTACTGCCGTACCAGCAGAACCGAGTCGTTCTTAATCAGGACGATACCGGCCCGGAGGCCGGAATCCCTGACGAAGTACTGCTTCTGAAAATCACCGAAGTCAGCGGTGATGCTGTAGATCTCCTGGTGGGCGTCCTGGTAGACGACCTCTTTGGGGCCGAACTCCGGCGCTTCCAAACTTGCACTATGGTCGGTAGTCATTCAGCGATAAACCAGAAGTAGTCGCCGGTGTAGCCCACCTCGCCGAAGAGGGACTCCCAGTCCGGGACGCTCATGTAAGTCAGAGCGGTGAGCACCCATTTCTCTAGGCGTTCGTGCTCCTCCTCGGTCCGCCACGCGTCCATGGTGACGAACTCATGCTTGCGCGACACGCGCTGAATCTCGCGAAGCGCCTGCTTGCATTCGTCAGGCGCGAGGTTGTGGACTGTGTTAATCGAGATGACGAGGTCGAATGAGTTGTCCTCAAATGGCAGCTCCTTCGCGTTGCCAATCTGGAGGTATGACCGCACGGTCTCGATGGAATTCTCCAGTGCGTACTCAGAGATGTCCAAGCCCGCGATGGTCAGCCCGGGCATGAGTTCGATGAAGTCGTGCAGCATGAACCCCTTGCCACAGCCCACGTCGAGCACGCTGGCGTTGTCTGCCAATTGATAGTGGTCCCTGAAGCGCTTGACGGTCTCCTGCCAGAAGCGCGGGTGGTAGCTATATCCACCGTACCCATTCAGCCGGTCCCCGTCGAAGTATTCCTTGCCGAACTGTTTTGCCAGGTCACGATGCGCCTCGGTGACAAGGCGAGCGCGCTCGTCGATCGGCCGCGCTGATTTGGGGTAACGGTCCAGAAGATCGATTTCCGTCATATGTTTTACTCCCACCTGGGGAAGGTGCCCAAGGAGAGCTCCGCGAACTGCCCGCGGTCACCAATGGCTCCTTCGATTCCTGAGATGTCGTCAGTCGTCAGCGATACGTCCATCGCCACAGCATTGGCCTCGAGCTGAGCCGGATCCCTAACGCCCACGATGAGCGAGCAGACCTCGGGCCTGTGCACCGCCCACGCCAGCGCCAAATCGGTCACGCTGACACCCTTTGCATTAGCGACGGTTGTGAGACGGCCAACGGCGTTGAGGACGGGCGCTGTCAGATCAGTGCTAATGCTCGCACTCTCGGTCGCTCGTGAGCCCGTCGGGGCGCTCACGCCAGTCGCATACTTCCCGGTTAGGACGCCTCGGGCAAGCGCACCGTAGACAAGGGCACTCATCCCGCTCTCGCGGCAGACCGGGAACACGTCCTCTTCAGCCTGGCGCTTGAAAGCGTTGTATGAGGTCTGGATGGTGGCGAAGGAAGCTGCGCCATTCGAAACTGCGAGCCCATGGGCCTCGCTCAGCCGTTGGCCGGAGTAATTGCAGGCGCCCACCTGGCGCACCTTGCCCTGCTTAACCAACGCGTCGAGTGCATCCACGGTCTCGTCCAATGGAGTGTCGGGGTCAAAATGATGCATTTGATAGAGGTCCACGTAATCGGTCCCCAGCCGCCGGAGGCTGTGTTCGATGTGGTCAAAGATGTACGCGCGGCGGCCCTTGCCGCCGGGGTGCTCATTGCTGTTAACCCCGACCTTGGTCGCGATAATCCATCGTTGCCGGTCCGAGCCCACACACTGGCCAATCAGCTCCTCGGAGGCACCGTCGCTGTAGACATCGGCGGTGTCAATGCAGTTGATGCCAAGCTCGCCAGCAGTGTCGATGATGGCCTGAGTCTCCTGCTTGTCACAGAAATGGCCGAAGATATTCCC
>Ga0114996_10009182_pt1 | contig 10881 bp, 10 predicted proteins | sample ArcticOcean_MG_C_4_FD_87039 | JGI IMG/M metagenome (GOLD analysis project Ga0114996, IMG submission 87039) | Marine microbial communities from western Arctic Ocean - ArcticOcean_MG_CB4_134 | ecosystem: Environmental > Aquatic > Marine > Oceanic | place: Arctic Ocean: Canada Basin | collected... | reverse complement strand
CGCATCCACGTGAAGCTGGTGGCGGAAGTCGGTGTCGGGACCATAGCGGCGGGCGTGTCGAAGGCCCACGGCGACGTGGTGCTCATCAGCGGCGACACCGGAGGCACAGGCGCCTCGCCGGAGTCGTCCATCCGCCACGCGGGACTGCCGTGGGAACTGGGCATCGCCGAGACGCAGCAAGTGCTCGTCGCGAATGACCTGCGTGGGCGCATCGTGGTGCAGGCCGACGGCCAGATCAAGACAGGCCGGGACGTTGCCGTGGCATGCCTGCTGGGCGCCGAGGAGTTCGGCATCGCCACCGCCGCCCTCATCACCCAGGGCTGCATCATGCTGCGCAAGTGCCATCTCAACACCTGCTCGGTGGGGGTCGCAACCCAGGACCCGGAGTTGCGCAAGAACTTCACGGGCGAGCCCGAGCACCTCATCAACTACTTCACTTTCGTGGCCGAAGAGCTCCGGGAGATCATGGCCCAGCTCGGGTTCCGCACCATCAACGAGATGGTCGGCCGGGTCGATCGCCTGGAGACCAGCCGGGCTATCGAGCATTGGCGGAAGACCGAGGGCATCGACCTCAGCGAACTGCTGGTCTGGCCCGAGGCACCCGAATCGGTGGCACGTCACCACAACATGAACCAAGACCATGGCCTAGACGCGGCCCTGGACCAACAGCTCATCGAATTGTCGAAGCCGGCGCTCGAGCAGCAAACGCCCGTGGTCATCGATCTGCCCATTCGCAATGCCAACCGCACGGTCGGCGCGATGCTCAGCGGAGAGATCGCGAAACGGTACGGCGAGGAAGGATTGCCGCTGAATACCATCCACGCCAACTTCACAGGCTCTGCAGGCCAGAGCTTCGCGGCATTCCTGGCCAAGGGCCTCTCCTTCACCCTGCAGGGTGATGCCAACGACTACTTAGCCAAAGGCCAGTCCGGCGGCCGTCTCGTGGTGATTCCGCCTAAGGAGGCGACCTACCTGCCGGAAGAGAGCATCATCGTCGGGAATGTGGCGCTGTACGGGGCCACCGCCGGCGAGACTTTCATCCGTGGCATCGCCGGTGAGCGCTTCGGCGTCCGCAACAGCGGTGCGCGCGCGGTCGTCGAAGGCGTCGGAGACCACGGAGCTGAGTATATGACCAGCGGACGCCTGGTGGTCCTAGGCCCCACGGGCCGCAACTTCGCTGCGGGCATGAGCGGAGGCATCGCTTATGTCTTCGACGAGACGGGTGACTTCCCGAGCCGCTGCAACCAGGAAATGGTCGACCTCGAGCCGGTGGAGGACATGGAGGACGCGGAGGAGCTGCACGGCCTCGTTCAACACCACCTCGACTACACGGGCTCCGCCAACGCCAAGCGGATCCTCGAAGACTGGAACGCGCTCCTTCCCAAGTTCGTGAAGGTCTACCCTCAGGACTACCGGCGTGTCATCGAGGCCCGCAAGCGCACGGAGCTGGAGATTGGCACCCGTGGGTAAAGTCACCGGTTTCATCGAGTTCGACCGTGAACCCCCGGAGCGCCGCCCGGTTACCGAGCGGACCAAGGATTACCAAGAGGTCTACCTGGCATGGCCGGAGCAGCAGGTGCGCGACCAGGGCGCCCGGTGCATGAGCTGTGCCTTGCCCTTTTGCCACAAGGGCTGCCCGCTCGGCAACCTGATACCCGACTGGAACGATCTCGTCTACCGGGGCCGCTGGCGCGAAGCGCTGGGTGCGCTACACGCCACGAACAACTTCCCGGAGTTCACCGGCCGTATCTGTCCCGCTCCCTGCGAGGCTTCCTGCGTCCTAGCCGTCAACGACGAGCCCGTGACCATCGAGTTCATTGAGAAGGCCATCGCTGACCGTGGGTTCGAAGAAGGCTGGATCACGCCTGAGCCACCGGAAAAGCGCACCGGCAAGCACGTCGCTGTCGTGGGCTCAGGCCCCGCGGGCCTCGCCGCGGCACAGCAGCTGAACCGCGCGGGACACCTCGTCACGGTGTTTGAGCGGAGCGAGGTGGTCGGTGGCCTGCTCGCGCTCGGCATCCCGGACTTCAAGCTCGACAAGTCAGTGGTGAGCCGGCGCGTCGCGGTCCTCGAGGCTGAGGGCATCGAGTTTCGCACCAGTTGCAACGTCGGCGTCGACATCAGCGCTGAGGAGTTGCGCGCCGAGTTCGACGCTGTCTGCCTCGCGGGCGGGTCGACCGTGGCGCGCAGGCTTGGCGTTCCCGGCGAAGACCTGGGCGGCGTCCACCTCGCGATGGACTACCTGACGCAGCAGAACAGGCTCAATCAGGGTACGCCGGCACCTGCCGGCCAGCGCATCTCGGCCGAGGGAAAGCGGGTCGTCATCCTCGGCGGCGGCGACACCGGAGCGGATTGCCTGGGCACCGCCCACCGCCAGGGCGCCGAGGTCGTGCACCAGTACGAGATTTTGCCCGAGCCACCCAAAGATCGGGCGTCGAATAACCCTTGGCCTGTCTGGCCGCTGACCTTGCGCGCGTCCAGCGCCCACGAAGAAGGCGGCATCCGCGACTACAGCATCCTGACCAAGTCCTTTTCGGGGGACGACGGTCAAGTGACGAAGCTGCACGGCGTGCGGATCGAATGGGGAGCACCGGACGCCACGGGCCGGCCGAGCATGAACGAAGTGCCGGACAGCGAGTTTGATCTCGAAGCGGACCTGGTTCTGCTCGCCCTTGGCTTCCTGCACCCCCAGCGTGAGGGCGTCCTCGAGCAACTTGGTGTGGAGCTCGACGGCCGTGGCAACGTCAAGACCACCGAAGACAAGATGACCAGCGTGGTGGGGGTGTTCGCCGCGGGCGACATGGCCCGAGGACAATCGCTAGTGGTCTGGGCCATCGCCGAGGGACGCCAGGCGGCCTTCGGCATCGACAAGTTTCTCATGGGTGCGACGGAGTTGCCGAGCGTGAGCTTGGCGGGCTGGGCCTAACAAAAGCCCGGGCGGTGCGATTCCGCACCGCCCGGGCGCCTCTCGGTCACCGATGCCGGTCCAGCATTGGCGGCTGCGTGATCTCTCGAGTTACTTCTTGCCCCGCATGTAGTCGTCCCTGTCTATCCGCTGAAAGTTGCCGCGCGTCTGGATGCCCCGCGCCTCGCGGGCGACGAGCTTGCGCCATTCGACGATGGCGTAGTCGGCTCGGTACAGGCGCTCGCGGTGCCAGAAGTCCTCGTACTGGTAGGCGTGGTGCGACGACTCACGGCCCAGGATATCGAAGTTGTTGAAGCCCTCCGGCTCCACTCCTGGCAAGGTGAACACATCGGCGGCGAGCGTCTCGGCGACCTCCTTACGAAAGGCGTCGGCCTCCTCGGGTGTGTTGCATTGCTTGCCCTGGATGATCGTGTACATGTGGTGGTCCTCGTCGATGGGGACATACCATTCCCAGTGGTAGAGGTCAGGTCGCGGGAATCCCTTCACGTCGAGCTGGCATGGTAGGTACGGCCCGAAGGAGTCCGGGTAGAAAGATACGTTCTCGGGATCCTTGCCCGGCGTCGCTGTGAACAACTGTGACATATCGGGGATGTTGTTGGGGTCGACGCCCGCTGGTGCGACCATCACGCCCTCGACCTCGGCCACCCAGGCGTTGATGGACGAGCGCACCAGCATGCCGACGGGCTTGCCCGGCTCGTTGACCACCTTGATCTCTCCACGGTTCGCGGAGCGTGTCCCCATAGGGAGGACAGCCCCGTAGCGCTCGGCCGCTGCCCAGTTGCGGTGTCCATAGATGTGGCCGGTGTCGTAGCCGTTTTCGACGGCTAGGCGCCAGTTCGCCTTGATGGGGTGGCGCATGAGCGGGTAAGTCACGAGATTCGGATCAAGGAACGTGGGCATCACGTCGTGCTTGAGCGGAACCACCGGGTCACCGTCGCCGATGTAAACGAAGATCGCGCCGTTGAGTTCGTCGCAGTGATAGGTCTCGATGGTGATCTTGCCGATTACCGGGCTTCCCGGGTCAGACAGAACCTGAACTAGCGAGCCGTCACGGACGTCGAAGGTGAAACCGTGCAAGAAGCAGGAGACAGTGTTTTCCGAGAAGCACTCGGGCCTGTGGGAGAGCGTTGCACCGCGGTGCGGACAACGGTCCGCGACGCCGTACACTTTGCCGTTGACGCGCTTGAACAAAATGCGCTCGCCGCAAATGACGGCGTTGTTAGTCTTGCCTTCCTCCAGTTCGTGGGAGAAGAGCGCCGGATACCAGTACTCGCGCAGGCCGAGCTCGGCGTCGAGGTAGCGCTGGTACGGCCGGTAATGCTCGTGACCAGCCTCCTCTTCGTGGCCCACCTCTTCGAGGATTTTTTCCTGTTCTCGTTCCTTGACCATGACACCCTCCGTTTCTTTTGGGACGTGCGCATTCCGTAGGCTGGCCCAGACCATACTCCACCTGCGCGCGCAGGTGGCCTGCGAGCTTTTGGCTAGTCGCCCGGAGTGCTGGTATGGTCGCGCCATGGCAACCCTAGATGGACCGCAGCGCGACCCCAAGAACGGCGGCAATGCCGACAGCTTCGTTATCCTGCTGCACGGGATTAGCGGGTGTGGCGACGACATGATGTTCCTGGCGGACGGCCTCGCCGATGCCCTGCCGGGCACCAAATTCTACGCACCCAACGCACCGCACCCCTACGACTTCGCGAACGACCCCAAATCGAACCGAGGGGCTGACTTCGATCCCACCGGCCATTACCAGTGGTACAACCGTTTCTCGGAGCGCACTCGGCAACAGGGCCTCTACGAGATCGCCGTGCCCCTTAACGCATTCATCGCCGAGTGCGCCAAAGAGAACGGCCTTGACGAGTCGCGCGGCGCGGTGATCGGTCACTCGCAGGGGTGCATGACGGGCCTCAACGTTGTGCCGCGGCGCTCGTCACCGCTCGGCGCTCTGATCGTACATAGCGGCTACCTTTTCTCGCCGGACTCGCTCCCCCAGCGTAAGACACAGCGCGAACGCTTCTTCGCGGAAGTCAAGAGCCACACGCCGACTTGTGGAATCCATGGGACTGAAGATTCAGTCCAAGCGTGGCAAATGATGCAAGAGGCCATCGCGACCTACGACGAGCTCGGCATCCCAGCGGAATTCCACCTGATCGGCGGTCTCGGCCACGCTATCGGCCCGCGGTCAATCGCGATCATGTCGTCGTTCCTGCAGGAGCATCTCCCTCCTATCAAGAGCTGATGCCCCCATAGGGACTAGTCGAAGACGATCGGCTCGTCCCAGGTGTCGGCGAAGGCGATCTCCTCGACCGGCATGCGCGTCTTCGGGCCGTGCGACTCCGCGGGGAACCCCAGCGGCACCAGTGCGATGATCTGGCGGTCCTCCGGGACACCAAGCGCCGCCATCAGCTCCTCGTATCGCAGCATGTGGTTCGTGGTGATGGTGCCACCTAGACCCAACGCCCGTGCCGCCAGGAGCAGGTTCTGCACTGAAGGGTACGACGACGCGAACGGGGTGACAGTACCGAGGCCCGGCCGACGGATCACTGTCGTGCAGACAACCACGATCACGGGCGCCTCGTCCATGTGGAGCGCCAGGTACGCCGAAGGATCCTTGTCGGCGTTCTCCGCGGCGGCTCGGCCACGGTTCTCGAAGAAGCCATCTTCGTATATCCTCGCCACTTTTCGTTTCTGCTCGGGGTCGCGGACGATGATGAATCGCCACGGTTGGTTGTTACGCCCGCTAGGGCCTTGCGTCGCCGCATCAAGCACGCGCCGCAGCAGCGCGGAGGGTATGGGGTCGCTGCGGAACTTGCGGATTGCGCGCGTCGTATAGATGGCCTCGAAAAGGCCCATGTCCTCAGGCATTGCCGGCTCCTGTCAAGGAAATCCGGGAAAGCATACCCGCTGGCGGTGTGCGGGGCGACGGCATCGACCGGCCGGATGGTGAGCCTGCGGTGCGGCGAATGGCACGCCTGCAACGTGTTGCTATCTGCTTTATCGCCCGGTCACGAGGTTCGAGTGAAGACGGAGAGGCACCGTACGGAATGGGCAGCGTGAGGACCTAGGCGCTGACGGACAGTTCCTCGCGTAGAGTCTGCACCTGTGCGGCCATGGGGACGCGAGCCCAACGGGGCGGTCCATCCTCGGGCTCGATGGTCAGCTCGATGAGAGACGGGCCTTCTGCTGCGAGGATGGCGGGTAGATCGTCGCGTAGCGTGGCTGCGTCGTCGTAGCGCGCCGCGCGCCGGTACCCTGCCGACAGCGCTAGCCCGCAGGCGTCGAACACCCCGCGCCCAGGTAGGGGCTGGTTGCCGGTGCTCTGGTAGAGGCCGTTGGCAAAGACGAAGTGGTAAAGGTTCGTCGGGGCGAGCCCGGCAACCGTCACCAGCGACCCGAGCTGCATGAGCAGACTGCCGTCACCGTCCAGCACCCACACATAGCGATTCGGCCTACCCAGCGCGAGCCCGAGGCCGATTGACGATGCGCTGCCCATGCAGCCCGTCGCGTCGATGTGGCCCTGCGAAGCCTGCTGGGCTTCGTGCCACGGCACGATCGACTGCATGCAGGCCACGCTGAGGGCATCACCACGATGGTCTGCGAGCGTCTGGATGGCTTCAGTGCGTTGCAACATCGTCTCCTAGCTTGTCGCGGCGCCGATCAGAACGACGACAGGCCCCCGGCGCTCGTAGCTTTCCCGGAGCGCGGCCTCGACGTGCGGAAGGTCGGCCGGCGAATCCAGCCGATAGAAAGGTACGTCCCATGCGTGCAGCGTCGGCTGGATGACGCGAACGCGTGGGCTGGTGTGCTCCGACACGGGCTTGGTGACGTCTCGTCCGAATTCGCCCACGAACATGAGGGTCGGGACCTGCGCCTCTACCGCGATGGCTCGCAGCGTGTTCAGCGAGGCAAAGAAGCCGGTGTTCTGCACCAACAACATCGGGCGGTGACCGCTGATGTAGAGGCCCGCGTTAATGCCCACCGCCTCGTCCTCGGTCGCCACGGGCAAGAGCACCGGGTCGCCCTGCTCGGCGATGGCGGTGATCAGCGTTCGCTGTAGCGTGTCCGGTACTGTTATGACGTGCGAGACGCCAAGGCGCCGCAACTCGGCGGCGATGACTCGCCCTTCGATGGGATGAGCCAGAGGCGTGGCTTCAGTCTGCAAGGCGGACCTCCCTCGGACGTCGGCATGATACGCCAGCTAACCCCACACTGTGCGTGCGGTCTGCGCGACGACGCCCAGTTTGCGAGCCTGGTCGGCAGGGCTCAGGCGGTTGCCCCCGACGGAAGTGGCGAAGCCGCACTGCGGGCTGACACCGAGCTGTGCCAGCGGAAAATGGCGAGCGGCCTCGGCGATACGCGTTGTCAGGTTGGCCACTGTCTCCTCGCGAGGTCCCTTCGTCGTCACCAGGCCTAACACCACCGTCTTGTCATCAGGTATGCCCGCGAGCGGCTCGAACCCCCCTGAGCGAGCATCGTCGTACTCCAGCATCAGCCGTTGGGCGTGCACCTGCTGGAGTACAGGCCGCGCGAGCCGCTCATAACCGCCCTCGGTCAGCCACCGGCTGCCCTGGTTACCTCGTCAGAGGTGGAACGCGAAGGTCACATCAGGGAAGGCATCGATCACCGAATTGTCCAACTCGATACCGAGCGCCACCCAGTCCGCGGCACTCCATCCCTGTGATGCGTAGAACGCGGACCAAGCGGGATCGAGGATCAGCGGGTAGTGAGGCGCGTCGAGTTGAACGTACGTTGCGCCGAGCCGGGCGAGCTCCGCGACCTCATCGCGCAAGATGCTGGCAACGTCGCTCAAGAAGGCATCGAGGGTTGAGTAGGCGTCGAGTGACTGCGCTGGCGACCAGAAGTTGGCGAACAGGCTTGGGCTCGGTAGCGTTGTTTTCACCACTGAGCCGGTCTTGCCGCGCAGGTAGGTAAACTCCTCGACAGACAGGTGCCGCTTGCGGCGGAGCTTCCCGACTACGCCGAGGGCCGGTGGCCGACCGACGCTCAGGTCACCGACGTCCGCGTCACCGTGCCAGCTTCCCCACATGAACGCGTCGAGGTCGAACTGTCCAAAGCCATCTACAGCCTCTGGCATCTGGCTCTGGAACGACAGGCGGCGCATCTCGCCGTCCGTGACGATGCCCAAGCCTGCGTCCACCTGGACGGCGACTGCCGCATCCACGGCTGCGTCTTCGATGCGCTTGAATTCGGCTGCTGAGATGCGCCCGCCGGCTAGGTCCTGGCGCGCCTGGAGCAAGGCGGCGGGTCTGAGCATACTTCCGACGACGTCGGCGTGTGGCAGCGAGTCCATCGACCCAAGTATAGGCGCGGGACGACGAAGGGGCTCCGGCGCGCCGGAGCCCCTTCGTCATTGTCCTGTCCTGTCGTGCGATCCGCCGCTAGCCGGCCGCGATAGGCGCCTGCTCTTCTATGGGTGGCCAGTAGACCCAGCCCGAGCCGGTCGTGACCTTGCGGGCAGGAAAGTAGTCGGTCCACTCGGCTTTGTGACCAGGCTTAACCTCATCAACCGCGCCGGCGACGACCGTCCAGCAGCGCAGCTCGCCTGTGCCACCCACGAAGTTTTCGGAGCGAAAAGAGAACATAGCCTTGAGGTTGTCGGCCTGACCGGAAGACAACTGGTCCAAGAACCAGTTGTCCAGGGGCTCGTCCACCCAGCCGCTGCGAGGGCCACGCGGGTCGTGCGACATGCCGCCGGACCCATAAATAGCGATGCGCTTGGACGAACTCTCGCAGATACGAGCGATGGCGCGGCCCAACTCTAGGCAGCGCTCCCCGTTCAGGATCGCAGGAGGGCCGTCGTCGACGTTGACGAAGACCAGCACAACCGGGATGTTCATGTCGGGTAGCAAATAGAGGCCGGTGTTGCCCCAGCCGTGAGGCACACCCTTCTGTGGCTGCGACTGCGGGTTCATCTCCGTGACGATGGCTGCGTCGAAGCCATCCTTCACCAGACCGTTCAAGATGGCCTTAGAGAGTTCCTGGTCTACCTTCACGGGGTAACGGAACTGCTCGTCATAGGGGTTCGGCGCCGGGTCAACATCCATCTGCCCGGTGTTGTGGACTGTGTCCACGTCCGGCCCGACGTAAACCGCGACGTTCGGAATGTTGGACCCATCGAACCACTCACGCTGGTCGCCTATGACGGCGATGATCACGTCCGGGTTGAACTTGGTCAATTCTTCCTTCAGGCGCGCGAAGTTGGCTTTGATACGAGGCACGCGCTCGGCGATGACTTCTGCGGTCTCGAGTTCTGTCTCGTGTGGCTGCGGGTGACCGTCGTTCAGCCGGTGATGCATCCGCTGCCATCCGCCGTAGGTGGAAAAGAACAGACTCGGTGCATGGGAAGATGCGAGGCCCATTCGAATTGGCATGACGCCCTCCTTAAGTAACTGACTCTTCGCCGCGCTCCGGCTGGATGGCGGCATTCCGGCGATCTTCTACTGTGCACATTCTACTCTGCCGTTGCAACTGCAGCCGGGCTACGGCTTCCAGTACGCGAAGGCAGTCCCCACGGTGGCGTGATGGAAGCGAATGTAGTCGACGACGTTCGCCCTGGCTCCTAGGCTCTCCATGGCGGCGCCGACCGCGATCCACTGACGAACCTCCGCGGTGGCCCCGCGCACGGTGTTTGAGTCGAGATCCCATATCGACCCCAACTGCTCGGACCGGCCTCGCCGCAGGCGGGAAAGCACCCAAGCGTCCAAGCTTTCGTCCACCCAGCCGGCGAGGTAGCCTTGCGGGTCGCCCGACAACCCTCCCGATGCGACCAGTGCGATGCGCTCGTCCCTCTCTCCCAGGACGCGGGCAATCGCAGCCCCCAACGGCGGCATCCGGTGCCCGCTGATGGCAGGCTGGAGGTGTGCGTTTATGAACACCGGGACCACGGGTGTAGTGAGGCCGACTAGCTTGCGCACTGGTTCCGTCAGCGCCTGGCCCACGCCGTCCTCCGGCGCGCCCATTGGCTTGAAGAATCGGCTGATGTTGACGTCGAATTTCTCTTCGGTTAACTCGTCCGCTAGCCATGCCGATATGTCGGTGTGGCACGCCAGCGTGACCAACTCGCCGTCGCTCGGCGACTCGCCGATCTCTGCGTGGTGGGTCGTGCCCCATATCTCCTCGCCGACGTAGACGCTGAGTTGCGGGACCTGCGTGTCGTTGAAGACGCGCCCTCGGTCCGACGACAACACCACGACAGCGTCGGGCTTGGCGGCAACCAGCTGCTTCTGGAGCTCACCGAACCCCGCCTCGACCCGCTTCGCGTAGTCGTCCAGCGTCTCGGCCGTCTCCGTCTCCGCGCGATTCGGCTGCGTCACATCCTTGATCAACTGCCGGTAGATGTCGTCCCATCGTGCACGCGGTCGGTACAAAAGAGGTGAGTTCGAGACGGCGACACCGAGAACGACAGGCATGAAAGGCTCCTCAAAGGAATGGAGTGATGGGGTGATAGCGGCCGCCGCGACCGTATAGGCATCACTGCGGGGTGTCAACTTGGTCACGAGCGGGTCTGGCGGAGGTGAACGGATAAGGAACCCCCGCCGCCACTGTAGCGCGACCATGCATTCGCTTGTTCTCAGTACGTGCTCGCCATGCTCAAGTTCTGCCTTCTTTGTGTCCTTACTAGGCTCCCGCGCTCCCGCGCTCCCGCAGGAACGCGGGAGCGCGGCGGGACGAAGACTCCACAGAGACAAAAGGGACAGGGGATGACTGCATGACGTGATTAGACCGGCTGCCGAGACAGATTGTCCATGCTCGCCACGTTACCGACCGCTCATCGGCGTTGACAAGCACCCCACGGCCGGTACAATGCCGCGGCCTGGCTTTCGTTCATGGTGGTCGGGCGTAATTTGAGATTAGATCAGACGACACTGAGGGGAGGCCTCGAGCTATGAGACGACCGATAGTGCTGCTTGCAATCGTGGCGGTTTTTGCGTTGG
>Ga0114996_10009180_pt1 | contig 10884 bp, 8 predicted proteins | sample ArcticOcean_MG_C_4_FD_87039 | JGI IMG/M metagenome (GOLD analysis project Ga0114996, IMG submission 87039) | Marine microbial communities from western Arctic Ocean - ArcticOcean_MG_CB4_134 | ecosystem: Environmental > Aquatic > Marine > Oceanic | place: Arctic Ocean: Canada Basin | collected... | reverse complement strand
CGTGGTAGCGGTTTAACTACTATTTCCTCAATCGAATCTACGCTGTCAACCTGAACCGCAAATTTTGCTAATCCAGATCGAAGTACAAGTATACGCATGGGGACTTTTCCGTTTTCAGAAGGGGAATCTGATTCGGGATCTTGATCTTTTACTTCCATTGATTGTAAGCCTAGAACTTCATTCAGGTTTAGAAGTGGTAGCAGATCATCACGCAGTCTAAGCACTCTACGGTCTTGAATAAATTGAATTCTCTCTTTAAAATCATCGGGCTTTATCCTCACCAGTTCTTGTAAGTTTGCATCAGGGACTATGAATCGCTGTCCTTTCGATCTAGTAACTAAGCCATTTACAATTGCTAAGGTCAAAGGTAGAACTAATTTTATAGTGGTTCCAACCCCTATTTCAGATTCAATCTCGACGGTGCCCCCAAGCTGTTCAATGTTGCTGCGCACGACATCGATTCCAACACCGCGACCACTGACCGAAGTTACTTTATCGGCGGTAGAAAGACCAGCCTTGAAGATGATACGAAGTTTATCCTTTTCAGACATAGTTTCTGCTTCAGCTGCAGTAATTTGACCGGTTTCAATAGCCTTGTTCACCACCTTGTCAACATCTATTCCTCGTCCATCATCACCTATGTTGATATGTACCCAGCCACTTTCGTGGTAAGCATGAATACGTATTATCCCTTGACGGGATTTTCCGATTTTCTCTCTTTCACCAGGCTTTTCAATAGCGTGATCAACGGAATTTCGGACTAAATGAGTCAATGGATCAATCAGTAATTCAATGATTGTCTTGTCGAGTTCAACATCTTCGCCATCAGAGATGAGATTAATTTCCTTACCATTAGCTCGACTTATGTCTCTGACGATTCGTGGAAATTTACCAAACAGTGCACCAACGGATTGCATCCTAAGTTGCATGATCCTTTCCTGCATCTCGCTTGTGACCCAGGAAATGTGGTTCAAAACAGGACTTAAACCCGGTGTATCTTTCACCAAATGGTGCATAGTCTGCATCAATTGATTTCTACCGAGGACTAACTCCCTAGCAATATCAACTAAGTCATTGAGTTGACTAATATTAATCCGTAGTTTTTCTTCGGTTTGAATTTGTAGTTTCGGAGATTTTTTCCCGGATTTACTCTTCGCGGGTTTAGTTTTTTTTGTATCATCGCTCTCAAAAAAATCAGCTTTTGAATCCATGTTAACGTGAAAGAGATATTTACCTGTTTCAGAAATTTTTCTCAACTCACTATTTGTTATAGTAAATTCACTAAATGGTAATGACTCGTCTTCAGCTTCATCATCCAAATCAGGCTCATCTGTTTTTTCAGGCTCAGCTTCGGTTGTGGTCGATGTTTTCCCAGTTCGAAGATCTATTATCATCTTCACGACATCAGCAATTTCCATTTCATCACTGCCCTCAACATCCTTGAGCATTTTCCAGAGCTTATCTATTCCCGCTAAGAGACAGTCAATCAATCCTGAAGTAACACCAATTTCTTTATCTCTTAGCAGCGATAACAGGCTTTCCATCTCATGACTTACCTGACCAATATTTTTTAGACCAAAAAATCCTGAAGCACCCTTCATGCTGTGAACCGCTCGAAATATCCGGTTTACGACTTCGCCTTCAACGTCATCACCCATATCTTCCAGCTCGAGCAGGTCTGGCTCTACATCCTGCAAATGTTGTTCGGACTCTTCTACAAACTCTACTAATAGTTCTCTGTCATCCATCATGATGAAATTTCCTTATGGTCAATTTCCAATTGCTCTTTGAGATTAAATATATCGAAGATTTTATTAAGCGATTCGTCTAAATCAACAAGTTTGAGTGATTTATTTTGAGATGAGATTTCTTTATTTAGGCCAAACAGAAGAGAAATGCCGCTACTGTCAATTGTGGAAACTGATTTCATGTTAATTATAATATCATTATAATTGGATGATTTACTCAGTTTTTTTAGCATTTGATCTCTATAATCAGCTAAATTATCAGAGATAAGATCTTGATCAGGTACAAAAAAAAGTGTTTTATTACGAATGTACGACTTCATGTTTTCCCCAAATAAGTAAATTTGTTTTCCAGCTTAACGAGTTTACGCCTAATGGCTCAATAATTGAATAATCTAAAGCTTGTCTATACTTTATTTACCCTTTTTCCATCGAGCGATTCTATTAATTGCTTCTTCCACAGCTTCAACAATATCTTTAATTGTAATTGGCTTTATAAAATAATCGTCAAAGCCCGCTTCTCGGCATTTTACCAAATCGAATACAGAACTGAATCCAGTAATAGCAAAAAAGAAAGCGGTTGGTCGTTCACGCTTCAAACGCTTGCACAGCTCAATACCGTTCATTCCAGGTAAGTTTATATCTAGAAAATATATATCTATTTTCTTATTCTTGACAAATTCAATTGCTTTTCGGCATCCAGCACGCTTTCTACATCAAAGTCCATGCGTCTGAATGCCTTCTCCAGCATCTAACATATCATCTCTTCGTCATCAACGATTAAAATTTTCCGGTCATTTCAAATTACTCAAAAATATTGACTTAATTAAACAATTAATCATTGTCAGAATTACTCTTAGCAATTATTGTCCTGCAAATAAATTCTTCCGCTACCCTACGATATTCTACGAATAATTCTCGAACAAATTTATATCCCAACAACAATTGAATACTATCTTAGATATAAATGCAAATGAACCGTCATCTCATTGTCTGTCTGCTCTTAATGTGTGTAAAAAGTATCTTTAAACTTATCCATAAAATAGGTATAGATGATAATATTAAGGTAATAATAGCCTGCATATGATAGTGCTGTATTGTCCAGCTCACCATGATAAAGCCAGAGCGTGTTAGTGAGATTGTAAATACGATAACAATAAAAAGCAAAATGCGATGTCGTATCCAATTAGTTATAATAAAATAGGTAACTGATATTAATACCAAACCCCTTGCTATAATCCAAATAAATTCAGGCGAAGTAAGATTCCCTGATGACACACCTATATATGCGACAATTGATCCAGCAATCAGTAGAACAGCGAGCCATCTTACCCAATATTTCGCAAAACTGCTCCTTATCAACATGACAAAAATTATTACAATTGTGCTTTGTGAGATCGATTGAAAGGCTTCTGCAAAATTACCAAATGCAATTGAATACATTGATAGCGTACCAATTGATTTTAATTCAAAATTATGTACAGGCAAATTGAACCATTCTGTGGCTGCGCTCAACACCCATCCTACACCCACAACCAGCCCCACAGAGCCAATGAAGATGCTCAATTCATTCAGTCGATCCTGCTTTGATTGATTACTTGATGTCCATGGGCTTTGTCCATAATTACTGCGAATTAGTGCCTCCGCTAAGCTGATGCCTACTACAATGAAGAGCGAGGGAGCTAAAACTTCAAAGATATCTGTTAGTGACGCATTTAAGAGAAATTTGCTTAATGGTACGCTGCTATTGTAATTGAAATATAAAGAAGGAAGTTCGTTCAGCTTACTCATCGTGAGCACAAGAGCTGACAATCCCCCTGCAATCCACCCAGCTTTCCAGCTGATTTTCTGCTTTATGACATTGTGTCCGAGCGACCACAATGCGTGAATGGTCAACATAATTATTAGTCCAAAGCTCAGTATTTGGACTATCAGATATCTGCTGGATTTTTCCTTTTCCCACCTGAGCCAACCTTCAGGGATGGTTAAACTGCGACCAACGCTGACATGAACTTCATCCCCATGAACGTTCCCACTATGCGTGTAAAATGCTTCGCCGACAACATAAGTCGTATCTCGCCAATTAAAGAAATGATCTTTTCTTGCAGGTCGTTGACGCGTGTTTTCTGCCATCATTACAAATTGATCGAAATAGATCTCTTTTTGCTTAAATACTTCATAAGCCAGTGTGCGGGCTGAATCGAGCGACAGCTCAGCGCCAGAAGTAGTGTCAGAATAATCTTGCCAAAACGAAGGTGTCCCTCGATGTTTGTCAATCGCACACCGATATCCTTCAGTTTCAAACTCTTTTTGAAGGTGAATCATCCATAATGAGTATGAATATTTTCCTTCCTCGAACAGTATATTCTTAGCAACTTCTATATCTCCATATTTGTGCAAATAGGAATTCATTGCACTCTTGGAAATTCGGTAGTTATCATAGTCGCTCAGCAACCATTCAGTATCAATGATTGAGATCAAATATTCTTCCGGGTCAATTCCATATTTATCCTGTAAGCCAGATTTTGCAGTCTCGATTGCTTCGGATCGTGAAACAATTGGATTGTATGAATCGCTAAGCTCAGGTTTGGTTGGAAACAGAGCTATTATTATTCCTGCTAAGCCAACGATGAAGGCAATTTTACGCGATGAAGGTGACATTTGATTATCTTGGGCATTGGGCAGATTCAGCTCTTTTGGAATAATCTTATTTTTCACGCGAGGCTTTAACTGCGGCGGATTGATAACGTTTCTGTTCAACAGATCCTCAACAAGTCCAAACTTTTTGGTGCGCAGGTATATAATCAGAGCAATAATTGCAGGGATGGCGAGGACAACGCTCACTGCGAGCCCGGAAATCCACAAATAAATACTGTCTGATTGAAACAGAGCGATATCGATCAGCACAACATCCATCACAAAGTGCCAGACAAGGGTCGCCCAAATACCGAAACGTAGCATTACAACACCCGCGATGATCCCGATGATGCCAACTTCAATCCCGCGGGCGAATCCAGGCTCTTGCGCATAAAACGAGTGCATAAAGCCCCAGATAAATGCTGGAATAATCACTGCGAGGAATTTTGATCTTGTCAATCTGAGAAAAAGCGATATACCGAACATGCGAAACATGAACTCTTCTGCCAATGCCGCTCCGAGCGAGATTGCCAGTGGATATATCCATGGCATCCATGTTGAGACTGTGTTTGAAAAATCTATATTGGCTGGTGCCCAAATGCCAAATTTTTTGCCAATTATGTAATAAAAGACCATGAATCCGAACACGACAGCTACCATTAAATAGCCGACGAAGGTGGCTTGAATAAATTCTGATGAGCGATACCCCCGCTTGGTCAGTAGATTGTGCAGGGCAAGTTTTGTTGGATAGTCCCGGCGATAAAGCATTTCACCGGCACCGATCATGAGAATGATCACCAAAGCTGCTTTTAGGCTGATGATCAGATCAATGATAATGGACTCGCTGAGGAATGCTGACATCGACTTGGTGGTGTCAAAGCCTGACATGGTGATGGGCATGGAGTTCAAGGTCATCGCAAACTTTGCAACAGCGAGGATACCACCAAGCAAAAAAGCAGTCTTCCATGGCACTTGACGCTGTCTTATGTGTCGGAAAAAATAGAAAAACATCATCACGAGGATCAGAAATGAGAGTGCATTGGCGATATTTTGATACATATCATTATCGCTGCGCAGATTCCGAAATTTTCGCATCCACGACTCAGGGACCTTCAATGATTTTGAATAGCCTGAGATAACAGCACCTTGCATACGTAAGTCAATCCTGTAGGGTGCATCTGCGACTCTAAAGTTTATTAGCTCATATGTAAAGGTGTGGTCACGCCGGTAGGGACGATCTTCGCTATTAACCTCAATGTATTCCCAATATTCAAGGTCGATATTGAGTTGATTTATTAAAAATGCTTCAACCATGATTTTCGCTACCTCAGGGCTGAGGGTTGAGCCAGAGTCCTCCTCCGCCACCGTTCGATTGAATGCGATCACTTCACCAGCCGGATCAATTCTCACCCAGTATTCAAGGCTTTGCAGTGGCTCAAAAAATCTTACCTTCCAATACCAGAGGTCGAGGCTGTCGAGAGCGAGTTCGGTCAATCTTTCGACTCCGAGTTCCATATCTATGAAGTGCTTTGCCAGCCCTTGCCCAGTGAAAATAGCGGTCTGTGTATACTCGGATACGTCAAAGTTGCGTTCGGTCAGATAATTCTGAGCCTGCTCAATGGCTTCTGTGCGTGAAACTTGAATATTGAGGGCAACTTCGGGAAAAGCTGCACGGTAATTTGTAATACCATAAATAAGTGATATAACAGCGATGGCTGAGAAGTAGATTATAAAAGTGCGGTTTGAAACAGAGCGTTTCATTCAAGGATCAACCTTTCACAAGTTATTAATTAGCATTGATAAGCTGTTAAAGCGGTAATCTTCACAGCAAAACGTCATACAATATAATTGACTTTGGTTGGCAACTTCAAGCTATGATTGGGATTATAGTTTAACTATCGATTTCGATGTGTTTGTTACACATTGATGATAGGGTGGCGCAGGCGTTCCATTCAAACAACCTTATGCACCATACTCTTACTGCCGATTTGAATCATCACAAAATGAATCCCACTTTGATCGGATCTTCAGGAGTAATTGTGATTGCCCATCTTCATTCTACCTGAATGAATTAGGTCAACTTGCTTCCCGCCATTATCAATTATCTTCACATCAACATTGTTAACCGTGTTTGCTTCGATTGAAATGTTCAATAATCTGTTAAATGGATTCGGGTAGGTAATAAACTCTAAACCAAGTGAATGAGTAATGGCTCTGACATTCCACTAATTTTCCATTGCCCCAACCGGAATTTATATGTAATCCGCCAATCACATAATCATCTACACCGTCACCGTTATACCACCATGGCTATGGTGTTGATTGGGGAGAGGTGCCTGTATCCGCAGGAGTATTTCCTGCGGATCGTACTCTCGCGCCAAGCCAACCACGACCGAAACAAGGAGAGCGATTAATATTACTAAAATATTCATCACTCTTATCCATAACTTAAGTCTATATAAATAATACCTATAATATACTGGAAAAGATGAATTTGTCAATTGATAAAATTTATTTCTTAATTCAGGAACATTTTAATTATAAGCTGTGTAACTAAAAAAAGACAAGCTTATATAAATTGTAATCTGAAAAGGTATAAAAAAATGAAGAAAATAGAATGGCTCAAATTTTTCGCTACGGTGGCGATAACTCTTGGATTGATGATTTCCATTGCTCCAGAAAGCTATGCTGGCGAAAAAGAAAACTTAAAAAAAACTAAGGTGTTGGTCGAATTTGCCGAGGCAAAAGCAGATGGTGATAAAGGTGGCTTTATAGGGATTTATCCAGCCGAAATAGGAGATAACACACGTGAAGCCTTGGACTTTAAGGGTGATGGCATCTTAGTCCACGAAATAGTTGAGGGTGGTCCTGCCGAAAAAGCAGGGCTTGAGGCAGGTGACATAATTGTTGAATTGGGTGGCAAAAAGCTCAAATCTATGAAGGATTTGCGGAAAGTATTGTCAAAGCATGATCCCAACAGCAAGATAAAAGTGTTGGTTATGCGTGATGGCGAAAAGGAAAAGTTCAAAGTAAAACTCGGTGAAAGACCTTCCGCATTTTACGGTAAATTCAACTTATGAAGATTTGATTAATGACCAGTTATGGTAGGGTAAGTAGGACTAAAGTGGTAATAAATTTATTAATTCGTTTTGGATTGTACGCTGGATAATGCTACCCGTAACTTTGCAGGCATTGTCTTGGTATCTTCCGTTACGTCAATGGCAATATGAGTACTCAAGGCTTTTGCACATAGTTTTTGCTCATTATTGTAAACTTCATAGCCTATATTGAATGATTTGTTGCCAATTTTTGTAATGCTAACCTCAATTAATATTTTCATTCCAGTAGTCATGGGCAGGAAAAAATCACCCTCAAGATGAACGATAGGCATCTTCCATTTTTTCTCGCTTAGTATTTTTGAAATTGGAAAGCCAATATGCTCAAGGAAACGCTCATAAGCCCGATGGCAAATACGGAACAGGTTGGCATTAAACATAACTCCGGCAGCATCAGTGTCATCAAACCAAATTTGTTCTTCTACTGTAAATACTGATCCGTCTGTGTCCAAAGTTTCTGTCTCCATGCGCTTTCCCTTTATATAATCGGACAGAAAATTAATGCCCTTAAAATAACTCTTAATCCCTTCACCCATAAATGTGGCAGCAGAAGCGGATGTCAGATACGAATTATGTCTGAATGTTTCACGTTTGCTCGTGTCTGAAATGTGAATCTCAACTACTGGTATATCCAGCGACTTTACTGCATCATAAAGCGCAATGCTCGTATGGGTCAAAGCACCCGCATTAATCAGCACACCAACTGAAGTATTTCTAATTTCCTGCAGCTTGTCAATGAGGTCACCTTCATGGTTTGATTGAAAACTTGGAAGGACAAAGCCTAACTCTTCAGCAGCGATCCGAACCTGCTCAATAAGCTGATCCAACTTCTGAGACCCATAAATATCGGGCTCCCGCTCGCCCAATAAGTTCAAGTTTGGTCCGTGTAAAACCCATATCTCTTTATTCATCTAACAGCTTTCCCAACTTTAAGAAACTCAAGTTGTTTTGTAATGACATCGTAAATTAGTTTTTCTGGAACTTGGTCATAGAAATTAAATTTTCCCAAGGCATTTAATAGTACCCAGATATTCTTATTGTTTATCCGCTTTTTGTCTGATGCGAGATGTGATACTATTGTATCGGGATGAACATTGGATTCCGGCAGGATAAATTTACTGATCAATTGTTGAGCAAGATTGGTGACATCTTCCGGTAAGCCACAGTTCAGGTGTGATAGCTGAAGCATTACCCCAAGTCCCCAGAGCACGGCTTCACCATGATTATATACTTTGTATGCTGTTGCAACCTCCAAAGCATGTCCAGCAGTATGCCCCAAGTTTAATTGCCTTCTAAGACCATTTTCAAACGGGTCTTCTTGAACTACCCGTTCTTTATACCTGATACAGTGTTCAATTATATCGCTTGTCGGGGTAGTGGTCAGATTTTGCTTGCCGAATTTATTCCACAGATCACCGCCCTCAAGGAGCCTATATTTGATTATTTCGCTCCATCCCGCTGTGATGTCTCTATCTGAGAGCGTTTTCAGAAAATCTGGAAAGACGAAAATATGTTCCGGTGGGTAGAACGTGCCAACTAAATTTTTACCTGATTCTGTATTAGCTCCAGTCTTCCCACCTATCGCCGCATCAGTCATGCCTATAACCGTTGTCGGGATTGCGATCCAGCGAACTCCCCTTAATAATATCGATGCAACAAAACCAGTAATATCAGTAATTACTCCACCACCAAATCCTATCAACAGAGAATTTCTGTCTATTCTTAATTTTAGGATTTTTTCCGACAAACTAAGAATGTTTGTAAATAGTTTAGAGTCTTCGCCTGGGTTAAGAACAATCCAATCTACACTATATTTCTCTGGTAAGGCATCATCGAGGCGTTTATGATAATGTGAGTGTACTGTGCTGTCGGTAATTATCATAATATTTGTTGGAGATATATCCTTCAAGGTGTATCTAACAATATTGGGTAATTTACCCAAATCGTCAATTATTTCGCAATTTTGCCCGATAGATCGATTAAATTTTATCAATTGGGTTCTATTCGAGTACGTTGAGATTTTAGAATTTCGGGCAATTTAATTTTGTTGATTAACACCTTAATTTTACCAATTGAATGCTCTAAAAGTTCATCCGCATTTATCTGAAGCCGGTAATCGCAGTTCTTATAGGTATCAACTCTGCTGTCCCATATGGATTGTAGGTTTTTTGAAACATCCTCGATTGATTTGCAGTTTTTCAATAATGGTCGAGAAGTATCAAGACCGATTCGATTAGCAAGTTGATCCGTGGATACATCTATAAATATACTCTCGCCATTGTCTTTGATAATCTTGACGGCTTCCGCTGACTCTAGGGTGCCGCCTCCCAGAGCAACAATACCGGGAGCTTCGTTCATAAGCTGTTTCAACTCTATAATTTCACTGTCCCTGAATCCATCCCATCCTTCAGTTTCAATAATACGTCGAATCGAAACTTTTCTACGCTTGGCTATCAATTCGTCAAGATCGTAGAACGGGACATCTAACCATTTTGCTACGGCTTTGCCAAGCGTAGTTTTGCCACAGCCCATCATTCCGGCGAGGAACAGGTATGCCATTTGTCCCCCCATGAATTATAGTGAGCTTCAATTTCTTTAAGGCTGTCTCCGCCAAGTTTTTGCAGGAATAATTTTGTTATGGCAATGGCGATAATATTTTCGCCCACGATAGATGCTGCCGGAACAGCACAAACATCTGAGCGTTCTTTGAGAGCCTTGATCGCTTTTCCTGTAGCCAAATCAATTGACTCCATGGGTTGCGTGAGTGATGCTAATGGTTTCATTGCAGCATAAAGGATTACAGGAGATCCATTACTTACGCCGCCCTCAATTCCACCCGCGTGATTCGTTTCGCGTCGGAACAATTTTTTGTAGCTCGGAAATATCGAATCATGAAAGCTTGATCCTTTGCCGGCAATTGCGGTATCGCCAGCACTTCCTACCTCAACGGATTTAATGGCAGGAATTCCAGTCAGCGCACCACACAAAATGCCGTCTAAGCGAAGATCGGCATGTACATAGGAGCCAAATCCAGCAGGCAGATTATCGACCATGATCTCAAATTCACCACCGAGAGTGTCACCCACTGACTTACATTTATCTATCAGCTTGATAATTTTTTTTTCAGCTGATATATCGAGACAGCGTATCGGAGATTTATCTACCATTTCATTGCTGTATATTAGGAAACCTGAGTGCTTAATGGTTGACCTGATGTTGCCAATGCGAACAACCCGACTTATAATTTCAATACCGAAATGTTGAAGCAATTTCCTGCAAACAGCCCCAATCGCAACTTGCATAGCAGTATCGCGGGCACTGGCGCGCTCAATCACGTTACGAATATCGTCATGCCCGAATTTCAGAACTCCTGCGAGGTCGGCATG
>Ga0114996_10009175_pt1 | contig 10888 bp, 13 predicted proteins | sample ArcticOcean_MG_C_4_FD_87039 | JGI IMG/M metagenome (GOLD analysis project Ga0114996, IMG submission 87039) | Marine microbial communities from western Arctic Ocean - ArcticOcean_MG_CB4_134 | ecosystem: Environmental > Aquatic > Marine > Oceanic | place: Arctic Ocean: Canada Basin | collected... | reverse complement strand
TTTAAAGCTAATCTTTGGAAAAAACAACCACTTCCAGTTGGTGAAATTGTTACATTTGATAAAGATGGTTTTGGTGAAGACCCCGTCGATGTTTTGGGCACCAGAAATGATATTACTGGAGAAAAGTTTTATGATTTTTCAAAAAGAATGGTAAATAAAGGCGCTACAATTTTAGGGGGGTGCTGTGAGACAAAACCAGCTCATATAAGGGCTATCTCGAAACTGAAGCAGATTTAGTTTTTTTTATTCTCCATCTAGATCCTTCTCTGACAATATAACCTACGCAGTTTTTTGCACCACACTTGCAAACAAATTGCTTATAGTCCTCATCGTAACCAAATCCATAATCATAGGATAGTTCTTCGCCTTTTTTTATATCTCTAATCGCAGTTATCCATAGTTTCAAACCTTTACCTTCTACTTCACAATTTGGATTACAAGAATGATTGATTAGTCTTGCGTCATTATACTTAAAGTCTCCATCCAGATCATATCTGCTGTTTAAATTAAATAAATAAATTGCTTTATCGTTATCAAATTTTGGATTTGTGTTGGTTTCTTTTTTTGTAATGAGCTTGCCTTTGTAATTAATAACTAATTTTCTAGATTTTATATCTTTTAATGCATAAAGACCTTTATTATCAATATTTGATTTTTTTATTTTATATAATTTCATTATTATTTGCTTGTACTGTTAAATACGTAATATCCAACAGCTCCAATTTCTTCTTGTGTTAAAATTTCACCCCATGCTGGCATTACTCCTATGCCATTTGTGACTGCTGAAACAATTTGTCCCAATTGAGGTTTGAGCAGATCTAAGTTTGGCCCAATTTGTCCTGTTGAAGATGCTGCTTCTAAAGTATGACACACACCACACTGAGCTTTATTATTATAAATATCCAAACCTAATTCCATCTTATCGTCTGCAAAACTAATGTTATTAAAAAAAATTATCAATAAGGTAAATAAAAAAAAATTCATCTGATAAAATTATATAGCTTTTGGTGCATTAATTCGCTTGCTTATTTGTCTTCTTATATAAGAAACTGCAACACCAGCAAATAAAGCAATAAAGATTGATGAAAGTCCATAAACAATTGGATAGCTATTAGACAGATTATAAATAGAATTGCCAAAATCACTAATTTCAGCAATTTTATTTGTTGGAAGTTTTAAACTTGCGACTCCATCTTTTTTATTTTTGAAAAAAGTTTCGTAAGCCATTAAGAGTCCTACTGAAAGCATGAGCAGAGCAAGCAATGTTTTTAATTGTGATCCTTGAAGTTTTTGACCAATTTTTTGACCTGAGTGAACACCAATTATAGATCCTGTTATTAATATCAAAACAAGCATTAAATCAATCGTATGATATGTGAAAGCATGCGAAATTGTAACAAATCCTGTTATAAATATTGTCACAAATAAAGAGGTTCCCGGAACAAGCTTTGTAGGCATTCTAATTAAATATATCATTGCTGGAACCATTAAGAAAGCTCCACCTACGCCCATAATTGCTGAAACAAATCCTACAATAACACCTAACAACAAAGGCACTAAAGCGCTTTCATAAACTTGGGATGTTTTAAATCTCATTCTAAAAGGAAGTCCATGTATCCAATAATGAGTATGTAGTTTTTTTTTAACTACTATTTTTTTTTTAAGCAAATTAATTTCTGTTAGGCCATCTCTTAACATAAAGCTTCCTATAATAGCCAAGACATACATATAGGCTAGAGCAATTACTATATCTATTTTTCCAATACCTTTAAAATAACTAAATGTTAAAATTCCAATAAAAGTTCCTAATAGTCCACCGAGAACTATTAACCATCCTATTTTAACGTCCAGAGTTTTTTTAAACCAATGAGTTAATGCTCCAGAAGAAGATGAAGCTAATATATTATTTGCTTCATTTGCAACTGCATAAATCGGGGGTATCCCCATAAATATTAGCAATGGTGTCATTAAAAAACCTCCACCAACACCAAAAAGTCCTGATAGAAAACCTATTATATAACTTACAAAAAGTATTAAGATTAAGTTTATTTGAACTTCAGCTATGGGTAAGTAAACTTCCATAAGTATTTAGTTAATAAATATTCTTCAAATATAACAATGTCAATAAGTAGATTGCCAAAAAGAAAGTTTTATTACAGCTTATTTAATAGATCGTAGCACCAAAGACTTTAACCTCATCATCTTCGACTCCTAACACTAATCTACCTAAAAAATCGCCAGGAACGGTGTTGCTAGTTTGCTTGTATAGAACTGTTACATGAAGATTTCTTCTCAAACAACCTAGAACCATCTTCTCCTCTGATAAACTTGTTAATAATTTATTATTAGCCCATTGTTTGCCGAGTTCTACTTCATTTGCCCCAAAAAGCATTTGCGATGAAAAATCTCTAGTAAAACCACCATAATTTTTAATATTAGATGATTTTACAAGATTGTCCCAAATAGGATTCGCAATTTTTGTAATTTCTTCGTCAGTTTTGTTGAGAAGATCCATTTATTTTTTATCTGATAATTTAAGAAGCTTTCTTTTTCTCTTTTTCATCAACGATATGGTAAACAGGAACTTTTTCTAATGTAAACTTACCAGTTTTTGGATCGCGTCTAGAAACAGTCAAACAATGCCAGTTTTCATCATCTAATTTCATATGATCTCCACGATAATAGTATCCCGGCCAACGAGTTTCTTCACGAAATAATGTATGTTCTGTTACACATTGGGAAGTTAAAGCACGATGTTTTAACTCCCAAGCACGCATCAGTTGATGGTAATCTTCAGCTCCAACATTCTCCAAATCTTCTTCTAGCCATTTTAATAGCTCCAAACCTCTTTTTAGCATATTGCCGTTAGTCATGTAATTTGTGGCAATACCACCCACGTACTCATCCATAATTCTTTGTAGTCGTTGAAGGCCTTGAATTGGAGAAATATAACTTGGCGAAACTGTTCCTCCAGTAATCTCATTACGACCAACAGTATAATTTTCTAATGGTTTGTAAATAGCTTTTTTAAAATCTTCACATTGTTTATCTGAAACATTAATATTTTCTGCTTTTTGATCTTCTATATATTTGACTGCGGCCTTTGCAGCTAAACGACCCTCAGTAAATGATCCAGAAGAAAACTTATGTGCACTCCCACCTACTGTGTCTCCCGCACCAAAAAGTCCTTCAACTGTTAACATTCTATTGTATCCCCAAAAATATTCTGGTGGAGAAAGATCTTCCGGACCGCTTACCCAAGCACCAGAGCAAGTAGCATGAGATCCCATAACGTAAGGCTCAGACGTAGTTAATTCAGGATTAGTATATTTTGGATCAATATTTTGAGACGCCCAAACTACAGCTTGACCAACAGTCATGCCAAGAAAATTTTCCCAACCAACTGTCTCTAGATGAGGATCTTGGAAAGCTTCAGTTGTAACCATTTGAATTGGGCCTCTGCCAGCAATGGTTTCTTGTATAAATGCATGGTTACGTAAACATGTTGGTGTTGGATGATGGTCAATATATTCACCAACCATTTCTTTAGTTTGATCATACCATTTTTTTTCGTAATTTTCTCCATTTGCGTTCTGAGTGTAAGTTTTTAAATGCAAAAAGTAAGCGCCGACTGGACCATAACCATCTTTAAATCTACATAAAACTATTCTATTTTCCATTTGAGTCATTTTGGCTCCAACAGCAATCGGTAATGCGTATGCAGAACCGTTGCTCCATGGCGCATACCAGGTTCTTCCCATTCCTTCCCCTACTGCTCTAGGTTTGAAAATATGAGAAGCTCCACCCGCTGCAACAATAACTGTCTTGGCACGAAATACGTAATAATCTCCAGTACGCATATTAAATCCTACTGCTCCACCAACTCTATTCTCAGCATTTTCGTCCATTAGCAAATGAGTTATCATAATTCGATTATAAATTTTATCTGCAGATTTTTTTGCTGCTTCAGCAACAATTGGTTTATAACTTTCACCATGAATCATTATTTGCCACTTACCTTCTCTTAGGTATCGACCAGTTTTTTCATTCTTCATCATAGGTAAGCCCCACTCATCAAACATGTGTACTGTTGAGTCAACATGGCGAGCCATATCATAACCGAGATCTTCACGAACCAAACCCATTAAATCGTTACGCGCATAACGCACATGATCCTCTGGTTGGTTTTCACCCCATTGCATTCCCATGTAACAGTTAATTGCATAAAGTCCTTGGGCTACTGCTCCACTTCGATCAATGTTTGCTTTTTCTACACAAATTATTTTTAAATCTCTTCCCCAGTGTCTAGCTTCAAAAGCCGCACCAGTACCTGCCATACCTCCACCAACAACAAGGACATCACAGTCTTCAAAATGCGTTTTATGTTTAGCCATTAATAATAGACGCCTTTTTTAAATGAATCTTTGGGAAGTGATGGTAATTCTTTTTTTGTATTTAAACCTTCTGGTTCATTGTAAAGAGTTTGAGATTTTATTGCGTCTAGATTAGGTTTATCACCTTCAGCAAGCTTAGGAATAAATTTACCCCAAGGTTTAGTTGTTATAGGTGAAACAAAATCCTTTGTAGTTCCGTTTCTAAATTTTATCTTCCAAGAAATTGTACCTTTTTCTTCTTCACGACGCACTCTAACGCTATGCCCCATAGGAGAAAAATCAGCATATCCACGGACATCAATCGCATGATTTGGGCAAGCTTTTACACAAGAGTAACATTCCCAACAAAAGTTTGGTTCAATGTTTTTAGCACGTCTGATCGTCTCGTCAATGTGCATGATATCTGATGGACAAATATCAACACAGTGCCCACATCCGTCACAACGAGTCATATATACAAAAGTTGACATATTATTTTATTCCTTTTAAAGAGTTAATTCTCATATTAATAGTGCTTTGGTGCCTCACGTTTAATACCTGGCCCAAATTTCTCAGGCGCATCAGCTTTAGGAGGCAAATTATCTCTTGAGCCATCAGCTTCTGCTAAGTTTTTTTGAATTGCAGCTCCTGGTTTGTAAAACATGTGAGCAAATTTTGACCAGTAGACTCCACCAAACAACACTAGATTGGCAACAACATATAATAATAAAAATACTTTATCATCCCACCTGTCATTCAGATTCAAAGATTGTAAATAAGACCAAATTAATCCAAATAAAGATGTTGATATAAGCGCAAGTACAAATAAATCTGCTTTAATAATTCTGTACCAAGGTTGTGCCTCAGAATAAACATCTACCCTTAAAAAAAACCAAAACCAACATCCACCTAAAATAGTCATAATAGCACCTGTATGCCAAACTATAGGCCAAGCCGATGGAGTAATAGAAGATGCAGAAGAGTAGCAAAAAATCATTACAACAGAAGTTACCCAAAATAAAATAGTTCCGTACATTCCTAACAAATGAGCGACTCTTCTTTTGCCAGCTCCTAATTCCGAAGTGGTTCCTATATCGTAAAGAACTGTTTTGGTAATAATAGAAACTCGTTCTCCCGTTCCCAATTCTTTTGTTGCAGATTTCTTTGCTTTTTTAGCATTTTCAAAAAAATATTTTACATTTTTTTTATGAATTATATCCAACAAGGTTCCTAGAATTATTAGGCCCACCATAATAACTACAAATCCTTGCATAAAAATTGGTGAAATAAATTCAGCAAGTATAGAGTATGGATTGTTAGCAATCATTATTATGCCCCCTCTAGCATTTTTAAAGAATCGAAATTGATTAGAATATTTTTAGTATAGTTAATAAAATAGATCAACCGTTATATTGAGGGCAGTTTGTAACAGCCTCACGGTAATTTTTTGATAAAAGTCTATAAATTTTTGAACTTTTTTTGCGCCAATAAGGTTTTTTTATATAATTTACCGAGACTACACCTCTTCCAGAACCAATAAGAATAATCTCTTCATATTCATCTAAAGATTTAATAAATATATTTTTTTTTATGATTCTTTTTATTTTTTTTTCAAAAAATTTAAATGTGATTCCTTTATAAAATTTATTAATTGGCGAATAAATTTTATTGTGTCTAACAAAAAGTATATTAGAGGTTGCGCTTTCTAATATCTTGTTGTTGACACATAAAGCAATATCAGAGGTCGAAGTATCTATTTTTGATAGGTGCTTTAATAATTTTTTATATTCTAAATTTTTATATTCTGGTTTTATTCTTTTGTGATTTATTAATTTTAATTTAAATTTTAATTTTGGTGTTGTTCTTTTTCTTATTGATATAGAAATGATATTGTCGTTAATAGCAACTCTCAATAAATGATTATATTTTTTATTTTTAACTAAATTTAAATTTATTAATTTAAGAATATTTATTTCTAATTTTGATTTATTTAATTTATAAACCTTTGAAGATTTAATTAAATTTTTAATATGTTTTTTAAAAAATAAAATTTTAGCAGGTCGATCAAACATCCACATTGTCGTGAACACTCCATGTGATCCCCAAAGATCTTTAAAACTAATTTCTTTGAGATCTTTACGCCGATAAGATTTTTTTAATAAGTAAGTTGCCATTTTCTGTTAAAAAAGATTCTGGATGAAATTGAAAACCATAAATTTGGTCTACTCTATTCTCTATCGCCATTGCCACATTTGAGATTTTGCATCTCATAGTAATTTCAAAATTTTTAGAAATAAAAGGTTCTTTTAATTTAAGCGAATGATATCTGCCTACTTTAAATATCTTGTTTTTATCAAATAATGATTTTTTGCTCGTTACTTGTATTAAAGATTGAAAACCATGATAAATTTTATTTTGTTCTATAATTTTTCCACCTTCATTAAATAATATTTGCTGAAAACCTAAACAAATTCCTATAATTTTTTTTTTACTTTTGAATTTTTTATAAATTTTTGCGCTCAATGGATAATCTTTTGGTGATCCTGGGCCTGGAGAAAAAACTATTACATCTGCTTTGTTTAATTTTACACTATTTATCTTATCGAAATTATCACACTCAATTTTATTATCAAATTTAGAAAATTGATGAACAACGTTATAAGTAAATGAATCTTTGTGGTCTATAATATAAATCATTTGTAAAGATCGATAAGTGATTTTGCTTTAATATAATTTTCTTTAAATTCATGAGCAGCAGTACTATCTATTACAACGCCTGAAGCAACAGATATTTCAGATATATTTTTATAATTTAATATGGATCTAATTATAATATTAAATCTCATATCTCCGTTAAATTTTATAAAACCAAAACTTCCTGTAAAAATATTACGGCTTTCTTTTTCTTGAAAATTTAATAAGTTCATCGTACTTATTTTGGGACACCCAATAACAGATCCACCAGGCATCATTGCAACAATAATGTCTTTTATACTAATATCTTTTTTTATCATTCCGTCTATTCTAGTTACGTAATGATATAAATGTCTATATTCTTCTACATATTTAGTTTTGGATAATTTTACTGTTCCAGGAATACAAATTTTTGATAGATCGCTTCTTTCCATGTCTACTATCATATTATGTTCTTTAGTTTCCTTAATATTGTTTTTAAAAAAAGAAAGTGCATTTCTCATATTAGTTTTGTAAGTTTTTCTTAATGTCCCAGCTATAGGTTTTGTCTTAATTTTGTTGCCTTTTTTTTCAATAAGAGTTTCTGGTGAACAGCTAACTATTGAATAATTTTTATCTCTAATCATAAAAGACTCGGGGGCAGAATTAGTTTTCATTAGCTTCCAAAATAAGTTTACAGGGTTAATTAAAGATTTATTTTTGTATTTTGTACAAATTTTAATTTGGTAAGTTTTTCCTTCTTTTATTCTTTTTGAGAATCTATTGAATATTTTCCTGTATTTATCTATGCCAATATTAATTTTAAATGGACTTAATATTTTATTATGATTAAAATTTTTTTTTCTAAATAATTGATCATAATTTTTATATGAACTTTTTATACTTATCTTTTTTCTTATCTGAATCTTGGTTTCAGGTTTATAAAATATACTTTTTGGGAAATTTAAGTTTTTTTGCTTTGGTACTCTTACGTTGTTCAAGTGACAAAGAATTTCATATCCAAAAAAACCCACATATAAGTTTAAAAATTTATTTTTATTTTTAATATTATTAATTTTATTAAAAAAACTATTTACATTATTTTTGTTTAAAAAAAATTTTTCTGAGAAATCTGTGTACAAATCATACCCACCGCTAACTTTATAAATAATAAATGGTTTTTTAGAATTATACAATTTGTCTAAATAGTAGTTTTTTTTCATAAATCTTTTATTTTCAAGATCAGCATGAATGCTAGTTAAGGATATTATATATTACAACAACTTTCGATCTTTAGGATTACTTTAATTCGCCTTCTTCCCTCATCTTTTTTCTAATTTTAGTAGCTGAAATTTTTTGGATTTCTTCAGATAAAACTATTTCTTCAATCTTATAACCAACTCCTCTACCATAGCAAATATTTGTTATATTTGGGACTAATACTATTTTGAATCTATTTTTATATTTAGGTACTAATTTTTCTTCTATATTTTTTTTAACTGTTTCAAAATTAAATGGATTATCATCTACTCCTTGGACGTCTCTAATCTGAATGCAAACTTGCCCAGTTTTTTTTATTATTTCTTCAAATAATGCATAGTGACCATCATGAAATGGCTGCCATCTTCCGAGCATTTGTGCAGTTGGTTTTTTATTATCCCATTCGTATGACATTATTTTATTTCCTCCGCTATTTGTTCTGCCCATTTTTTGGCATCTTGAGTTGTAATATGACAATCAAATTTTTCAGGTTTTACAAACATTGCATTCGTATCATCAAAACGACCTTTCTTAATTGTATCCATCCAAACAATGTAATCTGCAGGAAATAATTTTCTTGCTTCTGGTGTTGGACAAACAAAATCTGCAATTACATTATGACCTTCTTGTTTCTTTTTTTTAGCAAGTTCAGCCATGCGTTTTGCCTGTCTTTTTCTTCCATTTTCAGAAAAATCCCAATCATTGGCTATTTTTCTTACTTCGTCAGCATTAACTCTTTTTGCATTTATTAAAGGTGCTAACTCCGATGCTAAGGTAGTTTTGCCAGAACCTGGTAAACCCATAATTAAAATTATTTTCATAAATTTTTATTGTATTGCTAATCTCGCAAGAGGTTTTTCATCTATTGGTAAATGCACTATAGTTGCAATGAACGACAAAGCTATTGATAGATACCATGCATAATCGAATGATCCATATTGATCATAAAAATATCCTCCTAGATAAGCTCCAAAAAATGATCCTATTTGATGACTAAAAAATACTATGCCATATAAGGTGGCTAAATATTTTGTTCCAAAAACTTGTGAAATGATCCCATTTGTTGGTGGAATAGTTGCTAGCCAAAGAAATCCATAAAGCACACCAAAGCCTATTGCTACGTAGGTTGATGTAGGAAGAATTAGAAACAAAATTAGTACGATTCCACGGGCAAAATATAAAATGCTCAATAATATTTTTTTACTATATTTTCCTGATAAATAGCCAAATGATAATGTTCCAAAAACATTAAAAAGACCAATTAAAGATAAAATTGCAGTCGCTGTCCATATTTCAAAGCCACGTTCTTGTATGTAGCTCGGTATGTGCGCTGAAACTAAAGTTATATTAAAACCACAAACAAAGAAACCAAAAGTTAAAAGTATAAAACCTTTATGATTAAATGCTTCCTTTAAAGCTTCTACAAGAGTTTGATTATCTACTTTAATATAATTGTTTATATTCTTTTCTTTCTTAACTTCTCGCAGAAAGATTGCCGCAATCATTCCAAATAAAACAAAGTACAAATACGTATTTAATGTTTTTTCCCAACCAAAAGCAGATAAAGCAAATTTTGTGTATATGGGAGAAAAAAAATAACCAATTGATGCCATGGCGACTACAATTCCTATAGCCATTCCTCTAGTTTTATTTGGAAAATGCTTTCCAACCGCAGCAATCTGAATACTTATTGCTGTCCCGCCCAGTCCAACTCCAATTAATAAACCAAGATTAATTTGAAAAAATATTCCTGTGTTTGGTCCTGAATAAAGTAAATAAATTCCTAACGCCACAAAAAAAGATGCAAGTATTGTAACTTTTGCACTTCCAATTTTATCTGCTAACGCGCCAAAGATTGGTGCAAACATACCCCACATTAGCATTTGCAATCCTATCGCCAAACCAAACTCTGTAATTGTGCACTCTAAATCTTTTACGAAAAAATCTGTAAATAACCCAAAGACCATACGAAGCCCCATAAATGTTGCAACTATAAAGCAAGCTGAAACAACAGTAATTAATGCTTCTCTCGTTGGAAAAAAATTTTCTTTTATCATTTAATAAATTTTAGAGATCTTTTTAAATCATTTATTAAATCTTTAGGATCTTCAAGCCCGATATGTAAACGAACTAAGTGTTCATTTTTTTCAAATTTAAAAAAGCGTCTTGTTCCTAACTCGACTGGATCTGTATAAACAACAAGACTTTCAAATCCTCCCCAGCTATACCCTATCCCAAATAATTCTAATGAGTTTACAAATTTATATACTGAGTTTTTATTTTTGCTTTTTATAATTAAGCTCAAGAGTCCCGACGCTCCTGAGTAATATTTTTTCCATAATTTAAATTCTTTTGATGAAGTTTTGTATGGATATAAAATTTTAGATATTTTTTTTTGAGTTTTTAAAAAATTGATAACTTTCTTTGTGCTTTCTTGATGTTTGTCCATCCTTATATCCAATGTTCTTAAACCTCTTATAATTAAATAAGCATCATCTGGAGACAAACGATAGCCTGAAACATGATTATACCACCAAACTTTTTTATAAACTTTTTTATTAACAGCAACGGTGCCTCCCATT
>Ga0114996_10009174_pt1 | contig 10888 bp, 10 predicted proteins | sample ArcticOcean_MG_C_4_FD_87039 | JGI IMG/M metagenome (GOLD analysis project Ga0114996, IMG submission 87039) | Marine microbial communities from western Arctic Ocean - ArcticOcean_MG_CB4_134 | ecosystem: Environmental > Aquatic > Marine > Oceanic | place: Arctic Ocean: Canada Basin | collected... | reverse complement strand
TGCTGATGCTGATGCTGATGCTGATGCTGCGGTGGCTGTAACTGCTGATGCTGATGCTGATGCTGATGCTGATGCTGGTGATGATGATGCTGGTGAGATGGCTGGGAGTGGGCGAGCGTTCTGCGACATTTTCCGCGAAAAAGATGCTCGTTCCGACTCGTTCGATCCCTTTAGCATTGGCCCAGAAGAGGCAGAAGCGTTCTTCGACAATCAGCTAGCCTTGCTCACGGAGGCGATCGCCTCCGTGCCCAGCGCTGAGATCAAGGCAGACCTCGAGGTGATCCAGGTTGGGCAGATCGAGATGGCGTCCATGCTAAGAGCGGTCGATTGGGACGTCTTCGCTGTTGACTTCGCTGCGGTGGAAGAACTCAATGATCAACCCGAGATGAACGCCGCGTCCGACCGGCTCGACATGTATGGCGAAACTGAGTGCGGTATCAGCCCCGACGACGACGAAGACGCTGCCGGCGATGAAGACTTCGGAGACGACCCCGACATGCTGGCAATGATGCTCAGCAACCCTGCCATGCGCGCTCTGATGGTCAAAGAGATGGTGTCAGGTTCCGAGGTGACCGAGGATCAAGCGAACTGTTACCTCGACGGCCTGATCGAGTCCGGCATGGTGGAAGCGATGGAGGGGGATATGGGTGAGGATATGGGTCCGGCTCAGATGATGGCAATGCTCGAAATACTCGATAATTGCGGGATCGATCCCGACACGTTCGACTGATACGCCGTACCACGTCGAGGCGACATGTTTGTCTCGAGGCGACATGTTCGTCGCGGCGATGCGGTGAACAATGAGTTGAGAGGCGGCGGCCAGGCGCTGTTTGGCCTCTGCCTCTGAGAGCCCGCGACAGGAGTTGAACCTGCGGCCTGCTGTTTACAAGACAGCTGCTCTACCAACTGAGCTACACGGGCAAGGCCGGTTGAAACCGGCTCAAGAACAAGCGTAGAGGCATGCGGCGCCACCCAGGGCGCAGAATCTGGCGTGAAAGTGCCTACAAAGTGCCTACAAGCCCCCCAAAGAAGCACAAACGGCACAAAAGGATGCAACCAAATAAAAAGCAGAAACGGCGAAGAACCAGGCTAAACGCCGAAAACCCTTATTCCATAGGCTTTGCCAAAACGGGGTGAACTGCCTTCACACGGCAGAGGTCACTGGTTCGAACCCATAGGGCCCACCCTTTCATGGTTTCCCTCGAAAGGGTGCGCCTGTTACAGCAACTAACTTTACGATTATGGTCGCTTCTGACCGGCGGTTTAGTGGGGTAGCACAGTGGTGATTCTCCGATACTTGGAGGGTATTACCAGCGTCAACTACCCGGTTTACGACCCATCAACCTACTGACGAAGTCAGTATCCTCGTTGGGGTTGAACTCGACCGAGCAGAGGCTTCTTCTTCAAGTACCGCGCAACGTTTTCCTGCACAAGAGGCGGGAGCAATATGGCATTCCATACATCGGGATTCGCGCAATGCGGCGTGATGAGGACCTCATCCAGCTGCCACAAAGGATGCCCTGCCGGCAAGGGCTCGGGGTCTGTCACATCGATCGCCGCGCCGGATATCGATCGCGTCTGAACCGCGTCAACTAGGGCGTCGGTGTCCACGAGACTCCCTCGAGAAATATTGATGAGAAATGATTGTGGGCGCATCACCCGAAACTCCGCCCTCCCGATGGTGCGCTCAGTATCGGGCGTTGCAGGTGCAGCCACTACGACGAAGTCAGCCAGCGCGATAATCTCGGCATGTCGATCCGGCGTAACCGTGTCGATTGCTCCCTCGACAGTTCGCCCTGTGCGGGTCGATGCAAAAACGTCCACGTCAAACGGTTCGAGTAGCGACATCAGAGCCTTCCCGATCCGGCCGCAACCGACAATGGCGACAGTCGAGCCATACAGCCGGCCTATCTCAGGGTCCGACCAGGATCGTTGCCGACTCAATGAGTGCAATCGTCGTGCGCACGAAAGCATAAGCGCGAGTGCATGCTCAGCGACCATTCCGGCATAGGCCGGTCCGGCACTTGTCGTCACGTGACGGCCATTCACCAAGCCAGCTGCGACGTACTTCTCGATACCGGCCGATGGAAGTTGCAGCCAGCTAATACCACCGTGGAGGGAGGCGGTGAGCTCACTGATATCGCCTCCGGTCCAAATGGCGGCCTCAGCCCCGGCGAAGCTGTCGACCGGCCACGCGCCGGCAGAGCGTACGGCTTCCTGTATGGCAGGTGCATCGGTCGGACCGACGTAGATCAGGGCCGGATTGGATGCTTTCTCTTGAGGCATACAAGAATAGTCTACACAACTTGCCGACATCATCGCAGCGTCCGGCGAGAGCCACTAGTCGTGCTCGGAAGGTGGGATCGCATCAACTATCGAGTTCTCCTGTGACAGCGACCAGCCGCAAGATTCGGCGCGCTTCACGCACGGTCGCCTCATCCACCATCCTGCCCTGAGGGTCGAGAATCACTCCACGCCCTTCAGCGACCGCAGTGTCATAGTCGGCGACGAGCAGCCGAGCGGCAGTTGCCTCGCCTGCCGTCGGTGTGAACACGTCGTTGATTACAGCGACCTGAGCGGGATGGACGGCCGGCCGTGATCGAAATCCCATCCTTTTCAGCCCTTCCGTGCTTGCCCGGAAGGCATCAAGATCGCGAAAGTCGACGGATACGGGCCCGACGGGGGGGTTTGATACCCGCGGCAGCGCAAGCGATCAGCACCTGCGATCGGATCGCCCACCACTCGTGTTCGTCCGGCGAGGCTCGGATGCCCAGTTCCGCTCCCAGGTCCGCCTCCCCGATCGCCAGCTCGGTGAGGCCTCGGTGAGCAGCGATCCGGTCGACCGCCTGGAGGCCTCGGGCAGTCTCAATGAGCGCACCCAGTTTGATCGATCCGATCCCCGGATCCTGGTGAGCAGCAGCTGCACTCACCAGTTGGGCAACGGTGTCGATCGCATCGGGCCCATCGGCCTTGGGGATGCAGAGGCCGGTCAGGCCTTCCCCTACAACTGCGTTTATGTCGTCGGCCATCAGGTCTTCGTGATTGTTTATCCGGACCCAGATCTCCGGCCCCGCCTCCGCTTGGGTGCTCAGCCACTCACAAGTGATTCGTCGTGCCGTTGCTTTGGATGTGAAAGCCACCGCATCTTCGAGGTCCACGATGATCGCGTCGGCACCCCGCCCCACAGCTTTGGCGAGTTTGTCAGGCTGATCGCCCGGCACGTAAAGATAGCTCCGGGCTGTCATCTGCCTACCTCCAACCGGGAGCAGGATTCGGAGGAGGGACTCATCAGTCGATTGCTCGTCACGACTCGGCCGTTTCCGTTCCGAACGCACCTTCGTCGGTGAGTCGGCTGATCGCTGCTTCGTTGTACTCGAGGATGTCTCTGAGAACGTAGCTGGCATCCTCGTTGCGGAGGGGTGCCCTGCGGTAGGTGACCTGCGACTGGTCACCAACTCGAACGGGACTGGCAAGTGAACGCACGGTCCCGAAATGTGGGTGGTCCGTCTCGACGATTAATTGCCGAACGCGCGTATGAGGCTCTTGCATAGCGTCGGCCACGGTCTGGACGGGCCCGGTGGGTACCCCTTTCTCCGACAGTTGGGCTATCCAGCTGGCAGTGGTCTGGGTGGCGAATATCTCATCGAGGATTCCGATCAGCTCGTCTTTGTTGTCGGCTCTAGATGAGAAATCGTGGAATCGTCGGTCGTCGGCCAGTTCCGGGCGTCCGATGACCAGGGCAAGTCGGTCCCAGAAGTACTCCTTGGCGCAAGCGACTACAAACCAATTGTCATCTGATCCTTGGAAGAGCTGGAACGGCACTAGGGATGGGTGGGCCGATCGTGAGGTTCTGGTCGGCTCCCAGCCTTCGTTGAGGTGCCAGGCGGCTGGGTAGGTGAGCAGGTTGATTGCCACGTCGTACAGACTGATGTCGCAGTCGGTCCCCACTCCGTCGCGTCGCGCGGCGTGGACTCCAGCCAACAGAGCAAGGGCGGCTACGTAACCCCCTGAATAGTCCACCAGAGAGAGGCCGGTCTTGGTAGGTGGTCCTTCTGGCTCCCCGGTGAGGCTCATCCAGCCGGTTAGACCTTGGAGGATGTAGTCGTAGCCCGGCTCCTTTGCCCGAGGTCCGTACATACCGAATCCCGAAACGGACACGCAGACGATCTTCGGGTTGATGTGTTTGAGATCGTCGTATCGAATTCGCAGTTTGGCGGGGACATCTCCTCGCAGGTTCGAGTAGACGACGTCGGCCTTCGAGACCAGGTCTTCGAACACAGTTCTGCCGGCGTCGGTGGAAATGTCGAGACTTACGGACCGTTTGTTGCGATTGAAAGTCTCAAAGAAGAGACTGTCCTCTCCTTCTTGGAAAGGGGGCACGTATCGTCCTACATCCCCGCCGAAGCGAGGGTGCTCGATCTTGATGATCTCGGCGCCCAGGTCGGCCAGATGGACCGAGCCGAAGGGGCCGGCTCCGTATTGTTCGACTGCGATCACTCGCAAATCCTCAAGTGGCCTCATGTGGACCTCCCCGCCTGTCGATCGATCGTCTTGTATGTCGCGTGGAGATGTTCGAGGTGTTCGGTCATCTCCGCTGCCGCTAGGTCAGAGTCGCCTAGTTCAATGGCCTCACCGATTCGCCGATGTTCCGCATCAACCTGCCTCCAGAACAGTCTCGGTGCGGCATCTCTAAGGAAACGCGTATGGAGGACGTAGAAAATTGGGCGAGTCATCACTTCGAGCAGGCGATTGCCGGCGGCCTCGACAATCCGCATGTGGAAGCCCCGGTTGGCGTCGAAATTAGGAGCGGCTTCAATGCTCGGGAGCGCGTGGATAGACTCGAGAATCCGCTCGAGTTGCTCTGGAGACCGAAGGTGCGCGGCACTCCGCGCGGCAGGTACTTCGAGCAGTTGTCGCGCCTCCATCATTTCGGCAACGCTGACTTCCTCGGCGACAGTCAAAAATCCGAGGCCGATGCCGAATAGGTCGGACACCTGGTCGGGGTCCGGCCGGTTGACGAATGTCCCTCCCGATACTCCCCGGATCGTAACGGCGAGGTTTTGTGAGGTGAGGGAGCGCAACGCCTCCCGGACAGTCGAGCGGCTCACGCCAAAGCGTTCGGCGAGGTCGTCCTCGACGGGGAGACGCTCTCCGGGTATCAGCTCTCCGGCGAGAATCAGCTGACGAAGCTCGTTGGCTACCCGGCTGTATGCGGTCAGGTTCGTACCTAGTTGGGTCATCTCTCTCATCTGTTGGTCCCCCCATCCTAAAGGTCAGACATTTCCGGGGCAAGCTTTCGTTCAGCAATTAGGCCGGACTCATGTTCCACACGAATGGGTAAGTACTGTCCGCCGACGTTGGGGCTGTTGGGCCGCAATGGCCGGCCTTGTGTCGAGGCTACGACGAGTTCCGTCAGGCGTCGGGCCAGGCGACCAAGAACGATCCGAGGGATCGATGATGAGTGCCGCCACTTGCTCCCTAAATGTCTGATGTTTAAGCTCCCCTCAGGGATTCCGCAACACCATAGGGTGCATCCATGACACTGAAGGAAACGACTCTCGGCCGCTTCTACGAGGATTTCGAGGTAGGCGATGGGTACCGCCACCCACTCGGCCGAACGATCACCGACGCTGACAACGTCTGGTTCACCTTGCTCACAATGAACACCAATCCGACCCACTTCGACTACAACTATGCGGCCAAGAGCGAGTTTGGCAAGCCCCTGGTCAACTCAAGCCTGACTGTTGCAATTGTGGTTGGGCTTTCTGTGATTGATACCAGCCAGCAGGCGTTCGCCAACCTCGGATGGGACAAGATTCGCCTTCTCAACCCACTCTTCGTTGGCGATACCCTTTACGCCGAGAGCCTCGTTCTCGAGAAACGGGAATCAAAGTCACGACCCCATGCTGGAATTGTCAAGATTAAGACTCGTGGCCTCAATCAGCACGGCGACGAAATCGTGACTTGGGAACGCACCTTCTACGTGTACAAGCATGGTGCTGAGGCAGCCGCCTCTCCCTTCCCTGAAGCCAAGACACCACTCGAAGCCGGTTGACGCGTCTCAGACCCGAGCCGTGGGGTGAGACGATCGCCGAGCTTCGGGGAACCTGACGCTCTCGGGTGTGGGGTCCCTGCCAATACCAACCAGAAGTCTCTACGATCCTCGACATGGCATCTGGGGTACTTTCCGGATTGCGGGCTGTCGTTCTGGGTCGTGCCTCTATCGTCGACGGAATTATCCCTCCTCTGGTATTCGGGAACGGAAACGCCCTAGTCAACACGGAGGCTTCTGCGATTCTCGCCGTCAGTTCGGCTCTGATGATCATCGCGGTGAGGCCGGAGAAAGGACGAAGCCTGAAGTTCGCACTGGCGGGACTGTTCGGTGTTGTGGTAGCTGCAACTACCACCATCTGGTTGGGTCCGCAAGGTTTCTTCATCCCATCGATCATTTCAGGAGTGGGGACGAAGCTGTTGATACTCATCAGCATCATCGCCAAGCGACCCTTCGTTGCGTTTACAAGTTGGTTGGCGCGGGATTGGGCGCTCGGCTGGTACTGACATCCAGAGGTGCGCCCTGCCTAGGATCAGTAGCGAACCCTGAGGGAAGAGTGAAGTGGTGGGGCTCTTCGAGCCAGTTACAGCGGATAACTTTACGATTATGGCCGCTGCTGACAGGCGGTTTAGTGGGGTAGCACAACGCTTGTTGGCTCATAGTTAGGAGAGAGGTTGCTACGTGGAATCGCGGCGTTGTCGATCATTGCTCTGCTAGTTCCGTTGGTTGCTATTCCGGTTGGGGCTGCTGCTGATGGCGGGTTCGATGACGTCCCTCTTTCTCACCCGTTCGTATCTGCGATCACGTGGCTTGCTGATGAGGGAATCACCAGAGGTTGTAACCCGTCCCAAGGAAACACCAAGTTCTGTCCAGATGATGTGGTGACCAGAGGTCAGATGGCAGCGTTCTTGACGCGTGCGTTTGGGTACACAGATCAAGGTACGAAGGACTTCATTGACGATGATGACAGCATATTTGAAGCCGACATTGAGAAGCTGGCTACTGCTGGGGTGACACGAGGTTGTAATCCGTCTGGTGGGAACACGAAGTTTTGTCCCGACAATGTGGTGACTAGGGGGCAGATGGCCGCGTTCCTAGTTCGTGCTTTCGGGTACACAGATCAGGGTTCGAAGGATTTCGTTGACGATGATGACAGTATCTTTCAAGCTGACATTGAGAAACTGGCCGCAGCAGGAGTAACGGTTGGCTGTAACCCTTCGGGTGGAAACAGGAAGTTCTGTCCTGACAATCCCGTGACGAGGGGCCAGATGGCAGTGTTCCTATATCGAGCGTTCGGATCTCCACCGCTGCCGAACCCCGGCGATACGGTGAACTGCGGTGACTTTGCCACGCAGGCCGAAGCACAGGACTGGCACGACCTTTACTTCGCTTGGTACGGAGACATAGCGAACTTGGATGGCGACGCGAACGGGGTTGCCTGCGAGTCCCTGCCCTAGAGAGCACCGCATTGAGAGGGGTTCGAGTGCACAGACGACTGATCGCAGCCCTAGTGGTCGGAGTCATGGTGACGTTGAGTGCTCCTGCTGTGTCAGCGGCTCTACCACCGGGCGGAACCTTTGTAGATGACAACGGCAGCACCTTTGAGAGTTCCATTGAGGCGATTTCTGCTGAGGGGATAACTAGGGGCTGTAATCCTCCTGCGAACGACCGCTTCTGTCCGGATGCTCCTGTTACCCGAGGTCAGATGGCTGCGTTCCTTGTTCGCGGGCTCGTACTAACGGACAGACTCGCTGACCCGTTCAGTGATGACGATGAGTCGATATTTGAGGCGGACATAGAGAAGCTGGCTGCTGCGGGTATCACGTTGGGTTGCAATCCTCCCTCCAATACGATGTTCTGTCCAGAAGCCAACGTGACTCGCGGTCAGATGGCGGCCTTCCTTGTAAGAGGAATGGGTTACACAGAAGCAGGCGGTGACTTCTTCAAGGACGACGATTCGTCAACGTTCGAAGCTGATATCAATCGTCTGGCTCAAGCCGGTGTGACAAAGGGGTGTAACCCGCCAACAAACGACCGGTATTGCCCGGAGTCCTGGGTCACTCGCGCTCAGATGGCCGCGTTCCTGACACGGGCGCTTGGTCTTACCCCGATTGTTCCCCCTCCACCAGTTGAGGGTGGGGGAACACTCACGGTCATGTTTGTCGCTGTTAGACAGGGAGACGCAGCAGTCTTCGTGGGCGCTTGTGGAGAGACAGGGTTGATTGACGCCAACCGGTTTCGAAGTGCCGAGGTGCTCTCCGCGATTGACAGTGTTGGAAGCCGGAACCTGAAGTGGGTTGCTAACAGTCACTATGACGCTGACCACCTTGGTGCAGTCCTGGACGTTGCCACGGCTTCGGGGGTTACGGTCGATCAGTTCTACGACCGTGGGGGGGACAGAACTGTTAAGGACTCGAACACATATCGGGATTACTTCGACTACATAACAGCGGCCGACAAACGGACCTCTTTGGACATTGGAGATCGTTTCACCCTGTGTTCAGGAGCCGATGAGGTCACGTTCACCGTCGTATCGGCGGGATCAGATGGCACGGCTGCTGGGGGAGTCAGCGTCAGCGACGAGAACGACCGGGGACTGTGCATCCATGTCGAGTACTACGATTTTGATCTGGCAATGTGTGGGGATAGCAACGGGACAGACGAAGGGTCGAGAACAGACGTCGAATCAGCAGTCGCGGGGGTGATCGGTGATGTTGAAGTGGCGAAGGTCAACCATCACGGATCTGCCTACTCGTCCAACGCCTTCTACGTGTCCACACTATCCGCCGAAGTAGCAGTCCTATCAGTAGGCAAAAACAGTTACGGGCACCCAAACACAACAGTCATCTCAAGGTGGCAAACATACGGAGAAGTGTTCCAAACCCAATCCGCCTCAGACAACGCACTGATAGACGGGAACATCATCGTCACCACTGGCGGTGTCACTTCTTTCACCACGACGAGCTCCTCGTCTGGGAGAAACTACGTCATTTCAATGGACGAGAGTTAACGGGCGACTGCCCCCGCCAGACCTGCCTTAGCCGAGTGCCCGATGCAGGAATGCCGCCATCTGGCCTCGCGTTACGAAGCTGTTCGGGCAGTACCTATCGTTGGTTGGGGGATTGCATCCTCTGGTGACACCGGCCGTTGCCATTCGGTCTATGTCAGCTTCGAAAATGGAGGAGTCGTCGTCGACGAAGAGGTCCCCACCTCCGTTGTCGGCGTATCCCATTGCTCGAACCAAGAAAGCAGCCATCTGCTCTCGGGTTACCTTTCCTTCAGGGCAGAAGCGTGTGTTGTCCGGCGGGTTGCATCCTCTTGTGATTCCCGCTGCAGCAAGCTTTTCGAGGTCAGCTTGAGAAACAGGAGTGTAGATTATTATGGTGAATCGTGACTCTAGTGGTGAAGGCAGCCCTGATATTAAACGCGAACCGGATATGATTTATGTTGCAATTGGATTCTTCACGATAATGACAGGAACCGCTCTTGTTGCCTTTTTTGGAGGATTCCATGTCATGGATGAATGGGATTCAAGGAATTGGGTCGAGGCCGAGGTCCTAGCTATCGGCCAAGATTATACTGCGGACGAGGGCGCACAAACCTTCTTTTACAGCTACTCCGTTGATGGTGTTGAGTACAAATCTACCTTCAGTTGTGACGTACTTTGGGAGATCGGCCCCAGAGACGCCTCAGAACAAACACAGGGAGGTTCTGGAATTGTGGAACCATGGAAAACCCAATGCTTACACGATAGCGAACATTATTTGAATTTAGAATCGGTGGCATACAACCCTGATGCTCCGTCTGAAATAGATGTTTATCCTGGTTTCACATACAGGATATTATTCGAGGTATATGGTCCTAAATTAGCTCCTGTTGCATTAGTTTTAGCTGGACTTGTGATCGCTTTGCGAGGAGTGTTTGGCCCATCGTTTGGGCCGTGGGCACACTTTGCAAACAACCAAATGGCGGCCTTCCGTCGGGATCGTGCCTAGACCCCGTTCTTGCCCTGAGAGGCCCCACGTTACCCGCTACGCGTAGGATGCTCGCCTCTGGCAACACCTTCGGACTGCCCCGAAAAGTGCCTTCAAAGTGCCCACAAGCACTCCGCGGGTACACAAAGGGCGCCAAAGGATGCAGCTAAATCAAAAGCAGAAACGGCGGATGACCAGGCTCAAACCCCAAAAAATCCCCACTCCATAGGCTTTGCCGAAACAGGGTGATCTGCCTTTTTGCGAGGCGGAGGTCGGCGGTTCAAGTCCGCCCCTGACCACCAAAGAAAGCCCTTGTTTCAGGGGTTTTTATCGTTTCGACGATAACTCGGTGACACTGGAGTCGCTCTTGGTGCCTTCAGAGTGCCTTCGAATTTCGACCAAGGTATCGTTTAGGCGGTCCGCAGCGCCTTTTCCAAGGCTCAGCAAGACAGGGCCCCCTTCTTTGGTTGTTGCTACGCTGGGCTGAGATCTGACACTCGGAGAAGCAATGAGGGACATGCTTGGGAAGGTCAAGGCGAAAGTCTCTCTTGTAGTTTTGGCGGTTGTGTTGGTTGCTGCACCGTCTGCAGCACTTGCTATCCACAACTTTGATGACGTTCCAGACTCGCATACGTTCCACAATGACATTCAGTGGATGCTAGAGAACGGTATCACGGCAGGTTGCGGCGGCAGCAATTATTGTCCCGACAGTTACGTTACTCGAGGTCAGATGGCCGCGTTCATGAAGCGTTTGGCGTCGAAGGGGATCGGTGGTGCTGATGGTGCTGATGGGGCGGCTGCTTGTGCAGTAACGCTTCTTTGGAACCTTCCTCAATGCCAAACCGCCACTGTCACAGTCGGT
>Ga0114996_10009171_pt1 | contig 10890 bp, 2 predicted proteins | sample ArcticOcean_MG_C_4_FD_87039 | JGI IMG/M metagenome (GOLD analysis project Ga0114996, IMG submission 87039) | Marine microbial communities from western Arctic Ocean - ArcticOcean_MG_CB4_134 | ecosystem: Environmental > Aquatic > Marine > Oceanic | place: Arctic Ocean: Canada Basin | collected... | reverse complement strand
GCACTGCGCAGTTGAGTCAGCGCGCTCTCACGGATGTTATCCAATCGCTCCACCTCGCGCTGGGTTCGTTGCACCTCTTCGTAGCGCAGGCTGTCCGGCAGATCGGGGTAGCTGGCGCGATTGGAGATGGCCGCCAACCGCTCTCGTTGGGCGGTCAGCGCGGTGTTGATTTCGCCCACGAGGCCGCTGAGGTTCTCGCCAGACGAAACAGCCGCTTCGTATCGCTCCATGTTTCGCGCCAGTCGGGCATGACCCGCCGCGCCCGTCATGTAGGGATCGCCCACCAAGACCAGATCCTGCTGGGGCCGAACGCTGATGGTGTCGCGGATCAATCGCAGACCCGAATCGCCCGTTTCGGCGATGAAGTGTTGCAGCGCGTTGTCGATTCGATCCCAATCGGTGCCGGCGGCGGATACTTCACTCACAAAGGTGCGTCCAGAGCTCGACTCGTAGATGAGGCTGGCCGAGTTGAATCGGCCGGCCCGCGCCGCTTCCACCAATCGCCGGATATCACTTTGGGTGAATTGGGAGCTGACCGTCCAGGTTCGCGACGATTGATTGGCCAGATCGGCCGTGCCCACGCCGCTGGCTTCTCGCCCGGTGGATTGGGCCAGATCGCGATTGACCGATTCAGTGTCCGAGGAGGTGACGGTGTTGGTCACCGAGTAGGTCCGTTCCCCGGTGCTGGAGTCGTGTGTAGCGGCCAGGGAATCGCTCTCGCTGTGACTACCCACCAACGGGATGCTCGCGCCCACGCTCTCCGTACCCGTTTGGCGATCGACCGTGTGTCCGTCCGCGTAATCGTAGTGTTCGTCGGTGGCCGTGTTGGCGTTGGTAACGGAAGCACCACCCGGTCCGGTCACGCCGCTGGTTGCCGTGTTGGTCTCGCCGGTGAACTTGGCCACCAGCTCGCAGCCGTTGGAGGACACGTGGCCGTGATCCACAAAGAGATCATAGGCCCGATCACCAGCGGGCGTGCTCAAGTCAAACTTGACGATGGCGCCGTGAAAGTTGTCCGTCGAACCGCCGAATTGCATGCCGATGATGCCATTGCTCAGGCTCACGGCTCCGCCCAAGACCACGCTCTCGGTGAGCTTCACGTTGACGTGTTGTTCGCCCAGGCCGGTCACCTCCACCGTGGTGCTGCCGCCAATGGTGATGGTTCCGCCCACCGTGATACCCGCCAACTTGGCGCTGGCGCCCATCGCCAGACTGTGGCTGTCCACATCCGTGATGGTCTCACCCGCTCCCAGCGATCCTGCGTCATCCAGCCCGATCAACGCCCAGTCGCCGCTGGCGAAGAAACGTAGGGCCGCGCCCCGATTGGCAAACCGTCGTGATCCGGTGGTGGTGCTGCCACCCGACAGACTGGCCGTGGCGCCCGCGTCGTCGTTGCTGAGTCCACCGCTGGCCGAGCCAGTGGCTTGATTCACCCAGGTCACCACCCACTCGTTGCCTTGTTGCACCGGGGGTTGGGCCGAGCATTTGAAGCTGCCGCCAAAGCTGACATCCACCCCATCGTGTCCCATCTTGACGTTGCCGCCGGCGCCTTCGAGACGGCCCGATGAGTCAAAGTCCAGGTTGCCAGACGCGGATGCGCTGGTCTTGATCCCGCCGTCGTCGCGGGAATAACCCACGTTGCCGCCCACTTGGCCCTCGGCGACGTTGCCCGTGGCGCCCACGGTCGTGCTCTCTTTGATGGAGTAATCATCGCCCATGCGTAATTCGGTCGACCGGGTGCCCGACGCGCCCACGGTTCCGTCCACGTTGGCGGTGACGGTGCCCGACGAGGTGCGTGTGGTGTCGCCTTCGGTGGTACTGCTCGAATGGGTGGCCGATCCCCCGCTGAGGTTGGCGCTGGCGCTGGTGGAACGACCCGTGCCGCGCGCGGTGCCATCGGCGTCGGTGGAGGTGGTCCGCTCTTCGGTGGAGGCCACCAGCGATCCACCGCTGAGGGTCACGCCTTCTTTGTTTTCGATGCTGTGCCCCTCCACCGCGGAGATGATCCGGGTCCCATCCGGGAGCACGATGACGATGTCGTCCGTGTCGTTTTGCGCTGCGCTATCTTGCTTGAGCTGAAGGGCCGGTTGCGAGCCCTTGCCGCTCTTCATCTTCGCGCTGACATCGTGGGGTGCGCCGGCTGCCGCAACGGGTTCACCCTCGCCACCTGCCGTGGCCAACACATCTACGCGTTCCATGGAAGCATCAACGAGCGCCAACACTTCCTTGCCATAGGCTGTGGAGGCGTTGTGGGTGCGGGCCACATGAAGGACGACTTGCTTGTCTTCGGCAGTGGGATGACTCTTCAGGTATTTGCGCGCGATTCGGGACAGCCCCACCTTGCCCAGTGTGACGCCTTGGTTGTGCTCGGCGGCGGATTGGAGTTGATCGCCTTGTTCCGGTACGCGCTCCACCGCCACCCGCTCCCAGGCCTTCAAGTCTTCGGCCCAGCGCGTCCGCTCGGCGTAGGCTCGAATGCTGGATTGAGAGATCCCCAGCGCCTTGGCGGTCGCGCTGCCCGCGAGCTCCTTGGCGGTGGCAGTGGCCGCCGCCGACGGCGACTCGTGTTTGTGGATGTTCTCCGCTTGTTTCTCTTCGATGGCCGCCCGAAGATCGCGGAAGAGGGCCATCTTTTCCACGTCCGCTTCGTTGAGGAGGCTCGTCGCGAGCAGCTCTTGGTTCTCTTGGGCGATGCTAGCCGCGGACGCGTTGCCCGAGTCCATCACCGTCTTCCACAGCTTGCGGGCTGCATGCACACGGGCGGTCATGTCATTCAAGTCGGCCTTGGACAGGCCCGCTTGGTCGCGCGCTCTCTTGCTGCTCTTCAGGGCGTCGATGGACCAACCCGCGGTCGCTTGGAATTTGCTGGCGTAGCTGGCTGGGACCTGTGAGGAGGTCCCGAGCTCAGACGGCCGCACGTTTCCGCCAGTCTCCACATGGCCGATGGCGTCCATAATTCGGGTGATCAAGTTGTTGATCTCGGCGGGTGTTCGAACGGCCCCGCTGTCGGGTTCCAGCTGCACCGCTTTGCTCTGCACTGCCTTGCCCTTGCCACTGTCGGGTTCCAGCTGCACCGCCTTGCTCTGCACCGCCTTGCTCTGAACCGCCTCGCTCTGACCACTGCCGGGTTCCAGCTGCACCGCTTTGTTCTGCACGGCGTCCGTGGCTCTCGCGGCAACTCCCCTGGAAGCCGCCTGCGGGCGTGCCATTTCTATCCAATAATAGAGTTGGTGAATTGTGCCGAAGTTATCGCCATCGGCGCGGCTAATGTTCTCCAAGCGGGACTCTTTTGTGATTGGGTTCCTCGTCATGGACTCAAGGCCGGTGGAGTTTTCCACCACGAAAAGAACGCCTCCGGTGGGCGTGAAGGTTACATGGGTGGTGTAGGAGCCGATCATGTGGGTGGTCAGAGAGGCCTGGGCCGCCTCTCTCGCGAACTCTAGGACTCCGAACGAATAGGGGTGCTCGTCGTTCCCCGTGGCATAGAAGTCTTCCCGCGCCTTGTCCGCACCCTCGTCCATGCGGACTTGCTTGGTCATTTTCGAGTCTGGGCCAAATTTTACATATTCGGGTACGCTGACGTCGTTGGTCGCATATGCCTTGAAGAGGTCCAGCGGTCCGAGGCTGTGATCGCCCTCCGTATAGCCCGCCAACCTCGTTTTCAACTCTTGATACTTGGCGCTCCCAGCCCCAGCCGGGCTCTGAGCGGTGCCGCCGGCGGGCTCTCTTTGGATGGCTCGTTGGATGGTCGCCTCGCTCTTCCCACTGCCGGCCATCTCGTCCAGCAGGCCTTCCGCGTTTTTGCCCTGGACTACCAGTTCGGCCACCATGTCGGCGTGTTGTTCGTATTGGTCGCCTACTTTCCCCACGCCGCCTTTGAGGCTGACGCCGGCGCGCTGCTGGACGATGTGGGCCGCTTCGTGGGCGGACGTGTGCAGGTCCGGGCTGTCGGCGAAGGCCACGTCGTTGCCCGTGGCGTAGGCCTTGGCGCCAATGGCTTTGCTGGCGTCGGCGGCCGCACCGCCCGTGTGTGCTTGGACGTTGCTGACGTCGTGTTTGCCAAAGGCACCTTGGATGGTGTCCAGGTGAGGCAGCTTGCCACCCGAGCCGGCGACGCCTTGGGCGGCGGCGGCTTGGACATCGGGCTCTGATGGAGCGTTGGGGCCGGATTCCTTTCGTTGGGTACGACCTCCCACGGCACCTCCCGTGGCACCGCTCCCCCCTGTCCTTACGGCATTGCTCGCCGCGCCTTTAGAAGCAGGCCGTCCTCCTCCTCGGACGGCTTTGTACCGGTCTTCAAACCATTGGAGAGCCCTTGCCACGCCCTTCAATTCGTAACGGACGTCGCTGTAGCCGACAAAGTTAACGATCGTGGTAAAGTCGCTGTCATTGGCGGTTCTCAAAAGCATGAAGATTTCAACTGTCGCCCAGGGTAGGGTCAGGCCCTCGCAGAGCCATTGGACAATCTTTGCCCTGTCGGACACCCCCATCTTCGGGTAGGCGTGTTGGGCCAAAATCTTTTTCACCCGATCCCAATCGGCACCGTCAAGAGCGTCCGTGAGACGTTTGTATCCAGCGACCGCATCGCCACCGGCGCATTGGGCCACCAGGTAGGCGGCATCCGCCGGGCGCGTTGTGAAGACATCGCCGGTCATCTCCTCATTCCACTCGAGGTATCCGTCACAGCACTTGTTGACGATCGACGCCAGGTCGGTTTTGGCGGCGCGCCCATAGTAATTGTTTTTGAGAAAGGACAGCAGCAGTGTCGCTTCGGCACCGCCGATGTCACTCATCAAGGCATAGGCGCCGCCCGACCCATTCACGACGATCTCCAGGTCGCCCGCCTGTGCCGAAGCCAAAAGCACTTTCAGGATTCCAATCTCGTCATTATCGCGCGTGTTTCCTCGCAACATCCCGTGGATGAGGCGAATACGCTCGGCCGTGCTCTTCAGTTTCAATTGTCCCAGCGATGTCTGGGTGGCTGCACGGGCCGCATCGTCATCCATGACCTCGCGGCTGCTATCCATGGAGGGATGCAGGCTCTTGTCGCTCGTTTGGTCCAGCATGCTCATGTTGTCGGATTGGGTCGTGTCGCCCTTAAGGGCGGCTGTGTCGCCGGATTCGTCAGTCGCGTACGGCCCCTGGCCGGCGAGCCCTTCGTTTGCCAGTGCTTCCGCTCGCTCCCAGGTGTCGGCCCGTTCGGCGGCCATGTCGGCATCCATCATATAGGTCATGGCGATGTCCATGACGTCTTGCGGGGTCCAGTGCACCGGCAGCCCCAGACGCTTGGCCATGATTGGCATCATTTCTGTTGTCGCCGCGTCAAAAACCGGTCCCATCGCCATGAAATCTTTATGGAAGTCGGCGATGCTGGCGTTCGGCATGTGGGCGTACAGACTGTTGAATACCCAGGCCTCCGCCCGCGGCAGGTCGTAGCGAATGTGCGCTTGCATGCACACCACCATCGCCTGGGTTGCCGCCAGCACCTGGGCGGCGGCTTTGCCACCCTTTACCGCCGTGCCAATACCGCCGGGCAAGTAGTCTTCCAGGCCCCCCTCATCGGCCAGCTCGTAGACCTCTTGGGCGGAAGCGCAACTCTCAAAGGCCTTTTTCCAGTGTTCTTCCACATAACCACCGGCTTCAAAGGCTTTGAAGTTGTCCTCGTACAATTTGTCGAAGTACAGCACACACGCGCCCACATAGGAGGGGTAATAGTAGCTGCCACCCTCCATGAGACGGATCTCGTTTTTGCTGACGATCTCGTAGACCTGGGCAAAGAAGTACCGGAAATCGGTGACTTTGCCGTTTTTGCCGAGCATGGAGGCGGCCCGCGCCCCTTGCTGTGTCTTCACCGCTTCGGAACCCGCCAAGCGTTTGTCATAGACTGCCCGGTCTTCGATGATCCCGGTGTTCACCGGCGTTTTACTACGTACCAGGGGCAGGGGATTTCCACGAAGATTTCCCGACGCTTCCCATTCACTCTGAGGCTGGGCACCCGGCGCTTGGGGCCCCGCCGCGTCGGCCGCACCCTCGGGCTCTTCCTCCATCTGTACGGCTTTGCTCTGCACCGCCTCGCTCTTGCCACCGCCGGCCATGGTATCCAACAGGCCCTCGGCGCTCTGGCCGGCCACCACCGCGTCGGCCACCGTGTCGGCGTGTTGTTCGTAGGAGTCTCCTGCCTCACCCACGCCGCCTTTGAGGCTGACGCCGGCGCGCTGTTGGACGATGTGGGCCGCTTCGTGGGCCGCTGTGTGCAGGCCCGGGCTGCTGCCAAACGCGATGCTGTTACCGCTGGCGTAGGCTTCGGCGCCCATGGCTTTGCTGGCGTCGGCCGCCGCGCCGCCCGTGTGTGCTTGCACGCCCGTGACGTCGTGTTTGCCGAACGAGGTCTGAATGGCGTCCAGGTGGGGTAGGTCGCCGCCGGAGCCCTGCGTGCCTTGGGCGGCCAGGTCGTGGATGTCTTTCTTTTGAACGCCGGCCCCTTTCATTTGAAGGGGATCGGCGCTGGGTCGGAGCTTGGCTTGTTGGGCCTCAAAGCCGTCGGCCCCATTGGGGCTCAACGCGGCCATCTGCTCCACAAAGCTCTTGCCTTTGAGCTGCACACGGATGCGGCTGCCGCTGCTGGAGCTTTGCTTTGGGGTCGTTTCTGCCGAGGACTCGCTGGACTGCTCGGTTTCCTGCGTACTCTCGGGGGTGTTTTGCTGCTCCGTCGACATGGACCGGCATTATATTGTATGGGGCCCAAACCAACAACGGCTAATGTGGCAAATCACCGCGACCTTCTTCACGCCTTCAAGAGGCCTGATGCGATTTCTTTGAGCGCTGGATCGTCGGATTCCACACAGCGTTTGGCGGCCTCCACAGTCTCGGGTTTGGTAGGAAAATACTCCCCAAGAAGCGTCAGGCATTTTCGTCGGAAGCCAACCGACGCGTCCTCGGCGGCGGAATGGGCCAAGAGCGCCCAGATGGAGTCGGTCCGTGGCGTCACGACGAGGTCAATCAGGACTGTGGCGATGTTCAAATGCTGCTTGAGTGCCGCCGCATTGGTGTCGTCTCGGAGCAGCCGGGCATGAAGTACGCCGCCCTTCACGCTCTGCAGGCTCAGCTTCATCACGTGGATGGTTTCTCGGACGTCCTGAGACAACAGGGGCATGACCGTCAACGCCTCACCCCGGAATCCGTAATACTGATCCATCCGTTCGTCCCCGGTTAGAACCCGCTCCTCCTTGGCAATCTTGGGGACCGACTGATACGGACCGGCACCGAACGCTTTTGGAAAAATGTAGAGGAGATCGAATGGGAACGCTCCGCGATGAGAGAAATCGATGAAGACGTCTACGGTGTACATTTTAGCATCCCAGGCGATGTCGGGCCCGGGGCGGACAGTGACTTTGGTGTTCCTGTGTCGTCCCACTATTCGGGGGCGGCGTCCCCAACTTCCGGATTTCTTGAATCCAAGCTCTTTCGCCAACCCATTCCAGTACTCATCGCTTCGGGTTGAATTGCTGACCACCACGAAGACGAATGTGGCGACCACCAGCCAGGGTATGGCCGATTCCCAACCACTAAAGAAGCCAGCTGTCATGAATAGGATGGTCATGGGTGTATCGGGACTCTGTCTGTCTCAGCGCCACACGAGGAAGACATAATACAACGCGTCGTCGCGGTCGACCACGAGGCGGCGTTGTTTCCCGTCTTGGATGGCATCGATGAGAAACGTCTTTTCAGATTCCTTTTTTGACTCGTCTTGGGTGAGACTGGGCAGGAGATCACCACCTTTCAGCCCCAGCACGCGCAAAGCAGAGCAGGGCTGTACTCCAGCGAGTCGAATCCCTTGGTAAATACCGTCTTTTTGGGCGTGCAAAAAGAGGGCTTGTTTGTCCAATGTGTTTCCGGTGAGAAACAGCTTTTTCCACTCTTCTTTGTTCAACGTGACATAGCCCGGTTTGTTGGCCAAACGAAAATCCATGGGTGGACAGCCGGGGGTTGGATCCCACTCGGTGGGCAATTGTAGGGTGGGCTGGGGAGGGAGTGGTTTGTCCAAGTCCTCGTCCTCCTCTTCGTACTCGTCTTCCTCCTCTTCCTCATCCAATGATTCGGGTGCGCGGCCAAAAAGCCCAGCGCGGCGTTTCGAGAGTCGTTCTAGGAACTTTAGCTCCTCCGCTTCGTCCTCCAAGTGTTCAATTCGGTCGTCGAGGAGACGGCACAACCGATCCTCGGGAGGAATGACAATATTGGGCCCGTCTTGCTTGGGGTGTTTTCCAATCTCGCTCTCGTAATGCGCAATCAATGCCTCACAGTCCGCGATGTTGTTGCCGAGGAAGCAACCTTCCCACTGCTTCAGAAGTGGGGACACCTCCTTGGCCGCTGGTGGTGTGGCGGGCTCGTGATTATTAATCGCCGAGTCTGCCGGCGTCTTCGTGTTGCAAGCCATCACAACGAGGAGTAACGGGAAACCAATGCGGATCAACGGGTGGTTCATGAGTGTCTTAGTTGCCACATGAGGAGAGGCGGCCCTCAATTTGCGCCATCAATTCATCGATCTCTGCCTCGTTCCACTGCAATCCAGGTATGCCCGCCTGCAGTTCGGCCTTCATGCGGGAGCGGACGATCTGTTTTGTACCAGTCAAGGCCATCTGGCGGACAATCCCTTCGGCCGACCAAATACGCTGTACTCGAGCATTGGCTGCATTTCCAGCCTCGTCGAGAGCATGTCCCACATCGCCTTCGTTATAGAGGGCGAGCAAGAAAGCACCGGAACTGTCCGTGAGCGGAGCCACCAGTGTGTCGAGCATTTGATTATAAAAGACCTCTTCAAGAAAATTCTGGATTTTACCCATTCGACCCGTCCCTGTGGGGATCAGTGGGAATTTGTTTTGGAGACCCTTTTTAAGTTTTCCAGATAGAACGGCTTTACCTGCGTTGGTTGCCATTTCAGCTGGCTTCCAATTACCATCGGCCACGATTTGTGTCCCCACGTCTTTTAGAACCGAAACCCCCGCGCTAATCGCTATTGCAGCCGGAGGAAAGGCGGTCGTTAACACCGCCGTACCCACGTCGATGAGGATGTTGGAAACCATGATCGCGTCTTGCGCAAATTCCACCGCGCTGTTTGACCATTTTTTCACTTCCATGTCCGCAGCGTTGATGTTGCGCTGTAGTTTCATAAACAATGCAAAAACGCTGTTGGCGGACGCTTGGTCATTAATTCCCTGAGCTTTCCTCTTTAGTTTCGGCAGTTGTTTGCGAACCCGGCGGAAGTTCTTAATGAGATCGCCCAAGTCCCAGTTGGGCGGCATAATCACGTGCCACCAGGAGGCATCCCTCTTGAAGTGTTTGTACGACTCAATACGTGTAGCGAGATAAGTGTCTAGGGTATCGAACTGGTTGATCAGCCAACCCTGTAATTGTGGCCAGTTGACGGTGCGGTTGACCTTCTTAATGTCATGCATTGTGTCGCGGTATCGATCGGACTTTGAACCGCTTCGCCTTGACGAAGTACGTTCTTTCATGGCTCGCTGTTCCAGTCCGGTTTTCCCTGCGTAATCTGCAGCAAGGTCTTCACCGCTGTCTGCGACCAAGAAATCTGCGTTGGCCTGAACTGTTATTTGTTTATGATAGGGCGTGAAGGCCTGGCCAAGGTCTTCAAGCCAACCGGTTGTGCCAACCCACGGGTCGCTGAGTTGTGGGCTTCTTGCGTTTCGATAAATTCCAACGTCGTGCGGTCCAAAATCCATTGGTGCGTCAAAAACACCTTCTACTGCCCCTGCGGCGGCGGCCCCAGTCTCCAGCACATCAGCCAAGGTTGTGATGGTGGCTTCCCGCGGGTTGGTAACAGATGTTAGACTCGAGAAGTATTTTGCGTTGTGATAGTTTTTAACATCCTTAACAAATGCATACCAGGCGCTTCTCCAGATTCTTTTCTCTCTCCCCTGTCCATCTCTGATTGTAGCGGGCATTGCTATCTTCTGGATATTCATTACTCCGATGTGTCTTTTTAGCGTGCCGACAGCCATTTGCGCCATAATGACCGAGGATAGATTTTTTAGATCCAGCTTTTCGGCAATGCGGGTGAGCTCAATGGCGTAAAAAACGTTGCCAATCTCTTTCTCCAAGAGTTGCTGCATCCGATCGCCCTTCATAATGTCCTTGTCGATTAATTTGGGCAGGATCGTGACGGCTCTTTTTGCCTGATTTAAAAGATGCACAATCAAATTCCGGTTCTTGATGAAGGACATCTTATTGACACGGTTTGTATTTTCACGGATGAAGTGCAGCCAAATGGGCTGTGTCGCCTTGAGTTCTTGGATTTTAGTTCGATTCTTCTTGATTGCGGCGCGGAGCGGATCGGCCGCGGCCACCACATCGTAATACGCCAGAATATTATCGCGGAACTCCGCGTCCCACTGGCCATTTCCATTGTATTTACTGAAAATCCGGGCCATTTTCTTGGCGGACTCACCGGCGAGTTGTCTCTGGCAATAACCGATCACACGAGTGGCTTCTGAATTTTCTAGTTGTTGCCAAATCTCTTTGCTTCCAAGAGCCCAAGCGCTGGACACCTTAAAGTATTTTTTGATTTCGGAGACCTTGATCGAGGGGTTCATTGTTCCCATCGCGAATGACTGGAAAGAATCTTCGGTAAGCTTTTCTCTGAATTTGTCACTCTTTTCGTACTTGGCTTTTCTTTCCTTTCGCTCACGGGCTCTTCTTTTCTCGTATTGTTCCTCTGTTTCCCGCCGTCTCTTCTGCACCGCCTTGCTCTGAACCGCCGCGCTCTTGCCACTGCCCGCCATCGTGTCCAGCAGACCCTCGGCGCTCTGACCGGCCACCACCGCGTCGGCCACCGCGTCGGCGTGTTGTTCGTATTTGTCGCCCGCTTGGCCCACG
>Ga0114996_10009170_pt1 | contig 10890 bp, 8 predicted proteins | sample ArcticOcean_MG_C_4_FD_87039 | JGI IMG/M metagenome (GOLD analysis project Ga0114996, IMG submission 87039) | Marine microbial communities from western Arctic Ocean - ArcticOcean_MG_CB4_134 | ecosystem: Environmental > Aquatic > Marine > Oceanic | place: Arctic Ocean: Canada Basin | collected... | reverse complement strand
TCCCCAGGGCCACCATTGGCTCACTGAGTTCAGCACCGAACCCGTGACGACCTGCCACTATCAGATCGGCGATGTCGTAATCGAGCGACTCATCGCCACTGTCCATGGGCACAATACGACACTCATCCGCTATCACCTGATCGCCGCCCCCGCTCCGGCTCGCCTCGAATTGCGCCCACTCTATGCCGGTCGTGATTACCACCAGTTGATGCGTAGCAACGATCGTATACAGCGCACCGCACACTTCGACCAGGGTGTACTCTCTTACCAGCCATACGAGAATCAGCCGACAGTGCATCTGCGCATGCCCCATGGCCATTTCGAAGCCGATCCCCACTGGTATTACAACTATCAGTATCCTCGGGAAGAGGAGCGCGGCCTGGACTTCGAAGAGGACTTGTTCTCTCCGGGCCTACTGACGGCCGTGCTCCATCCAGGTGAACATCTCACGATCGCCGCCTCCATCGACGCCGAGGATGTGCGGGACGGCGTGGAACCAGATGCCCTATTCGAACAGGAGTTGCAACGACGTCAGCAACAGCAAACATCCTGTCCTGAGCTTCTGCAAAGTGACGACGTCGGGCGACGCCTCGTGCAGGCAGCGAGTCACTTCCTCGTTCAGCGCGGCGATGTACGATCGACCATCCTCGCTGGCTACCCGTGGTTTACCGACTGGGGGCGCGACACGATGATTGCCCTGCAGGGGACGTGCCTGGTGACACGTCGCTTTGATGAAGCGCGGCGTGTATTGCGGGCCTTCGCCGAAGCCAGCAGTGGCGGCATGATCCCAAATCGTTTTCCTGATGCGGTTGAAGCGCCCGAATACAATACAGTCGATGCGACGCTATGGTTTTTCCACGCCTTGCGTCGCTACGTCGATGTGAGTGGGGACGAAGACTTCGCCCGCCAGCTCTGGCCTTTGCTGAAACAGATCCTCGACGCACATCGTCGCGGACTCCGCTTTGGGATTGGCGTCGATGTAGATGGTCTGCTCTACGCAGGGCAGGACGGCACACAGTTGACGTGGATGGACGCCAAGGTCGGCGACTGGGTCGTCACGCCGCGAATCGGCAAACCCGTCGAGATTCAGGCGCTGTGGATCAACGCCCTCGATACGGCAGCGCGCTTTGCACGTCGTTTTCACGATTCAGCAACGGCCCAGTTGTGCGAGTCAGATGCCCGCCGGGCGACAACCAGTTTCGCCCGCCGCTTCTGGAACCCGAAGCGGCGCTGTCTCTACGACGTCGTCGACGGACCCGATGGCGACGATGACAGAATCCGTCCAAATCAGATCTTTGCGTTGTCCCTACCCGTGGCCATCGTCGACACTGATCATGCACAACAGATCCTGGCGACAGTTGAGCGCGAGCTACTCACACCGCGCGGACTGCGCAGCCTGTCACCCGCTGATCCCGGTTATCGGGGGATCTATCAGGGACCACCTGTCGAGCGAGATGGGGCCTACCATCAAGGAACCGTGTGGGGATGGTTGATGGGGCCTTACATCAGTGCCCTCGTGAGATTCGGTGGCGCGGATACTGCGGGTCGCGCGCGACAACTCATCGATGGGTTTGCCGCACATCTCGATGAAGCAGGCCTTGATTCACTGGCTGAGATTTTCGATGGCGACGCGCCTCATGCCCCGAAGGGATGTGTCGCACAGGCTTGGAGTGTTGCGGAAGTGCTCCGTGCCCTGTGGGAGGATGTCCTTGAGCAGGATCGCCCGGAATGGATTCCCCCACCCCTTTGTCCGTAGAAGTACGGACTGTAAAAATCGGAGTAAGCTCGTAGTGTAAAAGGAGGAACCGCTCTTCGGAACGAGACCGTGCTCGATATCCTGTTTTCAGCTCCTGTCATCAGCTCCGTCGACCAGATGCAGCTCGTCGCTGAACGCCAGGCCATGCTGGATGAGGAAAAGAGTCCACGTCGCGACACGGACGACGAGTTCAGCCGCAGCCGCCAACGCGTTGCGCGCGGATAGAGCTCGACAGGAAGGGCCATTGGGCCCTTCCTTTGCAGTCTGCACCTGTCAAACCAGCCACGGGAGTCTGCGATTCATGCCCGCTCTTTCTGATCAGCAAATCAGTGACTATCACCGCGACGGTTTCGTCGTCGTGCCGCAATTTCTGGATAGCGAGGAGACCGACCTGCTGGGTCGCGCTGCTCGCGAGGACCGTGAACTCGACCGCCGTAGCCAAGGTCGTGCAGACGGTGAAGGCGGTTCGGTGCGTATGTCTTTGTGGAACCAACCGGGCAATGGCATCTATGGCATGGTTGCACGTTCTGCCCGTGTCGTCGACTCCATGGAGAAAATCCTCGAGGGCGAGGTCTATCACTATCACTCCAAGATGATTCTGAAAGATCCCGAAGTGGGAGGTGCCTGGACGTGGCATCAGGACTACGGCTATTGGTATCAGAATGGCGCGTTGTTTCCACTGATGTCGAGTGTGATGATTGCCGTCGATGCCGCCACACGACAAAATGGCTGTCTACAGGTCCTGAAGGGCTCACACCTGATGGGACGGGTCGACCACGAACTGACGGGAGAGCAGGCAGGCGCCAATCCTGAACGGGTCACCGAAGCTGAGAAGGTGCTGGAGAATGTGCATGTGGAGCTCGCCCCGGGAGATGCCGTGTTCTTTCACTGCAACACCCTGCATCGCTCCGACCGCAATGCCTCGCCGGATCCACGCTGGTCCTTGATCTGCTGCTACAATGCGGCACGCAACGATCCTTACAAAGATTCGCACCATCCCCGCTATACGCCGCTGGCCAAAGTGCCCGATACGGCGATCAAGGATGTAGGGATCAAGCGCTTCGAAGATGACGACAGCGACGTCGCCTGGATGGGCGACGAGGATGAAAGCGCCGCAAGTCTCGGCGATCATATCGGCCTGGAGCGTCGCGAGACCTGAGCGAAGGCACCTCGATTGACATTGTTCTACATGAGCAGGTAGAGAGTTCGGCTTCACCCGGCAACCTTCCCGGCAACCTTGCTCCCGCAAGCGGCCCCAGCTATCGTAGCCGGTATGACTGATCTATTGATACAACACGGCCGAGTGATCGATGGCACAGGTGCGCCGGCCATCGACGCCGATATTGCGATCACCGATGGTCGCATCACCGCCATCGGCGATCTTGCAGATATACAAGCAACGGACACCATCGACGCCAGTGGCCGCTTGGTGACGCCTGGTTTCATCGACATTCATACACACTCCGATCTGACGTTGATGCTTGAAGGGCGAGCACCATCCTCTGTTGCCCAGGGCATTACGACCCAGATCGCCGGCAACTGCGGCGTGTCAGCGGCGCCCACACTCGACTTCGAACCCTACTATGGCCCGCTCGATCCAGCGATGACGCGAGGACTGGTCTGCGACTGGACGGGCTTCGACGACTATTTCCAGCGTCTGCAGCAGCAGGGAGTCGGCACGAACCTGGCAACCCTGGTGGGTCACGGGAACATTCGTGTCGCTGCCATGGGCTACGATGATCGTGCCCCGACAGCAGGCGAGATGGATAAGATGCGCGAGTTGACGCGGCAGGCGATGCAGGACGGAGTCGTCGGTTTGTCCACAGGGCTGGCCTATGCGCCGGGACCCTTCGCGCAGCTGGATGAGCTCATCGAACTGGGCAAGGTTGTCGGCGAGTTTGGCGGTATCTACACATCCCATATCCGCAATCAGACGGAAGGGATCGCCGACGCCGTCGGTGAGGTCATCGCGGTGGGCGAAGGTGCCGGCATTGCTGCACACGTATCACATATGCAACCGGGCTCCCCCATGATTGGCGCAACCGCCGACCTGCTGCGCACGATGGATGACTTGCGTAGCCGCGGCGTCGATGTAAGCTGTGATGCGATCCCCTATACCGTGGGCTCTACCACACTCAAGTCTCTACTTCCCCCGTGGTCTCTCGATGGCGGAGATGGAGCACTGATTGCCAGGTTGCGCGATCCGATCATGCGTGACAAGATCAAGACAGATACGATGACCCATGGGGCCGAATCAGGTGGCAGTCGCAAACGCAACCTTGTCAAAGACGGCAACTGGGAGAAGATCTGGCTGGGCAGCTCAGGGCCCGCCAACGAGCATCTGACGGGTAAATCCTTCGCCGAAATTGGTCGACTGCGTCAGCAGGATCCGCACGAGGCCATCCTTGATATCCTGATCGAAGAAGAGGCCCGCCCCTGGATGCTGGCGGAAGACGTCTCCGAAGAGGACTTTCTCAATATTGCCCGTCACGAAGCCGGTGGCATCATATCCGATGGCTTCTCGCTGATCCCGGAGGGCGTCCTTGCGGAAGGGAAACATCACCCACGCTCCTATGCTGCCTTCCCTTACTTCTTGCGTCATTTCATCCGCGAACAACAAGCCATGAGCTGGGAACAAGCCATCCACAAGTTGACCGGTCATGCAGCGACTCGTTTTCGGATCGCCGATCGAGGCCTGCTACACGAAGGCCTGTGGGCGGACATGGTCATCTTCGATGCCGAGCAGATCAGCGAGACCGCTGATTTCGATCAACCCTATCGCTTTCCACGCGGTATCGATCACGTATTCATCAATGGCGTGGCCGCTCTTCGCGACGGCCAGCTGCAGGACAGCCGCTCGGGCAAGATTCTGCGCCACGCCGCCTGACATCACATTTCAAGGAGGGGTATCATGGGGAAATTGGGCTACGACGACACCGAATTCATCACGGGCCAGCCCTGGCGCGTGCACGACAGCAAGCGACCGGCTCCACCGGTCGTGACACCTGCCGATCAGGTCGGCGATGCCCCGTCCGATGCGGTCGTCCTCTTCGATGGGGCCGATCTGAGCGAATGGGAAAGCTGCAAAGAGCCAGGAACCGATGCAGGCTGGAAAGTCGACGGTGGCTTCATGGAAGTCGTGAAGGGCACGGGCGACATCCAGACGATCAAACGCTTTGGGGATTGCCAGCTGCATATCGAGTGGGCTGCTCCCGAAGTAGTGGAGGGAGACAGCCAGGAACGCGGCAACAGTGGGGTCTTTCTTCTCGCCGACGACAACCGCAGCGGCTACGAAATTCAGGTGCTCGATTGTTTTGACAATCCGACCTATGCCGATGGTTCGACAGGCTCAATCTATGGTCAGTATCCGCCTCTGGTGAATGGCTGCCGCAAGCCAGGTGAATGGCAGAGCTACGACATCATCTTTGAAGCACCCATCTGGGATGAGGGTTGGATCGTTGCCCCCGCTTTCGTCACGGTCATGCACAATGGTCTGCTCTTGCACCATCGCCAGGAGTGCCTGGGCCCCACGGGGCATCGAAATGTCTGTCGCTATGCCGCGCCGGATCCCGATGTGGGCGCCCTGCGTCTACAAGATCATGGTGACGCCGTACGCTTCCGCAACATCTGGATGCGTCCACTCTTCGGCTACGACGGCAGCTAGACACATGCGTTCGCGTGGCATCGATAGAAAATTCGCTGCGGACGTCGCCTTCTAAACTGCATTCGATACCAGGGGGCGCCGACTAGTTCGGTGCCCCCTGGTATTTGCCGGCGCCACACTACTCGGCGTGTTGACCCTGACCTGGTTGCTGTTGCTTGGAGCGGCGGGGGGTTCGCGACTACTGGGCGTGACGGGTTTGCATGTCGTGACGCGAGTCTTCGGCGTCTTGCTCACGACCCTGGCGGTGAAGTTCATGTTTGACGGAATCGCCGGCAGTGGCTTACTGCCAACATAGAGGCGCGAAGATCGACCAGACAGTATTTCTACAGGCTAACTTCGCCTTTAGGCGTGGCTGCCTGCGGTCTCCTGGACCTCGGCCTTGTCATCCGTATGAGCACCATTGCCATTTGCCTTGCCCGTACCACTGCCGGCTACGGTTTGTTCATTGGCCGCTGCACGGTTGCCTGATTCCACCTGCGTACCTACCTCCACCTGCGTATCCGCTTCCACTTGCGCTGCAACAGCGTCAGGCACCGGTGCGCCGTCCTCTGCCGGTGACGAGCGCAGAAAATCGAGCACTTGTTTGGCTGAATAGGAGGTAGCTCCATCTTTCAGAAAGCGGGTCACCATGATGACATCATCACCAGAGGTGAGAATCGGTGTCTCCGTAAAACCTGTCTTCTGCAGCTGGGCCTGACCGACATTGGCCATCAGTGCATTGCAGAGACACTTCCTGCCGGCCGTCGCCTCCTCGTCGCCACCCTTCTTTACATATTCATCGACGGGTTCACTGGCGCAACGCAGGACGATTTTGTCTCCTACTTTCGCCGGCACCCGCAGATACCCCAGATCGCAGATACGGGGGCGGCTCTCATAGACCGCTTGTTCTGACCCAGACCCTTCCAGTGGCACGACCTTGAAGGGGAATCCCGTGGGAGACGCGGTGGCGTCAGTGTAGACGCGAATACCGTTCTCTACAATGCTGTGCAGTGCCTTCTGTCTCAGCGCCGGATCAACACCCGACTCATTGCACAGACTGAAAGCGGAGCCCACCTGAATGCCGATGGCACCGTGCTCCTGAGCACGCTGCAGGCGATCGGGCCCACCGTAACCACCCGCGAGCCAGAAGGGTCGGCCGATCTCAGCGATCTTGGCCAGATCGACGTCGTCCTTGGGACCATAGATCGGTTCGCCACTGTCGGTGAGTTTGAGTTGACCTCTGGGTGGTGCATTGTGTCCACCCGCGACAGGATATTCAATGATGAACCCGTCTACATGACCCGATGCTTTCTTCGACAAAGACAAAGCCAGCGTCGCCGAAGCGATGATCGCCAGAAAATACGGTCGTTTCAGCACGACATTTGCTGGAACGCCGACCACCTCTGCCGGATCGAATTCAGTAAAGGTCTCTTCGCCCGTCGGCTGGTCATCGACGGAGAGTTTGTATCGTGCTTTGAGATGTTGGCTCAGCGTGTCGAGAGCGCCAGGAATCTGACGTGGGATTCCGGCACCCATCAGCACATAGTCGACCCCCGCAAGCATCGCGCCGTAGGCCGAGGCCAGATGCGGGATCTGGATTTTCTCCAGGAAGTTGATGCCCACCTTGCCATCGTGGCCCTCTTTGGCGAGAAAGACCTCGACGAAATTGGCGACAACGGTCAGACGCAAACCAGCAAGGCTGGTCTTAACCTTGTACATCGGCGCCAACTTGAAAGATTCGTCCGCGCCCTTGCCGCCTTCACGGTAGTAGGTATTGAGGACGTCCTCGGCGATCTGGGGCACGGGAAAGTGTTCCAGCGCTCGGCGAATGTGACCACCGAGGTCACCCAACTGAAGTCGTCGCGCCAGGACCGAGTTGATCGACGTGCCTGAAACGACACCGAGGGCCCCTTGTTGGGACGTGGCCCGGGCGAGGTTCCAGCCGGAAACGGCGATACCCATGCCGCCCTGGATAATCTGGGGATGCCCCATCATAGAGGCCTATAATCCGTCAAAATACCTGCTTGGTAATCAGCCTGAAAAAATCCACCTGAAAAACTCTCTAACAAGGTAAGGTTTCAAACGCCAGTAGGGCACCCCCCAACAGCCGGATTTCGCAGTAGTAGAAAGTACGTAAATGTTCGTATAGGTAGGCACTTGCTGGCTTAGTGAGCGGGGCTCACAGAGCCCTCCGCATACGTGTCTCTCCATCCCACTGGCCCATCCTCTCATACAGACCCCCGCGAGCCACCTTACCTTCGGTTGTGTCGTAAACGCCTGCACATAATGCAAAAGAGAGACGTGGATCAAATGACCATCACAGTAGGAGATGCTGGATGAGTCTCATCCTGGCCCTGGATCAGGGAACGACAAGCTCTCGTGCCCTCGCCTTCGATAAAGGGGGCGAGATTCGCGGCATGGCACAAGAGGAATTTGCCCAACTCTACCCCCAACCCGGATGGGTCGAGCATGATGCGGGCGAAATCTGGCGTATGCAGGCACGGCTTGTGGATGCAGCCTTGGCCGCAGCGGGGGCAAGGGGCGATCAGATCGCCGCCGTGGGGATTGCGAATCAGCGTGAAACGACACTGATCTGGGATAGGGAGACGGGCGAGCCGATCCATCATGCCATCGTCTGGCAGGATCGGCGCACCGCAACCGCTTGTGATCGACTCCGCGCCAACGGCGCCCAAGACCTGATTCAGCAACGGACGGGTCTGGTTCTGGATGCTTACTTCTGTGCCACCAAGATCGCCTGGCTCCTCGATCACATAGACGGCGCACGTGCCCGCGCAGAGCGTGGTGAACTGGCCTTTGGCACGATCGATTCTTGGCTCGCCTGGCAGCTCACCGATGGGAATCTGCATATCACTGATGTGACCAATGCCTGTCGCACCCTGATCTACAACATCCACACGAACCAATGGGATCAGGAACTACTCGACCTGTTCAAGATCCCACGGGAATTGCTGCCACAGGTGAGATCCTCGTCCGAAATCTATGGCGAGATCACCTCGATCCCCTCTCTGCGTGGTGTGCCTCTGGCGGGCATCGCCGGCGATCAACAGGCGGCCACATTTGGTCAGGTCTGCTTTACCCCCGGCATGGCAAAGTGCACCTATGGCACGGGTTGCTTCATGCTGCTCAATACAGGTTCACAGGCACGACCCTCCAGCCATCAGCTGCTCACAACGATCGGTTGGCAGTTGGGTGGACACAATCGAAACACAGTTCATGCGCTGGAAGGCAGTGTTTTTGTGGGCGGTGCGATTGTGCAGTGGCTGCGCGACGGCCTCGGCATTATCAAATCATCCGCCGGGGTGGAATCACTCGCCGCTTCAGTCAACGACAATGGAGGCGTGTTCCTCGTGCCCGCCCTCGCCGGGCTGGGTGCGCCGCATTGGGACCCCTATGCGCGCGGCACAATTCTCGGACTGACAGCGGGCAGCACATCTGGCCACATCGCTCGCGCTGCACTGGAGGGCATCGCCTTTCAGGTCGCCGATCTGGCGCAGGCGATGAATGCCGATGCGCTGACACCTTTGTCTCAATTGCGTGTAGATGGAGGTGCGGCAACGAACGATCTGCTCATGCAGTTCCAGGCGGACCTACTGCAAGTGCCCGTGGTTCGTCCGCAGACACAGGAAACGACCGCTCTCGGTGCCGCCTACCTCGCTGGGCTGGCGAGTGGCTACTGGAACACCCTCGACGAACTCACTTCCCAGTGGCAGATATCGCGGACCTATGAACCCGGCATCTCGCCTGCCACCGCCGATGCGCTTCACTCGCGCTGGTCGGACGCCGTCGATCGATCCCGTCGATGGGCGCTGCCTGATTCCTGACGCCCTCGTCACCAAAGGATCGGCCCGCGTCTCCCAGAGGATCAACGTCGGGATCTCTCGTGTCATCGAAGTCTCGATTGTGGTCGAAGCCCATCCAAAAACCCAGTAATTATGCAGGTCGTGCCACACGTTGAACTTGATACCACGGGACAGATTGTCGCCAGCAAAGTTGCCATGCTGCCAGACATTGGCATTGAAGCCGCGTGAACGCGCCTCGACATACGCCTTGACCTGCTCCCTTGAAACTGGACGATTGTCATAGAGAGTTCACCGGCCTAGGATCTGGGCCAGGAGGACGTCTCATGAAACGGAAGCAGTATAGCGAAGAGCAGATCATCTCCATTCTAAAAGAGGCTGAAGCGGGCGCTATCGTCGCCGATGTGATCCGCAAGCACGGCATTGCCGATGGCACCTACTACCGTTGGAAAGCCAAGTATGGTGGCATGGAGGTGAGCGATGCCAAGCGCCTGAAACAGATGGAAGAAGAAAACCGTCGTCTGAAGCGCATCGTCGCCGACCAAGCACTCGACATCCAGATGCTGAAGGATGTCAACTCAAAAAACTGGTGAAGCCTGCAGCCAAGCGACACGCCGTGGATCATCTCCAACAGACCTATGACGTGGCGCGTCGCCGTGCCTGTGGGCTCCTCGATCTTCATCGCAGCACCTATTCACTATCGTCCCCGACAAAGGGATGATGCCCCGTTGGCGACAGCGCTACGGGCCCAGGCCGCCAAACGGCGACGCTGGGGCTACCGACGTCTGCTACTGTTGCTTCGACGCGAAGGCTGGATGGACAATCACAAGCGCATCTACCGGATCTACACCCAGCAGCGACTGCAGGTCCGTTGCCGTCGCCGCCGTCGACCGGCTGCGTCCCGTGGGCAGCAGCCCATGCCGGCTGTGGGTTTCAACCAACGGTGGTCGATGGACTTTGTGTCCGATCAGTTGGCCAATGGTCGTCGCATTCGGGTGCTCAACGTGCTGGACGATTTCAGCCGCCGCTGCCTGGCCGCCGAGGTCGACTCCTCGCTACCAGGTCTGCGGGTCTGTCGTGTCCTCGACCGGCTCGTCTCGCACCATGGCAAACCCGAAACCCTCCTCGTGGACAACGGACCCGAATTCACCGGCAAAGCCCTGGACGAGTGGGCCTACCAGCGCGGTGTCCGCATCGATTTCATCGCTCCAGGAAAACCCACCCAAAACCCGTACGTCGAAAGCTTCAACGGCAAACTGCGCGACGAGTGTCTCAACGAACACTGGTTTACCAGTCTGGCCGATGCCCGCCGGATCCTCGCAGCATGGCGTCTGGACTACAACACCGTACGACCACACAGCTCATTGCAAAATCTCACCCCGGAGCAGTTTGCCCAGCAACAGCGGCAAAACGCTTCATTACATCAAAAACCTCTCTTGCCGATTGGTCCATAACAGGGGGGCAGGTCAGCTTTCGATGTAACCGTTCTCCCAGGGACTGCCAGGCTCGATAAAGAGCGTTTGCACACCCAGTCTTGCCAGCCAGTCCCGAACGGCTTTGGCCACGAACTCAGCTCCATTGTCCGACCGGATATGTTTCGGGATACCGTGTCTTACCATCAGCCCGGCCAACGTTCGTAAAACGTCTCTCGAGCTTTGCTTTCGAGCGACCTC
>Ga0114996_10009166_pt1 | contig 10896 bp, 8 predicted proteins | sample ArcticOcean_MG_C_4_FD_87039 | JGI IMG/M metagenome (GOLD analysis project Ga0114996, IMG submission 87039) | Marine microbial communities from western Arctic Ocean - ArcticOcean_MG_CB4_134 | ecosystem: Environmental > Aquatic > Marine > Oceanic | place: Arctic Ocean: Canada Basin | collected... | reverse complement strand
TAATCTATCTAAATTTCCTGTGTCATAAGCCTGAACATCTTCGTCATAAACCATTTCAATATCTGTAAGATCTACTAGCAAATTTGATAGAGCTTGTTTAGCATTTTCACGAATTGTGTCTCGTTGTGCTTGAATAGCTTGAATCAATTTTCTTTGTAAAACTTGATCTTTAAAAGTTTCAATAGCGTAATCAAAATTCAAAGATTGTGCTGTTTGATCTAATGTCGGAAAGTTTTCACAGAGTAATTCGGGAGATGGAAATTCCCCATAATCATCAAAAAACCTAACCACAAAGGTATAAGCATCTGAATGTTTAGCAAAATCCTTTACTCTATGTTTAAAAGATCTTAGATTTGTTTTATTATCTAGACCAAAAATTATTGCTGACTCTACGTACTCATAACTAGCCATTAGTTTTTCCTTTTCTTGTATATACTACTCTATTTGAATCTGAATGTACGTAATAGTCTATCCGACTTATTGGTAATTTGTCAACATAATTTTTAGCATCAATCAAGGAATTAAAATGTTTTTCAGTCCAAGCCGTATTTTTTGCAGCATCAACACCAATGACACCAAACTCTCCATCATTTATTGATTGGGTACGTTGTTTTCGAATTAATCTACCAGATCTATGGAATTTTCGCATACTCTATCTCTAACAAAGAAATTTTTTCACGTAGTGTTTGTCTTACCTTATATGAGGATTCACCTAAATCTTCTGTTATTTCTTCCATAGTTAATCCATCATATCTTAGTTTCAGAAAAACTTGTTCAGAGTCTGTTAAATTAGCTGAATAAATATATTCATATATATCAACATCTTCAATATCATTAGTTGGATCTTTTAGGGCTTCTAAAATATCTAAGGCAGTAAGATTAGTATCTTTATAGGTAGCATCTAAACTCCGTGTTTCAGAATGTTTGGAAACCCTAGTAATTAAAGACCTAATTGTATTCACTAAAGTAGTGTGGAGATACGTATGAAAAATAACTCCACGGTTTTCATCAAAACCTCTGGCAGCTTTTATTAAAGCAATGCGTAGTTCTTGTGCTATGTCATCTCTATCCATACCAATCACAAAAACATTTGCTAGCATTTTTTGGATCTTAGGTTCCCATTGAATAACCAGTTCATCGTTTATAACCATGCCTATTTCTAACGCTTACAACAGAAACAGATGGGGGCTAAAAGCCCCCACCAGTTAGAAACCTGATTATTAACTTATTACTTCGACATCAATCGAAAGTGGCTTTTCTTCTTCCTCTTTTGGAAGAGTTATTGAGAGAATTCCATCTTTATAAATCGAGGAAATCTCACTTACTTTCACATTATAGTCAATGATGTTTGAGATAACTCTGTCAAAATCAAACTGCTTCAAACCCTTTAAAAGATAGTTTTCTTTTTCGTCTCTCTCACCACCAGAAACATTAATGTGTAGGCTACCCTTTTCTAGAGTCACAGAAAGATTTTCTTTCTTTGCCCCTGGCACAGCAACCCTTACCTCAAATTCATCATCTCTCTCGATGATATCCATTGGAAAGGTTTGATGAGCTGGAGTTGCGAAAGGAACCCACTTAGACTCAAACAAATCATTTAAGTCCTTAAAAAATGGACTTTGGCGTTGTAGCATCTTAACCTCCTAAAATATTTTAATGGGGTACTATTAATAATAGTATCCTCATTATTATTCGTATCTTAACTTAATGAAATAACACTGTCAACTCTTATCTCTTTGACCTCTATAATAACATCTTCTAGAACAATAGTTATTCTTATAACCCCTGTAATAGTTATTACTAATTTTTCCACGCTTTCTGTAAAACTCTACTCTACAGAAAGCACAATTTACTAAAATATTGTAGTACTTAAAAGAACATTGGCCTGGGCAAACCCTTCGTTTTCTCGGTGTTGCATTCCCACAAACTAGACAATATTTCGTTTCTCTAGGACGAACACTTATATTAGGAATATTATGCATTTTCAAAATGCGACTTATATACTGTCTGGAAACTCCAAGCTTTCTACTAATGTCGGAGCCAGTTAAAAAGGGGCTACTCTGTCGTAAACGAATAATCTTATCTTTAGTTTTTAGTTTTTTTCTAGGCAGGAGGCTTCTCACTTTCTGGAATTAAGTGACCTTCATCATCTGTAGATTCAATTCTAAGAATAAGGGGATCTGCTCTTTCAGCCATGACAAGCCATGCAACAGTATCAGAGGAATTTGTGGCTGCCTCAATTGTGAGAGTAGCCCCAGAAACACGCCCTCTAACAGACGCCCAACCTGTAATATTCTGAACCCAGACTTCAGGGTCTTGAGTCAGAGCTTCAAAGGTTCCAGAACTCATATTAGATGCAATATTAATATCTACAGTTGCTACACCATTAACTAATGTAGCTCTACCTCGATACAACAGATCATATTTTGGACCCTCAATAAAACCATGTTGTAATTTCTTATCTTCATGTACAGGGTGATCAATTAGAAAAGTACCAGCACCTTTTGACAAGGTATTAACAACAGTTAAGTTTTCCTGAACTGTAAGACCGCTGTTAGTAAGGTTCATTTCGGAATCACCATTTACAGAAAATATAAGAGTACCCCCAGTTCCATATATACCAGTATCTGGATCAGATGCAAAGGAATATTGAGGAGCACCCTCTGTCCCATAATGACCTAACTGCTGATATGTAGAAGCTAATCCTTGAGGAGTTGCCCATTCCCATTGTTTAGAATTATCATGCCAGATTAATAACTGATCTGCATTTTTATCAAAAGTACTACCAGCAACTAATGAAGTCATAGTACTTGGATCACTTAGCTTATAATCGGCTCTTCCTTTTGTGGGAATTCCATGATGAGATGGAAATACAGTAATGTCACAGTCACCTTGACCACTATTGTTTAGAAGAAGGGCAATAATTATAGTAGAAGTACTGGAAACATTAAAATAGTTGGCTCTACGAATTACTTGAAAATTATTAGACTTTTGAGCATCTTTTACATCCAAAAAAACAACATATTCTACTCCAGAGGCTAAAAGAGTTCCACTTTGTCCTGTATTTCCATTAGCTGAAGAAACCATAAGCGATGTATTGGTATTTGAAGCACCAACTCCGTTCATAAAACCATCAATAAGTATATTTCCTCCCGACCAAGCTACTACAGTAGCTGAAGTAGACGTAAATACCAAACCAGTAACTATTTGGATATTTCCAAAAGCAGTGGCAACTGGACCACCTGTAGTAAAAGTTGGTGTTACAACACCAACTACGTCAGTAAGTTGACTTACAGGGGAAATTTTTAAACCACCCCCCTGAGTATTATCTGCACTACTTACCACATCATATGTGGTCATACTTACACCATTTAGCTCTTGATATTTTACAGAAGTAACCGTGTAGTTACCAGCTATATTCGCCAAATGATTCTTTACATAAATCATATCTCCAGCTCTTACTGGAATGTAATAACGTAACTCACTGTCAGCATTTATAGAACCACCATCAAACCAATTTGAAACTTTTAATTGAGTTGTTCCAACGTTCTCAGCATAACCATAAGTATCTGTTGGAACTCCACCAGCAGCTGTTAATTCATTAACTAGCATCCCTGTTCTAAAACCATAATTACTGAGATCAAGTAATCCATTCGCATTAATAGTATCGGCTGAAGTAGTAATTGTATCTGTTCCACCAGAAGATGCATATGTTCCTACATTATTATCAATGTAGAAATAAGGTTTTTCGAAAGTGGAAAAACTTCCTCTAATAATTGCGTTTGATGACCTGATTAATGCTGAAGCAATCTGTTCTCGTAAAATATCACTATTATCACTAGTTCCAAGCAGAGTCAGTCTTGCTGTTTTATTAATTGCAAATTTATTTCTTGGTCTACTCTTAATAACAAAACTTGAAGCAGGGTTTGTTTTACCTCTCCATACTTCATCCTCATTAAAATAACTACTTGCAAAAGTTCTATCTACGGCAGATATTAAAACATAGGCTGGATCACTATTTGTTACACCAGATCCAGTTTTACTAATGTATTGCATAGTAGCAATATCTTTGAACTCATATACTACAGCATCATTGAGATGAGTTCCTACAGTAGTTGAAAGCTCTGCTCTATCCACTGTAATCTCATTAGCATTATCTCCATCAGGATTAAGGGCATCCACTTGCATGATTTCATTATTTATTTGAATGTACTCATTTACAGATAAAGATGAAGCATCATCAAAAATTATTTTGACTACAGTAAGGTCATTAGCAATATCCCCAGCCATATTTACGGCTGTTAATGCAACTTTAACTTGTAAGATTTCAGGATTAACTGTAGTATCGTTTGTGGGAGAATTGAGACCAAAACTGGTTCCACCAGTTAGAGTTCGAGCAGCCCAAATAAGATTCTCAGCATTTGTCTCATCTTTTATGGTTAATAATTCAAAATTTAAATTAATTTCACTGGGTGCTTGAACCCCAGTAGCATTTCCTAGGGTAGAATTACCCACTATATCTGCATTTAGATACTTAACTATAGCGTCAGTATAAATTTCACCCTTAGCTCTATCAAAGTCAAAATCTGAAGACGACATAGGAACTAATTGACCTGCTGTACTAAAATTAGTTCCAGATGGAAATTCAACACGTAACCCATGTGTCAGGGGAGTTGTTGAAGGTCTGGTTCCCATTTTAAAGTAATTCCACATTTGACCAGTTGGTTTATGACTAGTTAGAGAACTTGTAAAGTTTGGGTCTACGTAAAATTCATAACCATAAAACTTTTCCCCAGCTGCAGATAAAGCTGTGGTCTGATGTGGATCAGTAGCAGCCAAATTTTTTATATGTGCTAAAGCAGATCTCTGATTCGTACCACTTAAATCATACTCCCCAAGATCAGGATAACCTTTTTCAGAAAAACTATTCCTAGAATCTAAAACAACATAAGCCACACCATTATCGTGTTCAGCTTTAGTAGTACCATTTACTCCTCTAGTGACAGTTATAGTATTAGCAGATGCGAATGCTGTAATAAGCATTTCCTCACTATCAGCTAGAATAACATTCCCAATAACAAGTTTATTAGTCGCTGATGCCACATCTATTGCTGTTTCATCACCGTCATCTACAGCTTCTGCAAAAGTGCCATTTGCATAGGTATAATCACTATATGTAAAAATATTATCACTACATAATTTTATTAATCCTCTAATCACCCCAGCTCTATCAAAGAAGGTTGGGTTAGTCAAAAACGTTTTATGGCGTGTACCCTGAGATACTGCTGCATTTAATCTAGTTGTCTCCTTATATTTATTAGAATTAGGTGGATCTATTTGCAGAGAAGCCCACTCTTCAGAGGGGGCATTTTTTAATTCTTCTATATAATCCTTACACTCAAGACGAAGCACCATTCCACCAGCACCCCATGAGAATTGTTCATCTGCGTCTACAACTATTCCTGAAAAGAGAATAAATCCAGTGTCTTGATCTATAACACGGACAGGTAGAAAATTATCAAATGTATCTGTGAATGGACCTTTTTGAGAGAATGTAGCTCCTGAATAAGGATCTCCTGAAGTATTCACTAGTGTTATATAAGCTACCGTTGGAACTCCTAGAGCATCAATCAGTTCAAAATTAACAATAGCAGTGATAGATGAACTACCTCTAATATAAACATTGTTCCAAACAGGGGCATGTGAAACTGCTGCATTAATTAAATGTGTTTGAGGACTAGTGGCATGTCTTGTAACTGTTATAACCGTAGCAGAAGTAATTCCTGTAACCGTTACCTGTTCACTATCACTACCATCATCAATAAGTAGGATCTGTCCTACACGTATACCTTCAGTAGAATCTAAGGTAATACTAGTTGCACCAGTGCTAGTAATAGCAGCACCTAATTCGGTAATTTTCTCAGTGCTATAGTACGATAGCATTACTCTTCTTCTAGCCATATTAGAAAGTTATCCCTTCACGTAGTTTTGAAACAAACTGAATATTAAAAACCCAACGATCTTCAGTTCCTGGGGTCTGGCTAAATTGGCATTGCTGAATAGCAACTTTATAAATTCCACCACCAGTAGAAGGAGTAGTTCCTGATCCTGCGTAATCAGGGGTTGTAGCATCTCCCACTTCTATTTGAAGTTCTGTTGACTCAGAAGAAATCCACGTAATAAGTTTATGTTCAAGAAAATTTTTATATGGAATATGATAATCTTGATTCTCTGTTCCATCACCTGCTGCATTTGGACCAGATAGAGTCATTTTTTCCATATGAAAATATTGATTTGCAGTTGTTTGCTCTTCATCTTGTCCAACATTATCAACCAAACCAGAAACTGTAATAGCTGGTCTGGTAATACCTAAGTCAAGAATTGCTGGAGTTGACCGAGCAATAGGTATTTGAATTGGGGTTTTTGTAAGAGAAATAGACAACTGCTCCACCTTCAAGGCTAACCTAGTGGTAGCACCTGCATGACTTCCATCTCTAATTAGTAATGCTAATGGAGCACTTGCTGGCATAATTATTTATCCTTAACTTAGTTATTAGTGTTGAGCATACAGATCAATGGTAACCGGCAAGGTACTGTACATTAGTATCGTTATATTCTTTCTCCGCCATATTTTTTACAAATGCACTAGCAGTTGCTTTAGCATTTTCCGCTGCCTTTTGATAGTCTATGTTTGATGGATTTGACCAGGCCGAAGTGCTTGGATTGTTTGATGGATTTGCGAAGCGTGTATTTCCAAGGGCATTAGTTATTGCAGTTAATGCATTGACAGCTTCGTTTTTAATCGAAGTTACCATATCTGTAGTGGCACTACTAAGAGCTATAGTCTGGGCACTAACCTGTCCCATTTGTATTGTTTGTGCCTCTGCAGCATCTTCTATTCGCTGAGCCAACTGTTTCCCTGTAGGTTGTTGGCCACCTGTAAGTCCTGTTTGGCTCACCAAGAACTCTAAATCCCCAACAAGCCCATTTTGCCAATCAGTTAGTTTATTAATATAGTCTAAGGAGGGGTTCACAGCTTCAGAAAAAGTTTCAAATTGGTTTGATATAGCTTCACCGCTATATTGCCCCCATTTATTTGAGTCCATCCCTTCTCTTTGTTCAGAAGTAGTCGTACCAAACAACCAAGGCGGTACCTTAGGGCCATCAGTAGAAACACCAGATATCACAGGCTGCCTCAGAAAGCCATATAGGTCCGAAAACTGCTTACCTGCCCATTTAGCGATTATCATATCCCCTTGGGCCGCAAGTGCGTCAGGGGTATGGGATGCCGCTTTCGCACTTGCTGCTTCATCCTTGAGATACTTAAGAATCGCTTTCGATTCATCTGGGTCCACACCCACCATTCGTCTCTCCTCGTCTCCCATCAGTGCTAATGCCTCGTCTGTGTGAGCTTTTTTCTTGGGTAGCTGCAAACCCATCCATCCAGCAATGTGCATCATTGGCCCCATCATCGCTCCTCCAATCTTACCAAGGATGGCGAGTGCTAAAACAAGAGAATCTGCTGTTGCTTTCCAATCAACTGTAGCCCACCAATCCGTAAATGTTCCCCACTTTTTCTCGATCTCAGCCCATGCATTTTTTAAGTCTTCCCACAATTCCTCAATTCTAGGCATCCAAACATTCTTGAAGTGATCCCAATGTTTCTTAATCGTTGTTATGTCCTCAGAAGAAAATCCTATTGCAGTTAGGAATTTTGTGGCTGTCTTATCCCAATCTATATCGGACCACCACTTTTGTATCTTATCTAGCAACCCACCACCTTCTCTTTCTCCAGGTGCTACATTTTTAAGGAGAGCCTCGGCAGGGCCCAATTTTTTACCATACATAATATCTTTTACAGTATCCGATACTGTACCGAAGGTGGCTATTGCGTTTGCAAGAGCCATTGTCATTTGATCCATCAACCCACCGCCTGCTCTGTCTTCGCCTTCACCCAATTTTTTACCATACAAAAGATTTTTTATATCTTCCTTCAATACAGGCAAAACATTCTTTTTCAGAGCTTCCCAAATACCCTCTGGGAAAATTTTATCCCAAGTCTTAGTAAGCATAGCCATCGGGTCATTAATCCAATCCTGCCAACTTTGACTATCCCACCATTCGGTCAATTTTGACCATGTACCACCAAAATGTTCAACAAGTCTTTGTGGAAGCCCTTTAAGCCAAGGGAAAACCTTATTTACAACATAATCATGAAACTTTAAACTAAACTCTTGAATTTTTGGAATCCAAGTACCCATTTTTTTCATGAGGCTTGCAAAATAGGGCATAAAGGGGGCTATCATAATATCAATGAAAGCACCAACCATCTGAAGTAATGCCCCAACACTACCAGTGAATATTTGGGATTGTCTTAAAAGAGAACTTATTGACGTAGATATTCCCAGAAGACCTAAAGGTTTCCCAATAATTTTACCGAGGAAGCCCAGAATCTTTGCGGGTCCATTCATTAGGGTACCAATTATCTTTTTAGGAAGTGATGCTATAAATTTGGTTGCACTAAAGGCTCCCCCAACTACCCCCTTTCCAACTCCAGCTACACCCTTCACACCACCAGCTGCAGCACCAGCTACACCTTTAACTGCTCCAGCTCCGAATTTTGTTGCTCCCCAAGCACCAGCAGCTAATATTATTGGTAGTGCCATAGTTTTATAACCCCATCATACTTGGATTAATATTTCCTTTAGCTGATTCTCTAGCACTTTGTTCATTTTGGTGTTCATCTAGTGCAGCTTGTACACCTAATATAGTATTAACTTCAGCCTCAGAAAACTCTAAAACAGTATCCCAAGAAATTCCTAATTTTAGTAACCTCAATACTATAAACCAGTAATTATAAGTCATTGCCTCTTGCGGATTGGTATTACCAACTCCTCGCAAAAAGGCTTTTACTCTTTTTTTACTGTCTCAGAATCAACGGTTACTGCATCGCTACCAAAAGCTTTTGGAACAACAGCTTCTAAAGCAGATCCTAATCTTTCGTCTATAGATATTAGAAATGCTTCAGTAGTTCTTCCCCAAGGTGCATCAACAATCATCTCTTTCAAAGACTCTCTTACATATAAGTCTCCGTCAAAACTGGCATTACCACCGGCTTCCCATGTAAGACATTTAGATATAAGCTGATTTCTTTTACTCCAAGATAACTGTTTTATACTAACCTCAAATTCAGTACCTGTAGCTTCAATAGTTACTGTTACTTTCTTAGAGTCCGTACTAACTCTATAATCCTCTAAATTAAATTCTTGAACTTCTGTAACTTTACTAGACTTTGGCATATAAACCCCCTAATATTTAGTTATGGATAAACTGGCTCGGAATCTCTTATAGTAATTTGCATTGCCCTAAAAAGCATACTCACATCAACTTGAAATGGATTATCTCCAGTAACTGCATGTTGTGCGGTATTAATAAATATTCCTTGAGAATTAAGACTATTTGTTCCAGCATCTGGAGTTCCTGTGCCAGCAGGAATATTAATAATTATATAGTCATTAGTACCCCTATCAAATCTAAGTGATGCAGTAAAACCAGCTCTTGCTGTTGCTGCAGTACTTCCACCATAATCTCCTTCAAGTAACAATTGCTTGAAAAGCTCTAGTGCATTATCTTGTGTACTACTTCCATGTGCTGTACTTGCATCTTCAGCAACATCAGGTAGGGCTACAGTTGCAGACATAGAATATTCTCTAGGACCTTCTTTAATTTCATAGGGACCTCTAGCCCTATTTCCCTGTCGTCCTAGATAATATCTAGGCTCTTCACCGTTCGATATTGACAAATTAAAGTTTCGTATTCTGGCAAATTCTTGTCCATAGAATTTTATAGTTCCCTGAGAAAAATAATATGGCTGTGTATTTGGATAACCAGTACCGTTATTTAATCCTACAGCCCCAGCAGCCCCATAACCAGATGGACCAATATCATCTGTATCAATCTGCTGCATCAATCCATATCTAGGCATATTAGCTGTTACAGAAGCACCTTCATAAAGATTTGTCCCAACTGTTTTTTGACTCTGTTGGTTATGAAGCATATTCAGGAAATTAACGCCATCCCAAGACATCGACAACATGCCACCCTCATCGGCAGAAATAGTTGCTGATCCTACCATGCCCCCTACATATCTCCGATCAAATTTCCTATCATAATCTTCATCACTTGGTAACATATGTACATGCCAACTTACTGTATCTAACTCTACATTCTCTTTAATTGTATGCTCATAATAAGCATTAGTACCATGTACTTCTTCAACTGAAGCAGCATTATCATGGGCAAAATTAAGAGGATAGTTCAATTTCCAGATATTACCTGAAACTTTATCTAGAAGTTTCCTAACTTCTGATTTAGTTACAGAACCATCATCTATACAAATAAAATCACCGGCGGCTAGAGAAGTACTGTTAGCAAAGGTTACAAATACATCTCCTTTATTAGCAGCTGCTGCTAAAGTGTTTGCAGTTCCAGCAAGTCTTTCTGGTTTTGTTACAACTGAACCAATTGGAAAACGTAGTGGCCAACCATTAAGAAGAATAAAACTGGAAACAGATCCTGTTAAAGTCTGTTGACCAGGGTAAGCCACTGACCAATTTCTCTTGGAAGCCGTTGAAAGAAATCTGCGACCCTCAAAACTCATTTCAGGATCTGGAGTATCTATTGTGTCATACACACCTGGTATGAAAGTAATATATTTATCTTGATCATTTCTGGTTACATTCCCACCAACAGCAGAAACACATCGTACTAGTTGACTTGATGCATGAGCAAAAGAAATAGGTCTATCTAAAATAATGGTAGCTCCATCTGTAGCTTCTACCCTTCGTATTTCATGTGCAACGGTAGTGTCAGCAGCATCAGACGCATCAAGTGTTC
>Ga0114996_10009164_pt1 | contig 10898 bp, 10 predicted proteins | sample ArcticOcean_MG_C_4_FD_87039 | JGI IMG/M metagenome (GOLD analysis project Ga0114996, IMG submission 87039) | Marine microbial communities from western Arctic Ocean - ArcticOcean_MG_CB4_134 | ecosystem: Environmental > Aquatic > Marine > Oceanic | place: Arctic Ocean: Canada Basin | collected... | reverse complement strand
ACCTCTTGCCCCATGGACCAGCCCTGTTCAAGAGAAGATTAAGGGACTAATGTGGTTTTGTACGCAAAAGTATAAAAAAACTGTATTTGGTTCGTTAATTCTTTTTTGAAAACCCTTTTGAATCGCCCAACTATTCGATAAGTGATAAATATGAGTTTTATTGTATCAAACCTGTCTTGTGGCCACCAAAATGTAGCCTTGATTGCAAATTTAAATTTTAAATGCTTACCTGGAGAAAGTTTAATATTGCGCGGCGAAAATGGCATTGGGAAGACTACCCTGCTCCGATGTCTAGCTGGTCTAATTCCACCTCTATCAGGCTCTTCATTTTCGAACCCTGATTCCGTTGCTTATATTGGCCATTCAAATGGCTTAAAATTACAGCTAACAGTTTTAGAGAATTTGCATTTCTGGCAAGGCATATACCACTCAAAGAACCTTGAACAGACTATCTCTGAATTTAAACTTGAAGACATACTCGACTTTCAAGTAATGAACTTATCGGCTGGGCAAAGGCGTCGAACAGCACTTTCCCGATTGAAGTTAACACAGTGCCCGTTATGGGCGCTAGACGAACCCCTAACCTCACTGGATAGCAAAAACGTCACTTTGTTTACTGATATTTTACAAAACCATTTGGATAATTCAGGAATAGCGGTAATCGCTACGCATGTTGAACTACAAGTTAATAAAAAGATCCACTTAGAACTTGAAATTTTTAAAGCGGAGCATACAATCTCTACCGATCAATTTTCTGAAGAGACCACCCTATGATATCGCTCTTAAAAAGAGACCTTTTAGTAGCATCTCGATCAGGGGGGGCATTAACTTTAAGTATATCTTTTTTCCTTATTATGATTGTCCTGGTTCCCTTTGGTGTTGGAGAAGACCCTCTAATCTTGGGCGCAATAGCAACAGGTATAATATGGGTGGCCGCTCTTTTATCGTGTCTGTTAACTCTCGATAGAATTTTTCAATTAGACTTTGAAGATGGCACGTTAGAGCTTTTAGCAACTGCTCCAGTGCCAATAGAGGCAGCTGCTTTGGTCAAGGCACTTTCTCATTGGCTAACCACTGGTCTTCCTATTATTATAGTATCGCCTGTGCTAGGACTATTACTAAATTTACCAGAAGGAGGCATGAGGTGGTTAATAATATCACTAACTATCGGAACCCCGTCTCTCTCCATAATTGGATCATTCGGTGCGGCACTCACAGTAGGCCTAAAACGCGGAGGACTTCTTTTATCTTTGCTCGTTCTACCTTTATATATACCTACTTTAATATTTGGGGCTGCAGTAGTGAACCGTGAACTGCTCGGGCTTTCAGTTGCAACCCCACTAATATTTTTAACGGCTGTTTCAGCCTTATCGGTTGCACTATTACCACTTGCAACTGGCTATGCTCTTAAAATAAATTTAAAATAAAGATACAACTTTAGATAACTGGAAATAATTATGTCTCTATGGGAACACGCTAATCCGAAAAAATTTATGTCATTATCTGGCTTTATTTTACCATATATTTCAACCCTCTCAATGATTTTACTCTCTTGGGGCCTGCTTTGGGGGTTCTTTTTTACTCCTGATGAGGTTCGACAAGGGTCTACTGTGAAGATAATTTATCTCCACGTCCCGACAGGACTACTTGCAATCAATGGATGGTTTGTAATGTTAGTCGGCTCGCTAATTTGGTTAATAAGAAGGCACCATGTCTCGGCTCTTATTGCTAAAGCAACAGCACCAGTCGGTTTAATAATGACGATTATAGCAATACTTACTGGCGCTATTTGGGGGCAGCCAATGTGGGGGACTTTTTGGGCTTGGGATCCGCGGTTGACATCATTTTTAATATTGTTTCTTTTTTATTTAGGATACATTTCTCTCTGGAAAACCATTCAAAACCCTGAAAAGGCTGCAGATCTTACCTCCCTGTTATGCATTGTCGGAACAGTATTCGCAATTTTAAGTCGCTACGCAGTAAATTTTTGGAACCAAGGGTTGCATCAAGGGGCCTCTTTATCATTAGACAAAACAGAAAATATATCGAACACCTTTTATATACCGCTTCTTATTAGCATTGCAGGGTTCCTAACATTATTTCTCACACTAGTTTTAATAAAAACTAGAACAGAGATTCGTTTAAGACGGCTATCAAACTTACATTTAATTGAAAGCCGTAGTTAGTTATCACTATTAAGGAGACATAATAAGATGCCTGATCTCGGGAAATACACTGAAACGGTGCTTGGAGCCTACGGGATATCCATTTCAATCATCGTTTTGTTTGTTTTATGGACCGCCCGTCGGGCACGAATAGTAAAACAAGAATTAAAAAAACTTGAAGCACGCAGTCAAAATAAAAACTAGGAATTAAGACAATTTAAAATCCATAATCTTTGACAATAACTTTTTATAAACATCGGGTGATTGCTGCTGCTGAGAGCACCATATATATAAATCATGGTCATTCTCATCCAAAAGTTGATCATACAATTTCAACTCAGCAGAAGATAGATCTTGCAAACCTAGATCTGAAAAATTTCCTAAAATTAAATCCATCTCTTTGATACCTCGCCGGCAAGATTTAATCTTTAGTCTTTTTAACATTAGTTCTAATATCTCATTCATTCTCTACCATTTCCACCAACCATCCAGAAAATACTTTTCTTTAAGTAGTTCCGATGATTAGGATACGTTTAAACTAATTAAATCACTTGAAGTGCACATAGACCACCATTATTAGCTAAACTAGAAAAATCACCCATGAGGCCCATAATGTCTTTTCTTTCTGAGAACTTATCCAAAGTAAAACCATCCCCAACGATAGCTGTTACTCAGAAGGCTCAGGAGCTTAAGAGAGCTGGTAAAGACGTAATAGGCTTAGGTGCTGGAGAGCCGGATTTTGATACACCCGATAACATAAAAAACGCCGCTGTCAAAGCAATCGCTGAGGGTAAAACAAAATACACTGCTCCGGATGGAATGCCCGAATTAAAAGAAGCGATTTGTAAAAAATTTAAAAGAGATAACAACCTAAACTATACAACCGCTCAGGTTAGTATCGGAACCGGCGGCAAACAGATACTTTATAACGCACTCATGACCACGATGAATGAAGGGGACGAAGTTGTAATTCCGGCACCTTACTGGGTTAGCTACCCTGATATGGTCTTGCTTGCTGGAGGAACTCCTGTGTTTGCTCAGGCATCCATCCAAACAGGCTTTAAACTAACTGCAGACCAGCTAGAAGAGGTTATTACAGATAAAACTAAGTGGGTTATCTTTAACTCTCCATCAAATCCGACTGGGGCTGGATACGGCTGGGAGGAATTAAAAAAACTCACAGACGTATTAATGAGGCATCCTCACGTTTGGATAATGTCAGACGACATGTATGAGCATCTTGCCTATGATGACTTCAAATTCTGTACCCCGGCACAAGTAGAACCAAGATTATATGAACGAACGCTTACAGTTAACGGTGTTTCAAAGGCATACGCCATGACTGGGTGGCGGATAGGCTATGCAGCTGGGCCAGAAATTTTAATCTCAGCGATGCGTAAAATTCAGTCCCAATCAACATCAAACCCTTGTACTATAAGCCAATGGGCTGCTGTTGAAGCTCTTAACGGGACACAAGATTTTATTCCCAAAAATAACAAAGTGTTTTGTCAAAGGCGAAATCTAGTTGTTAAAATGTTGAACGAAGCTGTCGGAATTTCATGCCCAAAGCCAGACGGCGCTTTTTACGTTTACCCATCTATATCTGGCTGTATTGGAAAGAAAACATCATCAGGTGTAATGATCGAAAATGATGAGATTTTTGCGACACAGCTCTTGGAAGAAACTGGGGTGGCAGTTGTTTTTGGTGCCGCGTTTGGTTTGTCGCCAAATTTCAGAATAAGCTACGCGACTTCCGACAATGATTTAACAGAAGCTTGTAAGCGGATACAGAAATTTTGTTCAACTCTAAACTGAAAACGGCGAAGGTATAGATAAAAATCAATTTATAGATTCATTTTTAAATGTTTAAGAATGAAAAGAAGCCGTAACCCCAATAAAAAACATACTACGCCAAGACCCGCCACCAGCCCCATCCAAACACCCGGGGCCCCATAACCTAAATAAATGCCCACAAGATAACACATCGGGATCCCTATTACTAAATATCCAAACGCTGCCACGAACATAGGGACTTTTGTATCTTGTAAACCTCGTAAAATACTCAAAATCATCACCTGGCCTGCGTCGGTAAGTTGATAAATAGCCCCAACAGTTAATAAAGAAACTCCGATGGTAATTATTTTTTCCCGCTGTGGATCTTCTGGATTCAAAAATAAACTGACTATTACATCTGGGATTGTTAAAAAAACAAGAACTACACAAAAAACTACTGATAACGATAAAACACATGCTCCGATTATAGCGCCAATAAGGCTGCTGCCATCTCTTACCCCAAGGGCATAGCTTACCCGGACTGTTGCCGCCTTACTAAGCCCAATGTGTAGCATAAAAGTTAAAGCGACCACCTCCATTGCAATGCCATGAGCAGCCAGAGCTTCAATGCTTACAAGCCCCATAAAGAAACCTGCTGATGCGAACAAACAAGTCTCTGCCAAATGTGTTAAACCTATTGGCCAACCAAGTCGGAAGACCTCAATAAAAGCATTCCAGTCTACCTTGTATATTCGTACAAAAATAGTGTACTTTTTGAGTTCTTTGTTTTTGCTAATATACAAAATCACCACCCACAGGGCCATTAATTGTGCTGCCACGGAAGCTACAGCTGCGCCAGTTAAACCAAGTTCCGGAAAACCAAGTTTACCAAAAATAAATATCCAATTTAAAACTGAATTTAAAACGACTGACATCAACGTAATCCACAAAATCGCTTTTGTTTTCTCCAAAGCAGAAAGGTAGCTACTCAAAACCATAATAAGCAACATGGGTGCCATAGCGAATGCCAAAACTCGTAGATACTCGACAGAAAGTGCCGCAATCATAGGTTCCTGACCTAGACTGAGAAATATTAATTCTGACCAAATCAAAATTGGAAAAGTCAGTACCACAAATATAACTGAAAGCCACATTCCCATACGCGTAACACGCCTAACTCGAATATCATCCCCTTTGCTCGCTGCTGACGCCACCATAGGCATCACAGCAAACGCAAACCCTAACCCAAAAGTCATTATACTAAAAAAGAAAATCCCAGATAACGCGCATGCTGCAAGCTCAGGAATGCCATACCAACCGAGCATAATGGTGTCGACTATATGAATCGAAAACTGAGCCAGATGGGTTCCTGCAAGAGGTAAACCCAGAGTTAAAATTGACTTAAGTTGAGGTTTCAAGTTTTGAAGCTTTGACATGTGTAGCCGTTGACTTTCAAATTAAGTTAAGACCAAAAAACATAAATCAAAAAAAAAAATATCTCAGATCTTCCATCTGACCATTGTGTCTGTCATACATAGTTATAATAAAAAAAAAGAGCAGTAAACATGGATAAAGATCTTCTCTCATCAGCGAGATTAGACAAGTATGACGCCTCAACTATAGAGGTGTTAGAAGGTCTAGAGCCGGTCAGGAAAAGGCCAGGCATGTATATCGGTGGGACTGATGAGCGTGCCTTGCACCACTTAGTTGCTGAAGTATTAGACAACTCAATGGATGAGGCAGTCGCAGGATTTGCGAACAGAATAGAAGTAGAGCTATCGTCGGATAATTCAGTAACGATTAGAGACAACGGAAGAGGTATTCCGGTAGATCCCCATCCAAAATTTCCCAAAAAGAGTGCCCTAGAGGTCATAATGTGTACTTTGCATGCTGGAGGAAAATTTTCAGGAGACAGCTATCAGACCTCTGGTGGATTACATGGGGTTGGGGCCTCTGTAGTTAACGCACTTAGCGATAGAGTGGTCGTGCAAGTGGCAAAAAATAAAGAAATATATGAACAATGTTTCTCCCGAGGTGTTCCACTGGCGCCTATCAAGAAAATAGGCACTACTCCTAATAGGCGAGGTACAACGGTTACATTCCATCCAGATCCAGAAATTTTTGGTGAACACAAATTTAAACCTGCTAGGTTGATTAAATCCATTAAATCCAAAGCTTATCTGTTTTCTGGTGTTGAAATACGTTGGAAAAGTGAAATTGACGATGGACAAACTCCAACCGAAGCAACTTTCCATTTTCCCGGGGGATTATCTGACTACCTTAAAGAAATATTAGAGCAATCATCTACATATTCTGATGACAATTTTCACGGTACAGTAAATTTTCAAGAGAAATTCAAACTGCCAGGAAAAGTAGAGTGGGCTATCAACTGGACCCCAGCAAAAGATGGCTTCATTCAGTCATACTGCAACACTGTACCCACACCAGAAGGCGGAACACATGAGGCAGGTTTTTGGAGTGCCATTCTAAAAGGAATAAGATCTTATGGGGAGTTAATTTCAAATAAAAAATCGTCATTAATAACTAGAGAAGATCTTATTACTGGCGGTTGTGCACTAGTATCATGTTTCATAAGGGACCCCGAATTTGTTGGGCAAACTAAGGATCGCCTAGCAACGGTCGATGCCCAACGCTTAGTCGAAAACTCTGTCCGTGACCATTTTGATAACTGGCTAGCCGCGGACAACAAGTCAGCAGGTGCTATTTTAGACTTTCTAGTGCTTCGAGCAGAAGAGCGCCTCAAAAGGCGTGCAGAAAAGGAAACGGCCAGGAAATCGGCCACAAAAAAACTAAGGTTACCTGGGAAACTAGTGGATTGCTCCTCATCAACACGAGCAGGAACAGAACTCTTTATCGTAGAGGGGGACTCAGCCGGCGGTTCAGCAAAAATGGGACGAAATCGTTTTAATCAAGCCCTTTTACCTCTAAGAGGGAAAATACTTAATGTTTTGGGTTCTGCGTCATCTAAAATTGGAACCAACGCCGAAATAAGAGACCTAAGTCAAGCTCTTGGTACAGGCATGGGATCTAATTTCAGAATTAATGACTTGCGGTATGAGAAAATTATTATTATGACAGACGCAGATGTTGATGGAGCGCATATAGCCGCATTATTGATGACTTTTTTCTTCACCGAGATGAGACCTCTTATAGACAACGGTCATCTCTATTTGGCGTGCCCACCTTTATTTCGACTAACTCAAGGAGCCCATAAAACTTATTGCCTTAACGAAATAGACCGGGATGCTCTTTTAAAGAAAGGTTTAGGCGGTAGAGGTAAAATTGATGTGTCGCGTTTTAAAGGTTTAGGCGAAATGGATGCAAAAGACTTAAAAAGCACCACTATGGATCCACAAACTCGAAAACTTATTAAAATCTCCATAGACGAGGACGAACCGGGAGAAACAGCTGATCTGGTTGAAAAATTAATGGGTAAAAAACCAGAAATGCGGTTTGAATACATTCAGAAGAATGCACGCTTTGTGCAAGATGTTGACATTTGATAGAAAAGTAGAGGAAAAAATATGAATGTGTATAATTTAAAAGGCATGGTTGCGGTAGTAACGGGTGGCGCCCAAGGAATCGGCCTTGCAGTAGTTAAAAAACTGATTATTTCAGGCGCGCAAGTCTCATCTTGGGATTTAAATAAATCACCCAACGAACTTTCTATCGGAGCATCATCAAAAGAAATTAATACACAGGTTTGTGATGTTAGCAATATTTTGTCTGTTAAAAATGCACTGGAAGCCACAGAAAAAAAGTTGGGGCCTGTTTCTATTGTGGTTAATTCAGCAGGAATTTCTGGCCCAAATGGACCAATACATACTTATGATGACGAGGCATGGGAGCAAATAATCAAAATCAACTTAACGGGGACCTATAATGTTAATAAGATAGCCCTCATGTCAATGCGTGAACAGAATTATGGCCGAATTGTAAATATTGCATCGGTAGCAGGAAAAGAAGGCAATCCAAATGCTGCAGCCTATTCGGCATCAAAAGCCGGAGTAATCGGCTTTACAAAGTCGGCTGGAAAAGAAAATGCCGACAAGAATATTTCGATAAATTGCATCACACCTGCTGCTGCAAGAACACAAATTTTTGATCAAATGACCGAAGAACATATTGACTTTATGCTTTCCAAAATTCCACGTGGACGCTTTGTCCAAGTTGAAGAAATAGCAAATATGGTAACCTGGCTAGTTAGCGAAGAAAACTCCTTCAGTACCGGGGCCACCTTTGATATTTCTGGTGGTCGAGCAACTTACTAGCGCAATATGTTTAAAAATTTCAATGTTTTATACAAACTTAAACTAAATTATTAACCAACCCCCAAAGCTCATTAGAAACGCTTATAACACTGTTAACTTTCTGCCTAGTTCCAGGAATTCTTGTCCCCGGCTGCAAAGATACTGCATCAATAACTCTCTCCATTTTCTGATCAAAATCTTGCGTGAAAGTGTTTTGATCTATAATAATATAGAATTGCCCTAATCCATGGGGCGGGCCGTTTGCAGCCTTTAACGCAGCCACATCCATGGAATTAACAGAACCCGTTAAGCCAGCCGCAAAAACTTCTGACATAAGTCCAAATCCCCAACCTTTATAGCCACCAACCGAGCACAATGTTCCACTTAATGCCGCTTCAGGATCAGTGGTGGGTTGCCCATTGGAATCAATTGCCCATCCCAACGGGATTTTTTTCCCAGCTGCTTTAGCCATAGTGATTTTTCCTAAAGCAACGGCCGAAGTGGAAAAGTCAAAATGTAAAGAGGGGCCATCTCTTCCTGGAACCGTCATAGCAATGGGATTAGTTCCAATGACCGGAGAAGACCCTCCAGGAGGCGCAACAACCGCAGTTGCATTAGTAAAACCTAGACCGGTCATCCCTTCGGCTGCTATCTGTTCTGTAAAGTACCCAAGAGATGTGCAGGTATGCGAGTTGGAAATAGCCAAACTTGCAATTCCATTTTGTTTAGCGGATTTAACTGCTTGTAAGTACCCCCTATCAAATGCTGATTGAGCAAAGCCAAAAAGCGCATCTGACTTGACTGCACCACCTCTAAGCTGCTCGATTATTGGTTCCACATCCCCTTTAACCCTACCCGACTTAAGTTGTTGGCAGTAACTTTCCAGATAGTACAATCCACAAATAATATTTCCAGTTTCCTCGGCCCTGCGTATCGCCCTTGCTACTAGAATTGCGACCCATTCTAAAGCTCCATGCTTTATTAACGCCCGAACGGAAACTTCTTCAATCGAATCTAAACTAACATCTACCATAAGAAATCCATTATTTTTCTCTCTTTTCTTCCAAGCGCAACCATTCCCCCTCTAATACGATCAAGGCCTTCTCTCTCTTAGAGAGGGCTTCCGAAACTTTAGAAAATTTTGACGTATCAACAATATATAAATTAGAATCAGACAAAATCTCAACTAACTTTTTTATCTCGTTTTCTACGCCCGAAATTTCATCAGGTAGAGATGTTAATCTATGCATTTCTGTAAATGTTAGATTATCAGCTTTTCTTAAACTTTTATTTGATAAATTTTTTTTTCTGCCTGCATTTTTTTTACTATTGCTAATATAAGGCTCTTCTAAAACCAGACCTTGTGAACTCTGGCTCAAATAATCTGACCAACCACCTGCGTAAGCAATAATTTGCTCTGAACCGAGTACAACCGTACTCGTAGCAACCCTATCAATAAAATCTCTGTCATGACTAACTATCAATACTGTACCTTGATAGTCTGATACCAACTCCTGAAGCAAATCTAAGGTCTCCATATCTAAATCATTAGTCGGCTCATCAAGAATTAGAAAATTAGACTCTTTTGCCATTATGCGCGCTAAAAGAAGCCGTGCCTTTTCTCCACCGGACAGTGATCGTACTGGAGAACGAAGCTGACGATCATCAAACAAAAACTCCTTTAAATAACCTACCACATGCTTTGGTTTTCCCCTGACCATAACAAAATCTGACTTCCCCATTGCTCCAGCGTCTGAGGAATTAGTTAAGCTTTCCCATAAGGTGCTATCAGGATCTAACTCTTCGCGATTTTGATCAAATATGGCTAAAACCTGGTTGGTTCCAAGTTTTACGGTTCCACTATCAGGCTTTAATTCACCCATTAATAACTTTATGAGTGTTGTCTTTCCCGCTCCATTGGGACCGACAATCGCCACCCTATCTCCGCGGGCAACCTTAATAGAAAAGTTGGATATTAAGGTCTTTGATCCAAACGACTTATAAACCTTGTTGGCAACAATAGTTTGCCTTCCACTTGCTGGACCCTCATCAAAAGCCATCGCTGCTAAGCCAGGTCGCGCAATCTGATCCGACTTTTGGGTTCTAAGGTCTTTCAAGGCACGAACCCTACCCATATTACGCTTCCGGCGCCCACTTATTCCTTCGGCCGCCCAACGGCCTTCAGACTTAATTTTCTGATCAAGCTTATGTCGGTTAGTATCCTCTTCTTCCCAAGTTTTATCTCTCCAACTTTCAAAGCCTTCGAAATTATCATTTTTTCTTTTTATCTGTCCCCTATCGATCCAAAGAATTCCTCTAGACAAGGCGTTCAAAAAAGTTCGGTCGTGGCTTATCAAAATGAAAGCTGAAGACGTTCGAAATAATTCAGATTCCAACCAGGAGATTACCTCAATATCTAAATGGTTCGTGGGCTCATCCAGAAGCATTAACTCGGGCTCTTCAGCGAGTAATTTGGCTAATGCGGCCCTCCTTCGCTCCCCACCCGACGCCGTATTAGTTTGAGTTCCGAGATTAAGCTTCAAACCTCCTGATACCACCTCAAGTTTATACATTTCTTCGTCAGACAGCGTACTACAAGCGTAATCACCAAGTGTACTAAAGCCACGCATATCAGGATCTTGTTCCATGTACGAAACTTTCACACCCGGAGATACTATTCTCGTACCTT
>Ga0114996_10009163_pt1 | contig 10898 bp, 9 predicted proteins | sample ArcticOcean_MG_C_4_FD_87039 | JGI IMG/M metagenome (GOLD analysis project Ga0114996, IMG submission 87039) | Marine microbial communities from western Arctic Ocean - ArcticOcean_MG_CB4_134 | ecosystem: Environmental > Aquatic > Marine > Oceanic | place: Arctic Ocean: Canada Basin | collected... | reverse complement strand
CCTGCTGACTTTCATGAAGAACGAAAAAAAAGAGGATGGAATTCTAGAGTTGAAGGATGGGAAAGCGCTATCGCCACATGTAAATTTACAGAAAAAAAGCTTCGAGAGATTTCCCTTTATCCAATTGATTTAGGTATGGGATTACCAAGGTCTATTGCAGGAAGACCTATATTAGCAGAACCGGGAAGTGCAGTAAATGAACGTGTTTTGAAAAGGTTCCAAGATATGTCCAAACCTTACGGTACCCAAATTAGTATCGAAGACGGAGTAGGAAAAATAAAAGTTTCTTGATTTCAATCTATCGAATCTTTTATAACACCTAATGATTTGAACGTATTTATTTCACTGATGCTATAACCAAATTCAGTTAGTATTTCCTCATTGTGTTGACCAAAATGAGGAGCTGCTCTGTATACATTGCTCTTGGCAGTACTGTTTGAAAGTTTAAATGGTGTGTTTATTGACTGAACGACACCTACGCCAGGTTGTTCGTAGGAAATAATCATATCATTAGCTACGACTTGAGGATCTTTCCAAACTTCTTGCCATTCTTGAATTACGCTAGTCGGAGAATTATTTTCTTTTAAAATGGATTCCCATTCTTTTGCTGGTTTTGTGTTTATTATCCCAGCAATGACTTGATACAGACTTTCAGCATTTACTCCTCTTTTATGATGGGTATCAAATTGAGAATCTTCTATCAAATGTTCTAAATCTAAAGCTTTACACAAATTAACCCATTGGCGCCCTGATGCAGAATGAACATGTATATATCTCCCATCACTTGCTAAATAGGATGTTGCTAAAGCGGTTAAAGCTCTACCTTGATCAATAGGATTATCATTATCAGTTTTTACCATTTGTACTGATTGCAAAGCTAAATAATTGTGCAACAAATTTAATTCTACTTTTTGCCCTATACCTGTAGTATTTCTTTCATGCAAAGCAACCATTATTGCATATGCACCTAACATTGCCACCGCCATATCCGCGTAATATATAAATGAGCCAATTGGTGTTCCATCAGCATTTCTTCGAGTTGTTGTAATACCTGATTTAGCTTGAGCTACTAAGTCATATCCTGGCAAAGTTGCATCTGGGCCTTTTTCACCATAAGCAGATATACCAGCATATATAATTTTTGGGTTTATCAGTTTAAGATCATCATAGGAAATTTTTAATCTTTCAGGGACGCTTGGTCTTAGATTACAAACCACAACATCAGCCCATCCTACAAGTTTGTAGGCAATTTCTAAACCTTCAAGTTTTGTTAAATCTAAAGCAATTGTCCTTTTATTTCTATTTAATGCAATAAATCCACGACTCAAATCATTAGACCCTGCCAAAGGAGCAAAATTCCTAGCATTATCACCTTCAGGTGTTTCAATTTTGATAACTTCTGCTCCCTGATCAGCGAGGTGCATTGTAGTTGCAGGTCCAGCAAATACTTGGCAAAAATCCAACACTTTAATATCAGCTAAAGGTAATCCCATTAAATTTTAAACTCTCTTATATTTTGAAATACTTCTAAGTTCGCGAGGTGGATCCATACGAGAACCTCTAATGGTATAGGAAACTTCAGAGACATAAATCGATCCATCTGAATCAACCGCTATTCCATGTGGTGCAAAAAATTGACCTGGACCATCCCCTTCTTCTGTATTTCCAAATCTTGATACTAAGTTTCCGCCAAGATCATATATACCCACTCTATGCCCCATCCCGGGGGCATCATCCAATCCTGCCATACCATTTAGTTCACCAATATAAATATGATCTTGCCATAACACCATGGAATCTGGGCGATGTATATTATTCCACATTCTTAAAAATTTTCCTTGCTCATCAAAAATTTGAACTCTATGAGCTTCCCTATCAACAACATATATGTTGCTATTTTTATCTACGGCAATGTTATGGGGTCTCATAAATTGCCCTGCATCTATCCCAGAACTCCCCCAAGAAAATTTATACTCTCCATGTCCGGTATATACGTGTATTCTAGAATTTCCATAGCCATCAGAAACATAAATATCTCCATTACTGGGATTAATCGCAGCTGAAGTTGGTCTGTTAAAAGGTTCTCCGCCCCAAATTGGTTTAGGTTTATTTCTTTCACCTATTTCCATCAATTTATCTCCAGTTGAAGAAATTTTTTGTATAGTATGAATTCCATCATCAGCTACAAGTAAACTATCGTCATGAGCAATATATAAACCATGTGTTCGGTTTTCACTAAATAAACCCTTACCAAAGGTATTCAAAAAATTCCCTTCTTTATCAAAAACAACTATAGGATCTTTCCCTCTTGTTAATAAGAAAACATTATCCTTTGAGTCTATTCCAACTCCGGGACATTCGAGAAGAGTAATATCTCCAGGAATATTAGGCCATCCATCTACATGTTCATATCTAAACGAACCACTTCCAAATACTTCTGCCATGATAACTTCCCCTTTCAAACAATTAAACAGATAATATAGGTCTATCTGGGTCAGGATCAACTTCAAATGAATTTAATACACACCCGAGCATATAGTACTGACCTATAGTAGATGCTAAATCCACTACTCCTTCAACACCAAAAGTTTTTTGTGCTTTTTCAAATAGTTGATCGCTAACTCTATTATTTACAATTAATTCTAATGTAAAGTCTACAGCAATTCTTTGCTTTTCTGATAACAATGAAAAATCTATGGGTTCATTTTTCTCTATAGAATCAACTACCGTATATGGTACGCCAGATTCAATGGCTCCAGGTTGGTGAGCTGACCATACGTAAACACAATCAATTTCACGAGCTACAATTATTGTAACTAATTCTCGCACTTCAGGACTGAGCGTTGTTTCTTTGCGTATCTGATCTGCAGTACTACAAACAACTTCTGCTAATGAAGGTTTATACAACAAAACCCTATAAGGGCCTACAATGCGACCATTATATGAATCTTTTAATTTATTTATAACTTTATGAACATTAGAGGGTGCGTCTGTAATTTCTCTGATTTCTTTAACTCTAGTCATAATTATCTCCTAATTATTTTCAGATATTTTTACAATTTGCTTGCCAAAATTTTCCCCAGTTAATACTCTTAATAATGCTGTTGGAACATTTTCCAAATTAGTAATTATATCTTCTTTAGCTTTTAATTTGCCTTCGGAAAATAAATTTTCTAAATACTCAAAGGCCTGAGGGAAATCTGCGGAAAATCTACTGACTATAAAACCTTCTACAGTTACTTGGTTTGTAAGAATATTTCTAAAATTAGTTATTCCATGAGCAATTTCATCATCATACAAATTATACTGAGAAATTTGACCACACACGATAATACGTGCTCTAAATGCAAGGTTTTCTAAAACAGTTTCTAATGTTTCTCCACCTACATTATCAAAATATATGTCAATTCCTGATGGGCATATATTTTGTAATTCTTGATTTACATTTTGCTCTTTGTAATTAATTGCATTATCAAAATTTAATTCCTTTGTTATGTAGGATGCTTTAATATCTGATCCAACAATACCTACAACTTTACAACCTGTCAGTTTTGCCAATTGACCCACTACAGAACCAACTGCTCCTGATGCTGCTGAAATAACTACTGTATCATTGGGCTTTGGTTTCCCTAAATTAAATAATCCAAAATAAGCTGTGAGGCCTGGCATACCTAATACTCCTAAAGCTTGCGATGAATCCTTTTCACTTATGCTTATTTTTCTGGCATTAGTACCATTAGATATTGCATATTCTTGCCACCCAAACCGACCTTCAACTATAGTTCCAACTTCAAACTCGTTATTACGACTAGAAATAATTTTACCTACACCAGCACCTACCATAACATCTCCAATTCCTACAGAAGGAGCATAGGATTTCTTATCACTCATTCGTCCTCTCATATAAGGGTCTACAGACAGCCATAGTATTTTTACAATAAATTCTCCAGGATTAATTTCAGGAATATCAGATTCAATTATCTTGAAATTTGATTGACTTGGATATCCATTTGGTCTTGAGTTTAATAATATAGCCCTATTTCTCAATTCATCCATTATAACTCTCTTTCTTACATGAGATGTAAACAAATTTAAATATAATTTTGTTAGAATATGTTATTTTATTAACAATAAAAATGTAAACCTAAATGTAATAATTTTTACTATTTATTACAAGGAGTTCTAAATGAACAAAACAGTTAAATTATTAGAAAAATTAATAAATGGTCATGGCCCTACCGGTTTTGAAGGTCCAATTAGACAAATAATCCGTAAAGAAATCACAAACCCTGATGTCAAAATGCATACAGATGGATTAGGATCGTTAATTTGTAAAATTGAAAAAGATCAAGAATCGCCAAAAATTATGTTGTCAGCACATATGGATGAATTAGGCCTTATGGTTAGATATATCACTGAAGAAGGGTATATAAAATTTCAAACATTAGGTGGATGGCTAGATCAATCAATAGTAAACCAACGATGGATAATCATGACTAGATCAGGAGATATTAAAGGTGTAACAGGGATTAAGACAGTACATGTTATGAATGAAACAGAACGTAAACAAATATTTTCAAAAGATAATCTCTTCATTGATGTAGGTGCAAAAAATAAAAAGGATGCTGAAGAAAGGTTAGGAATACTACCAGGTGATCCAATAAGCCCAGATAGCACATTTGAATTCCTTAATAGTGACAATATATTATTAGGAAAAGCATGGGATGACCGTATAGGCGTAGCCTTACTTATTGAAACACTGAATTCCTTAAATAGTAAAAAACTACCAAATAATGTTTTTGGCTCATGTACGGTACAAGAAGAGGTAGGTCTTAGAGGAGCAATTACAAGTAGTTACATTATTGCCCCGGATATAAATATCAATCTAGAAGTAGGCGTTGCGGGTGACTACCCTGGTATGAACCCGAACTTAGCTCAAGAAAAAATAGGTGCAGGACCTTCTATATTCCTACATGATAGTTCAATGATACCAAATTTAAAACTCCGAGATTTTTGTATTGATACAGCAAAAAAACTGAATATTCCAATTCAATTTTCTGTTATATCAGGGTATGGAGAAGATGGTGCAGCAGCACAAAAATCTTTTGGTGGTATACCAGCAATTAACATAGGAATTCCTACAAGATACTTACACAGCCATAATGGAGTAATCGATCTTAATGATTATATGAAGGCAAAGATTTTAGTTGAAAACTTGGTTGGAAATTTAGATAAAGCAACTGTCGAATCTATTAAATCGTTTGATTAATTTATTGAAGGCTTGTATTAAATGAATATTTTGTTTTGGATTATTTTAATAGCAATTATCGTAGAATTTATAATTGATATAATATTAACTATTTTAAATATTCGGTCTATTAACACAAACCCACCTAATGGGCTTGAAGATGTATATGATTTCTCTGAATACAAAAAATCGCAAGAATATACCTTAACACGTTCAAAATTTTCCTTAATAGTCACTATTGTACAAATTTTAGCTATGCTAATCTTTTGGTTTAGTGGTGGTTTTAATTTTGTAGATCAAATGATTAGAGTTATGGAATGGAATGAAATTGCTAATGGAATTCTTTTCATATTTATATTGAGTGGCCTAAGTATGGCACTGAACTTACCATTTGATTTATATGAAACATTTGTTATCGAAGAAAAATTCGGATTCAATAAAACCACAATATCCACCTACTTTATAGATACCCTAAAAAGTCTAATCCTTTCAATGATTATTGGAGCACCTCTAATTGGATGTGTTATATTTTTCTTTGAACAGTCAGGTGTGTTTGCTTGGTTATATGCCTGGATATTTATCATAATTATTTCATTAATCATTCAAGTCATCGCACCTGTCTGGATAATGCCAATTTTTAATAAATTTACTCCACTAGAAGAGAGTGAATTGAGAAGTTTAATTATTGATTATACTAAATCAGTTAATTTTACTTTCGGTAATATTTTTGTGATTGATGGTTCCAAAAGAAGCAATCATTCCAATGCGTTTTTTACAGGATTTGGAAAAACAAAACGCATAGCACTGTTTGATACATTAATTGATCAATTGAGTGAAAAAGAAATAGTTTCTGTTATTGCTCATGAAGTAGGACATAGTAAAAAGAAACATATCATTACATCTACAATATTAAGCATTATAAATACTGGCGTGATGTTTTTCCTTCTCTCGTTATTTATTGAAAATAGTTTATTGTCTGAAGCTTTTTATATGAAAGAAGTTTCAATTTATGCAAGTATAATATTCTTTGGCTTATTGTTTACCCCTATAAATTTAATACTATCACCACTTATACAATTCATTTCCAGGAAAAATGAATACCAAGCAGATAAATGGTCGATAGAAACAACTAATGACAAAAAGAATTTAATTTCAGGATTGAAAAAATTGGCCGCAAAAAATTTATCAAATTTATCACCACATCCACTAATAGTCTTTTTGCAATATTCCCATCCTCCAATTTTAGATAGAATAAAAGCAATCAACTTATTACAAGAAAAACAATAAAGTTATATATTATTTACAAAATATATAACTTTATAATATTTTTGCCTCTTAATTAACTTTTCAAGGAGATAATAATGAAGGTTACTGGTGTAAAAACCTATGTGGTTGAAAATGAACCTGGAGAAAGATCAGGTGGAGGAGATCCAACAATTAAATGGTATGTAGGTGGTAAATTTTTTCTAATTTTAGAACTTATGACAGATGAATGAATTGTGGGTATTGGAGAAAAAGTAACTGGAAGCTCTTTTACTGGTGATATGACATGGCATACTTTTAAATCTCAAATAACATTAGTTCATGAAACTGTAGAGGCTTTTGTTGTTGGCCAAGACCCATTTAATATCGAAAAGATTTGGTACAATATGTATGCTGGTCGCCATGATTATCGATTACCAAGCATGCATTATGGAATGGTTTTATCTGGAATTGAAATGGCACTCTGGGATATAGTAGGTAAAGCGACTAACCAGCCAATTTACAACCTCTTAGGTGGTAAATATTGGGAAAAATTGAGAGCTTATGCTTATATGCCACCTATACCAGAGGGAAAGCCAGAAAATGCTGGGAAAATTGCAGAAAACTTATTAAAAGACGGTAATTCAGCTTGTAAATTTGACCCTTTCCATCCGATACAAGGCCCTGCAAGAGATATTGGACTACCTGAAATAACTTATTGCGAAAAGATATTTAAAAGTATCCGGTCTGCAGTAGGTAATGAACTAGAAGTTGGTCTTGGAACTCATGGCCAACTAACTACCTACAGCGCTATCAGGGTAGCCAAGGCTATTGAGCAATACCAACCATTTTGGTTTGAAGAACCAGTACCCCCAGAAAATATTGATGAAATGGCAAGAGTTGCTGCTCATACGAGCATTCCTATTGCTACTGGTGAAAGGCTCGCTACCATTTTTCAATTTTCAGAAGTAATTCGGAAACAAGCTGCCCAAATCATCCAAATTGATATTGGACAATGTGGTGGAATAATGGTTGGGAAAAAAGTTGCAGGTATTGCTGAAGCGAGCTATGCCGTTATTGCTCCACATATGTACTGCGGCCCAATAGCAGCAGCTGCAGCGTTACAAGTCGCTGCATGTTCTCCGAACTTTATGATAACTGAATCAAATCAAGGGCCATTACATAAAAAAATATTTAAAGAACCTATTGAATTTAAAGATGGATTTATCCAAATTCCAAAAGGTCCAGGGCTAGGTGTAGAATTGGATGAAAAAGTTATAAAAAGTCATCTTGTAAATTAGTCAGAAAAAGAATCACGAATCAATTTTATAAATTTATCAGAATTCACATTAACTGCGTGTTTAACTGTACCTTTTCCTATAATAAACGCTGATGATCCTGCATGATCATCATAACTACAGCTAATGTTCGCAGAACCTTGTTGATATTCACAAATATCTGGCCTCATAGCAACAGCAACAGCAATAACATCACATGGTTCATATCCTCTATTACTCAATTCCCCCCTAAAATCGAACCATTTGGTCAATATTATATTTGTTACTTTTCCATATACACTTTGAGTCATAAAAAAGTTACATTGCTCTCTATCTAAGAAAACATTTTCTAACGAATTCAATGTTATTAGAGTAATATTCTTTTTTAAATTTAGTACAATACTAGCTGCTTCAGGGTCATTATAAAAATTGAACTCTGAATAAGGTGTTATATTTCCTTTGCCAAATCCTCCTCCCATAACAACAAATTCATCTACTTTATCTAATAAATAGTTATTATCTTTAAAGGTTTTTGCAATATTTGTTAAAGGGCCTAAAGCAATAATTTTTACTAATGTTTTAGATTTTTCTAACTCATTTGTTATAAAACTTTCTGCATCATTATCAAAATCCACATTATATTCATTTGTATCTATACCCATACCATTTAGTCCGTGATAGTCATAACCATACCTAAAATCTCTATTGAGTGCTTTATTAGCTCCTGGAATAACAGGTATATGTAAATTATTTGTAGCATCAAGCAAAAATTGGGCATTTTTAGCACAATCAATTAATGAGGCATTGCCCCCAGTAATAGTTATGCCTAATATTTCCCAATCTGGATTATTTAATGCCAGAAACAATGCTATAGCATCGTCTGTTCCAGGATCACAATCTATTATTACTGGTTGTTTCATTTTTCCACCATTATAAATATTTTTTAATATTGCCAAAACTGTAATAAAAACTTACTAGATTTATCAATAAAATACCACTAGTATTGTGTTAAAACCATAACTTATATTAAGGACTTAACGAATGAAAACCTTAGATATCATTGCAGAAATATTAAAAATTGAAGGAATAAATCATCTTTCAGCATTTCCAACAACAAATATGATAGAATCAGCTGCGAAAATAGGTATAAAACCTATAATTTGTCGGCAGGAGCGTGCTGGCGTTGGTATAGCTGACGGATTTTCAAGAATAAACAATGGCGCTCCATTAGGAGTATTTGCAATGCAATATGGACCTGGTGCTGAAAATGCTTATTCAGGTATAGCAACAGCATATTCAGATTCTGTGCCCTTGTTATTACTACCCCTGGGACATCCTACAGATCGAGATAGAATTTTCCCAAACTTTAGTTCTATCGAAAGTTTTTCCACAATTACAAAATATGCAGAACAAATCAATTATCCTAATAAAGTTGTTGATACCATGCGAAGAGCATTTGCTCATATCCGGATGGGGAGGCCCGGACCTGTACTTGTTGAAATACCAACTGATATTGCAGAATCAGAAGTCTCAGCTGAACTATTGAGAGGCTATTCAACTACCCCATCAATTGTCTCACAAGGAAACCCCTCTGATGTTGATAAAATGGCTAAAATACTTTTAGGTGCAAATAATCCAGTAATATACGCTGGTCAAGGGGTTTTGTACGCTGAAGCAACTTTAGAGTTAGAAGAATTAGCAGAACTAACAGGAATTGCAGTAACTACAACCATGGCTGGCAAAAGTGCATTTTCTGAAATTCATCCTTTATCACTTGGGAGTTCATCTGGTGTTATGAACGATGCTGTTTATCACTATATTGATACCTCAGATGTTGTATTAGGAATTGGAACAAGTTTTACAAAACACGGTATGACAACTACCATTCCTCAAGGTAAAACATTATTGCAAATAACAAATGACCCTAGGGATATATCAAAAAGTTACGATATAAAAAATGCGGTGATTGGAGACTGTAAATTAGTATTACGCCAATTGATTGATGCAATTAAAGACTTGCAAAAAAATAGAAACACAGAAAAATATAATCAAACTGTAAGCAGTATTAATATCCTTAAAACAGAATGGTTACAAAAATGGGAACAAAAACTTAACTCAAAGGAAATCCCAATGACACCATACCGGGTTATTAATGAATTTATGAAAGTGACTGACCCTAGTAAAACTATTGTTACACATGACTCAGGTAGCCCTCGTGATCAAATTATGCCCTTCTACAAATCAAATGGCCCAAGAACTTATATTGGCTGGGGTAAATCTCACGGATTAGGTACTGGTCTTGGACTTATTATTGGTGCGAAATTAGCTGCGCCTGAAAAACTTTGTGTTAATTTTATGGGTGATGCAGCATTTGGAATGATAGGATTAGATTTTGAAACTGCTGTTCGATCTAATATTCCAACACTTACAGTCGTATTTAATAACAATACTATGGCTATAGAGATAAACAATATGCAAGAATCCCATGATATATATAACACCAGAGATCTCAAGGGGGATTATACTGCTTTAGCAAAAGCAATGGATGGATGGGCTGAAAAAGTAACTAACCCTGAGGATATTCAAAATGCGTTCATAAGAGCAAAAACTGCTACTGAAAATGGTCAGGCAGCATTACTAGAATTTATTACTAGTGAAGAACAAGACTTTTCTAATAGAAGAGCTTTTTCATGATTTAATTAAAATCTAAAAGGATCATTATCTGATTCTTCAGAAAAAGTAAACATTCTATTAGGACTAAGCATAGATATATCTATATCAACATTTGAACCAGTAATCAGTGAAGAAGTGAGTCTCCCCATTAATGGGCCATATAATATGCCTTTTCTTCCGCCTCCGGTAGCAAATACACAATTTTGAAATTGTGGATGTTTCCCTATAATAGGCAATCCATCTTTACTTAAAGGCCTTAAGCAAGCAGTATGCCCTACTATTTGAGAATCTAATAAGTATGGAAAAACAGACAAAACAGAATCAAGCATTGATGTTCGGGCTTCTTGGGTAGTTTGTTCGTTAAAACCAACTCGTTCCTCAGTAGTTCCTAGCCAAATTAAATCATCAGATTTTGTTACAATATAATTTGAACCCCAAGAAACATATGTTAATGGTGG
>Ga0114996_10009157_pt1 | contig 10902 bp, 11 predicted proteins | sample ArcticOcean_MG_C_4_FD_87039 | JGI IMG/M metagenome (GOLD analysis project Ga0114996, IMG submission 87039) | Marine microbial communities from western Arctic Ocean - ArcticOcean_MG_CB4_134 | ecosystem: Environmental > Aquatic > Marine > Oceanic | place: Arctic Ocean: Canada Basin | collected... | reverse complement strand
TGGCGTCCACGATGGCCGCCTCGATCGCCTCCGCCGTATCCTTGTGCCCGCTCCGCCGCTCACGCTCGAGGCGGGCCAGAATGAGAGCGATATCCCCGTCACTGACCGATGCGTCCTTGTCAGTCGCGGAAATCCGTAGGGTACGCAGGAGGTTCAACAATACCCCTGACGAAACCCCCAGGTCGGTGGCTAGTTCTGCAATCCGCATCCGCTTCGTTTACCTCCGCGTCCTATTCTCGCCTGGTATTTCTGTCTCCACACCGAGCCGGGCCACCAATTCCTTGGCGAGCTCCCTATCCGTGACAGCCACCGCGGAAACCGGCGCCGATCCCAGGGCCGATCCCAACGCCTCACGCGTCCCGAGGGTCGCACGAGGTGTCTGCCCGTGACGGAGAAGCTTCATCACCTTGTCTCGTTGCGTCTCAGAGGCATCCTGAGCGAACAGGACCAGCCGCGCACGGCCCTCCTTGAGCGCCCGCCTCGTCGACCCGGTCCCGTACGCGAGCGCTCCGGCACGTCGAGCCATCCCGAGAAGAGCCATAGGGTCACCCATGTGCCTCATTCTCACCTTCTGGTGCGGCGGCTTCCTCCACCTCTGCGTCCTCCCCTATCCCGGCGTCAGCCTCGGCTTGGATCTCCCCCTCATCTTCACCTTCTGGTGCGGCGGCTTCCTCCACCTCTGCGTCCTCCCCTATCTGGGCGTCAGCCTCGGCTTGGATCTCCCCCTCATCTTCACCTTCTGGTACGGCGGCTTCCTCGACCTCCGCGTCCTCCTCCACAACTGAGGCCTCATCAGTGACGACCGTCAACTCATCAATCAACGCCAGCAACTGGTCGGTCTCGGTTTCTCCGAGACCCTCGATGGCCAGGAACGCGTCACGGTCGAAGTCGATAATTTGCAAGAAAGTGCTGTACCCGGCGCCCTCGAGGACAGCCAGAGTCTCAACCGTCAGATCCAGTTCGGCGAGCGCGAAGTCGGACGTCTCGAAGGAATCCTCTTCCGACTCCCGCTTGAACAAAGACAAATCGGCACCGAGCTCCAGCCACTCCCGCGATCCGTATAGATCGATCTGCCATCCGATGAGCTGCGAGGCGAGCCTTACGTTTTGTCCGTTTCGGCCGATCGCCAGAGACAATTGATCCTCGTCGACGATCGCCGTGATCACCTGGCGCTCCTGATTGCTCATCACTTTCGAGACCCGGGCAGGCGAAAGAGCCCGCCGCGCGAAGACCTCCGGCTCGGCATGCCACGGAACGATGTCTATGCGCTCTCCCCCCAGCTCCTGAACCACAGCCTGGACCCTCGAACCCCGCAAACCGACACAGGCGCCGACCGGATCGATCGACTCGTCACGGCTGTAGACGGCAATCTTGGTCCTCCCGCCGACTTCGCGCGCGATTTCCTTGATGTCGACGATACCCTGGTGGATCTCCGGCACCTCAAGATAGAAGAGCGCTCCCACGAAAATCGGGGCCGCCCTCGACAGGACCAGGCGGGGCCCCTTGGGCGTCTCTTCCACCTTCTTCAGGACACAACGGATGGGATCGCCCTGCCTGAACCGCTCGCGAGGATTCTGATCCTTCCATGGGATGATCGCGTCGGCATCGGGGGTGCGATTGAGCATCACCACGATCTTGCCTCTCTCGATCTGCTGGACTTCGCCCGACAACAGCTCGCCCACACAATCGGAATACTCCTCCCGAATCCGGTCGCGTTCGTTTTCGCGGACCCGCTGTACGATGCGCTGTTTCACCGCCATCACCGCGTTTCGGCCGAAATCTTCAAAGGCGACCGGAATCTCCATCACGTCCCCGACCTCGAAACTCTCATCGTCCCAGCGGGCCTCTTCGAGGCTGATCTCCGAAGACGGATCCTCGACCTCATCCACCACACGGCGGAGAACCACGATCCCCAATCCACCGGAGGTGTCGTCGATGGTGATCTCAGCCTGCACACTTGGACCATGTATCCGGGACAGACCTGCCATGATCCCATCCCGGAGGAGGTCGTTCACCTCCTCGGGCGACAAACTTTTCGTAGTAGCGACGTCGTTGAACGCCGCCAGGATCTGGCCAGCATCGATCATAATGTCCTCAGCACTGAGCGCTCACTTCCATTTGAACAGGAGGTGGGCTCCCCTGATATCCTTAAGGGGCACGCCCACCTCTGCACCATCTCCAAGTCGGAGTCGAACCGTCGGTTCCGGCTCCGAGTCCAACCCCAACAACTCCGCCTCGAGCCGGGAGGAACGCTCCGCGAGCACCCCGAATCCCTCGACGGCGACCGACTCGCCCACAAATCGTTCCCAATCCCGCGGCCGTGTCAGCGGCCGCTCGACACCTGGCGACGAGACCTCCAACACATACCGTTCCGGTATCTCGTCATGCTCGTCCAGCCAACCCTCCAACGCACGGCTCACAAGGGCGCAATCTTCCACAGTCACCGGCGCGTCACCCGTCGGCGCGTCACCTGTCGGACTCCGCTCAATACGGAGCCGAATGACCGGCCGATTCCGACTACCCGCCCAATCCATCGAAACGAGATCGATCCCCAGGTCCAGGAGGCGGTCCTCTGCCTCACGCCTAATCTTCGGCCTCGTTGGAGCCACGCTCTCCTCCACCCGGAGGTGAGATAACAACCCCCCGAGAACAAAAAAGCGGGGGCAGACAACTCCCCCACTTACAAAATTGCCGCCCCAGCGGGCGGCCCAAACGAAGCGTAAGATACCCGCAACGTCTTTTCTTTTCAAGACTTGGGCGGTCCTCGACACGGATTCCTCAAGCGCTCACAACCCTCCGTGTCTTGAGTCTAGGAATCTACGGATTCCCCGGCGTCCGTGCCTACTTCTCTCTCGATTTCAGCGACCCGGACTTCGATCCGCTCTACAACCTTCTTGAGCACTTCAAATTCTTTCTGCTTGACGAAGTCAAGCGCATCACGGGCTTCCCCGGCTTTCTCCTGGGCCTTCTCGAGCGTACCGCGCATCACTTCCTTGGCCCGTTCCGGGCTCAGATCCCCACGCTCTCTCGCCTCTTTTAGGGTTTCTTCAATGGCATCCTTCATCGCCGAGAGCATGCCGAGCCCCTGGCGAATCCCACCCTTGATACCGTCGCCCCGCCCCTCCTCCTTCGGCTCTTCCTTACCATTACGGTCATTCTTCTCCTCAGACATCGTCACTCCCTTTCTTTGCGTCAGCGAATCAACCTCGTCGGAATCCGGTCAAAACAATCATGGCACATCCTGACGCTCGATGCGGGCACCCAACATCTTCAGCCGCTCATCGATCCTTTCGTACCCCCGCTCGATTTGGGTGACGTTGTGGATGCGGCTAGTCCCCTGGGCCCCCAGAGCCGCGATCAGCATCGCCATACCCGCGCGGATGTCCGGGCTCTCCAGCACCGTCCCCTGGAGAACCGAGGGCCCGACCACGACGGCCCTATGGGGATCACAGAGGATGATGCGGGCCCCCATCCCGACCAACTTGTCAGTAAAAAACATTCGGGATTCGAACATTTTCTCGTGAACCAGAATCGTGCCTGTGCACTGCGTGGCGGTCACGACAGCAATCGAGGTCAAATCCGCCGGGAACGCGGGCCAAGGTCCGTCATCGATCTTAGGCACCGCGTCGAAAGCGTCGCTCGCCACGTGGCAGGTGCGGTCCCCGTGAACCGTAAGTGTATCCCCATCGACACTCACTTCAACCCCGAGTCGCCTAAAGCCCAAAAGGGTCGAATCGAGGTGCTCAACAGGAGCACCTTCCACCACAATCTCGCTCCCCGTGACCGCTGCGAGGCCCACGAAGGACCCGGCTTCGATGTGGTCAGAACCCACCGCGAACGTGGCGCCTCCTAGCTCAGGCACGCCGGAAATGTGAAGCAGGCTGGTACCAATCCCTTCGATTCGGCCACCCATCTTATTAAGGAGCTGGCAGAGATCCTGGACGTGAGGCTCTGAAGCGGAATTTCGAATGGTGGATTCCCCTTTTGCGAGGACAGCGGCCATGATGGCGTTCTCGGTGGCCGTGACCGAGGGCTCATCCAGGAAGAAGTTCGCTCCCCTGAGTTCCCGCGCCTCGATCTCGAACCCACCGGCCAACCGTACCGATGCTCCGAGCGCCTCAAACGCCAGGAAATGAGTATCCATTCGGCGACGCCCGATGACGTCGCCCCCCGGAGGTGGAAGGTCGACCTTCCCGAAACGAGCCAGCAGTGGTCCCGCCAAGAGCAGCGAAGCCCGAATTCGTTCGCTGAGCGCCCGGTCTACATTCCCCGAAGAGATCGAGGAGGCATCGATCGTTACTACGTTCTCATCCTCCCAGCGAACTTCCGCACCGAGGGAGGTGACGATTTCCAAGAGCGTCTCGACATCGCCTATCCTGGGGATGTTTTGGAGCGTGACCGGCTCGGACGCCATAACAGTTGCCGCGATGGCGGGGAGGGCTGCGTTCTTGTTGCCCGCCGGCCTAATCCTCCCGCTCAGCGAGTGACCGCCTTCAACGATGTAACTGGGCATAACCTCCTTCAGTGTCTCGAGCCCTTCCCGTCCTACCTCGCGCCAACACCTACTCGTCGTACCACCCCTGCGACGGATCCCAACATATTCCCCCGCACCCGATCACAGCAACAATCGGGCCGGCTCCGACCACGCAGGCCCCCGCCTTGACACCGGGTGCGAGCGCGGCCTAGTCTGGTGGCGCGTCGGATCGTCAATTGTGCCAATCGTTATGTAAAATCGTATAACTCAATGTATCATAATGCGTTTAATAGACTTTATTAAAGACGATTCTATAGTTTGTGGGTTCAGCGCCGACTCTCGCAACGAAGTGATCCAGGTCTTGGCCGACACCCTCGCTAAGCGCGGTCTTGTCGAGAGCCAGGGAGAGGTGACCGACGGTCTGACCCTTATGGAGGATCTTCACACGACGGTCATCGGCAATGGTGTAGCCATCCCTCACGCCACGATCGAAGGGGTCGATGGGACCCTCCTTATGGTGGCCATAGCTGACCAGCCCGTCGAATTCGGACCGACCGATCAGGAACTCTGTTCGGTTTTCTTCGTCCTCCTCTCACCTCCCGGATACGGTGGGGAACATGTCCGAATCTTGGCGAGGATCGCCCGACTCGCCTCAGATCCTACCACGGTCGAGCGGCTTCGAGCCGCCGAGTCCGAAGCGATGCTCAAGCACGCGATCGAAGTCATGGACGGACGGGGCTGAGCCGGCTCCCCATGCACCTCCTCGTCGCTGTTCTTAATGCTCCAGAGAAGCTCGACTCGATCTTGGCCGGCTTCGTCGAGTTGGGGGTGCGGGGAGCCACGGTGATCAGCTCCGAAGGGATGGGCCGAGTGCTCTCGCACGACATCCCAATTTTCGCAGGGCTCCAAACTCTGATCAATCGCTCCCGACCCGAGAACCGGACGATTCTTACCGTGGTTTCCGCCGATCTCATCGATCCGATTATCTCGCTGTTACAGGAGCTGTGCGGTGACTTGGAGAACCCGGCTACGGGAATCGTCTTTACGCTTCCGCTCGACAGAGTCGTGGGCCTGGCCACCCAGGAGCTGGGCGACCAGCCGGAGTAGCAAACCTCGTGGACCCCCTGCTGGCCACCCTCATCCTGATTTCCCTGGCCCTCGTGGGTGCCCGTTTCTCTTTTTCCACTGCCAACATCGCGGCTGGCCCCCGGCTCCTCTTCCGGACCGGTACCCACTTCATCGTAATCGGATTCGTACTGGGCCCCTCGGTACTGGGCTTGGTCACACGCGAGGCGCTCGAACATCTCTTTCCGTTCTTCGCGCTCGGGTTCGGGTGGGTCGGATTCCTCTTCGGGATGCAACTGGAGAGAGACACGGTGCGTGCGTTCGCGGGCTACCTGCACCGGTTCGCTGCGGGGCAGGCACTCCTCGCCTTCGCCTTCATGACGACGGTGGGACTCATTGGCCTAGTGGCACTCGGGCTCCTCGGTCGAATGGAAATTCTGCTGGTACTCCTGGCCTCGGCCACTGCTTGCACCTCCGCACCGGCCGGCATCGCCATGGTTTCCTCAAATTTTCTAGTGCGTGGATCGGTAAGGGACATGCTCTTCTTCGCCGCCTCTGTCGACGGGATCGTGGGAATCATCCTGCTTCAGTTGATCTATGCTGGTTATCATCCGCCTGACACGTTGGGGCTCTTGGGCACCCTCCCGGCGTTGGCGTGGACGGTGGTGGCCACCTCGGTCGGGGTCCTGTGCGGAATTATTTTCGTGTGGTTGAGCCGAGGGCGTACAGCGATCGAGGAGCTGGTTCTCTTTCTCATGGGGATCGCTGCATTCGCCGCCGGCGCGGCGCTCCAGCTCCAGCTATCCCCGCTCTTCGTCTCGGTTATCATGGGAGCAGTTGTGGCCAATCTCGTGCCGAATCCCCGACGCGTCCTGCGAGTGATGGCCAGGTGGGAGAAGCCCGCTTACGTGATCCTGTTGATCCTCGCCGGAGCCCTCGTCCAATTTTCCACACCTTGGATCATCCCGCTTGCCATACTCTACGGGTGCCTCAGGGGCGGCGCGAAGGTGGCGGGGGCAAGCACCATGACGCGTCTCGAGCGGCTGCCCTTCCCCACCCCAAGATTCCTCGGCTTGGGCCTCATTCCTCAAGGTGGCATCTCACTCGTCATGGCGCTGTCGGCCCTCCTGACCTTTTACGGGCTCGAGCTCGGGGGCGTCGACGTGAGTCAGGGGCTGTTCAGTGTGGTAGTCCTCGGGGTCGTACTGTCGGAGTTGGTGGGCCCCACGCTCACGACGGGGACACTGCGTAGAGCGGGTGAAATTTCTTCCCTGGTGGAGAAGGCGCTCGCGCTCGGGGACGACGAAAGCGCGAGGGCCGAGGCGGCGCGTCACACGCCCGAAATCCCGGAGGATGTAGACGATGAAGAAACAGGTACTAGAACATCCACGTCGTGAGCTTTTACCTTTCGGCATGATGACTCGTCTGTTTTCCGTCTCAGTTTTCCCACTGCAGCAAGCGGTAGCGAGCACCGCACCGAGTTCCCTTCAAGTAGCGGCGGAAGTCTCGACGGTCGTAATTGCCGTGATATCGGTCATGCTCCTGGTGGTCATCCTCCTGTTTGTCGTGCAGCTCAGGAAACTGCTTAGGTCGCTCCAACAACAGGTACAGCCGGTGACTGATCGCGCGCGCGTCGCGGCAGAAAACGTGGAGTACATCACGGCCTTGGTACGCCAGGATGTGCAGAAGGTGCGGGCATCGGTATCCGGCTTGTCCGGTCGTCTCGGAGAGGCCTCCGAGCGAATGGAAGAGCGCGTCGAAGAGTTCAACGCACTCATGGACGTCGTACAGGGTGAGGCCGAGGCGGTTCTGCTCGATACGGCTGCCATCGTACGGGGGGTTCGAGCCGGAGCGCGGACCGTTGGCGGGAGTATGGCCAAAGCCGCCCCCGGAGAAGACACACAAGAGCCGGTGCCCCTCGAGGGGGGGGCCGACTCCGCAGCCGAAGATGAGGTGGGAGATGCGGCGGGTGAGGCGATGGCCGGGGAGGCGCCCGAAAGAGCGTGAAGACCGCCGCCCTTTGGGTAGCTTTGGCCTGGATCCTCCTGCACCCGGAGTCGCTTTGGGCGTGGGGCCCCGGGACACATATAGCACTCGGCGAGGGTGTACTGGCTTCGCTCTACCTGCTCCCTCCGGCCGTTCGTGCCATCATAGCGTCCCATCCACTTCACTTTCTTTACGGCTCGATCGCAGCGGACATCTCCTTCGCCAAGAAGTATGTGCCCGAAGGGAGGCATTGCCATGATTGGCATGTCGGTGAGGAGATCCTGGCCGCCGCCGACAGCCCGAGACTCAGCGCGGTCGGTTACGGATACCTCGCGCACCTGGCCGCGGACACGGTGGCTCACAACCTCTTCGTCCCCCGCCAACTCCTGATCACGAGCACGACCCAGGCGCTTGGCCATACGTATTGGGAACACCGAATGGACATCCATGTCGGTGAGGAGTATCTGACAAAGGCCAGGCACCTGGTCATGGAAAACGATCATTCCGAGGCGGATGCCCTCTTCGACCAGGTTCTGAGCAACACTCTTTTCAGCTTCAGAACGAACCAGCGCATCTTCCGCGGGATGATTCGGTTCAGTGACAACGACCGTTGGAGACAGGTCTTCGACCAGGTGCTCCAAAGATCCCGGTTCGATTTGCCTCCCCCGGTCGTGGGGGCCTACCACGCGCTCTCGTTCGAGTACGTGATCGACTACTTGGTCGCGGGAGCAAACTCACAACCGGCCAATCTCGACCCCATCGGAGAGTTGCACCTGAAGCTGGCCAAGAAAGTGCGGCGTCTCGCTCTAGCTCAAGGTGGTGCGGCGGACCCGGCCCACCTTCACGCGAGCGCCGACGAGTTCTTCCCCTTCCCTGATGACAAGCTCGTCTTCTGGCCTCGGCGTGACGGGCGGGAAGGGAAAGGCTGAGGGCCCTACTGCTCCAGACGACCTCGGAGTAACGCCGAAAGTGCCTTGGGATCGGCACGGCCGGCCGATTTCTGCATCGTCTGGCCCACGAAGTAACCCATGAGCCGAGTTTCTCCGGATCGATACCGCTCGACTTCTTCGGAGTTCTCTTCCATCACGGCGTCCACCCACGCGTTGAGCTCATCGGAGTCCTGAACCTGCGATAGCCCCTCCGTCTCGATGATCTCCCGTGCTGTCTTTCCCGAATCGGCCATCTGGGCAAGCACTTTCCGGCCCATACTGCCCGAGACCGTGCCGTCCTCGACCAGCCCGATCAACTCTCCAAAGTCCGCTGGGAGTATTCCGAGGTCGTCGACCGGCAGCTGAAGGCGATTAGCCTCCTGCAGGAGGGGGCCCTTCACCCAATTGGCCGCGGCCTTGGCCACGCCCACAACCGTCACGAGGGCCTCGAAATAATCGGCCAGTGAACGCGAAGCGATGAGTACATCTACGTCGCGGCCGTCGAGATCATGTTCCTCCATGAGCCGTTTACGCCGCTGGGCAGGGAGTTCCGGGAGTGCGGCTTCCAACCGGCGGATTCGTCCCGCGTCGAATCGGAGGGGCGGGAGGTCGGGGTCCGGGAAATAGCGATAATCGTGGCTCTCCTCCTTGGACCGCATCGACCGAAGGGTGCTGTCTCGCTCATCCCAGAGGAGTGTCTCCTGGACGATCTCTCCCCCCGCATCGAGGATCGCCGTCTGCCGCTTGGCCTCGGCCACAACGGAACGCTCTACTGCCGAAAAGGAGTTGAGGTTCTTGACCTCCGCCTTCACACCGTACGCCTCGGAACCCTCCGGCCGGAGCGACAAATTCGCGTCAACTCGGAGACTGCCCTCCTCCATGTTACAATCACTGACATCCAGGTATTCGAGCGTGCGCTTGAGATCCTGAAGGAAGGTCCTCGCTTGAGCCGGGGTACGGAAGTCCGGCTCGGTAACGATCTCGATGAGGGGCACACCGGTCCGGTTGAGGTCCACCGCCGTTCCGTCGGGAACGCGATCATGAATCGACTTTCCCGCGTCCTCCTCGAGATGAACGCGACGGATTCGGATGGGGTGGGTCTCGGTGTTGGACCGCACTGAAACGCCCCCCCCCGTCGCCAGTGGCTCGGAGAATTGCGTGATCTGATACCCCTTCGGAAGATCCGGATAGAAGTAGCTTTTTCGTGCGAAGACACTCACCTCGTGCACCTGGCAATCCAGACTGAGGGCCGCGATGATCGCCAGATCGACGGCTTCGCCATTGAGCACTGGGAGGGCCCCAGGAAGACCCAGGCAGACCGGGCACACCTGGCTGTTGGGCTCAGCGCCGAAGGCCGTTCCATCGGAACAGAAGAGCTTTTCAGCCGTGCGGAGCTGCACGTGTACCTCCAGGCCGATCACCAGCTCCCAGCTCATCCGCCTGCCCTCCTCAATCCCCATCCTGCCTCACTCATCTCGATCTCCACCCTTCAGAGCGGCTTCTAAGGCGAAGGCGGCACGGAAGAGGATCGCCTCTCCCCACTTTGGGGCGATCAACTGGCCACCTACCGGGAGTCCATCAGAGTTACCGACTGGAACCGAGATGGCCGGGAGTCCGGCGAGGTTGGCCGTTACGGTAAAGACATCGGCAAGATACATCTGAAGTGGGTCTTGGACCCTTTCGCCCAACGGAAAGGCAACAGTCGGCGAGGTAGGCGTGAAAAGGATGTCGACCCCTCCGCCGAAGACCGTCTCAAAGTCGGCGGACACCAGGCTTCGTGCCCGCTGAGCGCGCCCGTAGTATTGATCGTGGTAGCCTGCCGTCAGAGCAAACGTGCCGAGAATGATCCGGCGCTTTACCTCCGGCCCAAAACCCGCCGTGCGTGTTCGCTCATACATTCCACCCAGATCTTCCCCTGCGCTGTCCCTGAGGCCATACCTCACGCCATCGAAACGCGCGAGGTTGCTGGACGCCTCGGCCGTGGCGATCACGTAATATGCCGCCAGAGCGTATGGCGTGTTCGAGAGAGAGACCTCACGGATTCGGGCGCCGTTCGCCTCCAACGCGTCGAGGGCCGCCTTGCAACGCGCCTGCACACCCGGCTCCAGCGCGTTTCCGAAGTACTCGGTGGGCACTCCCACTACGAGGCCCTCGGCGCCGGAGTAACGCTCGTCCGAAAAGTCCGGCACGGGCCTTTTGACCGAGGTCGAATCCCGGGGATCGTAACCCGCTACGACCTGAAGGAGTGCGGCCGCGTCCGCCACCGTGCTTCCGAACATCCCAACCTGATCCAGAGAGGAGGCGAAGGCGACAAGCCCGTAGCGGCTCACCCGACCGTACGTGGGCTTGATCCCCACCCCCCCGCAAAAGGAGGCGGGCTGGCGGACCGACCCTCCGGTATCCGAGCCGAGAGCCCCCGGAACGATACCCGCCCCGACAGCCGCGGCC
>Ga0114996_10009154_pt1 | contig 10903 bp, 9 predicted proteins | sample ArcticOcean_MG_C_4_FD_87039 | JGI IMG/M metagenome (GOLD analysis project Ga0114996, IMG submission 87039) | Marine microbial communities from western Arctic Ocean - ArcticOcean_MG_CB4_134 | ecosystem: Environmental > Aquatic > Marine > Oceanic | place: Arctic Ocean: Canada Basin | collected... | reverse complement strand
CGCTTTGGCCCGAGGCGGACCGCCATACCTTGGAGCAGTGGGACGAAAATGCCGTCTCGGTGGTCGACGAAACAGATCTAGGCACCGATTTGAACCTGGAATCACCCCTGCCCGGTGCTGCAAAACCTATCGGCCTGTCGGCGAAAACCGGCGCCGGCATTGACGATTTGCTGGCGATACTCGCGGACAAGGTTACCGATCAATGCGCCGGCGACGGCAGTCCTGCCCTCAGCCGTATGCGCCATCGCCTGGCCTTGCAGGAATGCCGGGACGCCCTTGGGCGGTTTCAAGATGCCCATATGGTCGAGCTGGCGGCCGAGGATTTACGCCTGGCGGCACGCGCCATGGGCCGCATCACCGGCCGCGTCGATGTGGAGGATATTCTGGACCGCATCTTCTCGGAATTTTGCATCGGAAAGTGAATCCTCAAGTTATGGTATAACACGATTAAATTATTACAATATATTGATATTGTTGCGATAACGATTTGAATTAACATCTCGTTCGGGAATTGACCTTCGAGGTCCGCCCGCTTATATTCCGCCCCATGAATTTGCAGCCCAAACGCAGCTACGATGTGGTGGTGGTCGGCGGCGGCCATGCGGGCTGCGAGGCGGCCGCCGCATCGGCCCGCTTCGGTGCCCGCACCCTGCTGGTAACCCATAAACTGGACACCATCGGCGAGATGTCCTGCAACCCGGCCATCGGCGGCCTGGCCAAGGGGCAGCTGGTGCGCGAGATCGATGCCCTCGACGGGCTCATGGGCCGGGTCATTGATCAGGCTGGTATTCAGTTTCGTATGCTGAACAAAAGCAAGGGTCCAGCGGTCCGTGGCCCCCGTGCCCAGGCTGACCGCCATTTGTACCGCACGCATATGCAGGAATTGCTGGCCGCCCAGGCGGGCCTGGATATTCTGGCCGGCGCTGTCGAGGATTTGCAATTGGACGCCGCCGGCCATGTCACCGCTGTGGTGCTGGCCGATGGGGCGGTTATCCGGACCGGCCAGGTGGTGGTGACCACGGGTACCTTCCTGCGCGGTATGATTCATATGGGTGCGACGCAGATCGCTGCCGGCCGGGTGTCCGAAAAACCCGCAATTGGTCTGGCCGAGACCTTGCAGGGTTTAGGCTTGGCCATGGGCCGCCTGAAAACCGGGACGCCGCCGCGCCTGGACGGCCGCACGATCCATTGGACCGATCTGCAGGTGCAAAAAGGCGATGTGCCGCCGCACCCATTTTCCTTTATGAGCCACCAGATAACCACCCCTCAGATCGATTGCCATATTACCGAAACCACGCCTGCCAGCCACGATCTGATCCGCGCCAACCTGGACCGTTCGCCCATGTATTCCGGGCAGATCGAAAGCACCGGGCCCCGCTATTGCCCATCCATCGAGGACAAGGTGGTGCGCTTTGCCGATCGGTCCCGCCACCAGATATTCTTGGAGCCGGAAGGCCTGCATGACCATACGGTCTATCCCAACGGCATTTCTACCAGTTTGCCGGAAGACGTTCAGCTTGATCTTCTGAAAACTATTCCCGGCCTCCAAGACGCGCGCATGATCCAGCCGGGTTATGCCATCGAATATGATTTCGTTGATCCCCGCGAGCTCAGCAACAGCCTGGAAGTCCGCAAAGCCCCCGGCCTCTATCTGGCGGGCCAAATAAACGGCACCACCGGTTATGAAGAGGCCGGCGCCCAAGGTTTGGTCGCCGGATTGAACGCGGCCCGCGCCGCCGGCGGCTCCAAGGCTTTTCACTTCGACCGGGCCGACGCCTATTTGGGCGTTATGATCGATGATCTGGTTACCCTCGGAACACAGGAGCCGTACCGGATGTTCACCTCCCGGGCGGAATACCGGCTGCATCTGCGCGCCGATAATGCGGACCTCCGACTGACGCCCCTGGGCTTGGAGGCGGGTTGTGTGGGTGGTTTGCGCGGCGCGGCGTTCGCTGCAAAACAGACGGCTTTGGAGCGGGCCCGGAGCCTCGCCCGATCCCTCACCGCAACGCCCAATGCCTTGCAAAAACAAGGCCTTGTGGTCAATCAGGATGGGGTCTACCGGGATGTGCTGGACCTCTTGGCGCGGCCCGATATCAACCTGGAAACCCTGTCCCATCTGTGGCCCGAGCTGGCCCAAATGGCGCCGGAAATCGCCGAGCAAATCGAAATCGAAGGCAAGTATTCCGGCTACATGGAACGCCAGGAACGGGATATTCGTGACTTTCGCCGGGATGAAAACCTGCGTCTGCCGGCCTCCCTGGACTATGAGTCCGTGGGCGGGCTTTCCAACGAAATCCGTCACAAACTGGATCAGGCGCGGCCCGCCTCCCTGGGCGCGGCGGCGCGTATATCCGGCGTGACCCCCGCGGCGCTGACGGCGCTTTTGGGATATGTGCGCAAATACGCCGTTAACTCTGTCTGAAATTCCGTAAAATCTCGAAAAGTGTTTCACGTGAAACATGGGTCCTGTATAAGGGGCCATGACCGGAACGGATATTGATGCTCAGACCCTGTCCAGGCTCGGCGATGTTTCACGTGAAACATTGGACCGCCTGAAAGCCTTTGTGTCGCACCTGGCTCAATGGCAATCCAAACTGAATTTGATCGGCGCCTCGGAAATCGATCATATATGGGACCGCCATATTTTGGATTGCGCCCAACTGAACCCAATTATCAAACCCATCCGTGGCCCGAAGCTCGATCTCGGTAGCGGCGCCGGATTTCCTGGTATGGTTTTGGCAATATTGGGCGTTGGTGGTTTTTCATTGATCGAATCGAATACCAGAAAATGCGTTTTTCTTCGCCAGGCGGCCCGATTGACAGAAACCAGCGTAGAAATATTCGAGGGCAGGGCTGAAGACTATAATTCCACCGAACCGGCTCAGGTAATAACTGCTAGAGCCTTGGCGTCATTGGATAAATTGATTGCAATGGCGCATCCTCACTTGGCCGCGGACGGTGTCTGCGTGTTTCTGAAGGGTCAGAATTTCAAACAAGAATTGACGGACTCGCGCAAACGGTGGCATATAAATGCTGAAACGCATCCGTCCGAGAGCGATTCTTCGGGCCGAATATTGATAATAAAGGGGCTAGAACCGATCCATGCAAATCCATAAACCCATCGATTCCCAACTTGTCAATAAGCGCCTGCCGCGCATCATCGCCATCGCCAATCAGAAGGGCGGCGTCGGCAAAACCACCACGGCGATCAATCTGGCCACTGCCATGGCGGCCGTACATAAGAAAGTTCTGGTTGTCGACTTGGACCCGCAAGGCAATGCCAGCACCGGTTTCGGGCTGGACCGCAGTGACCGGGCGATCAATTCCTACCATGTGCTGATCGGCGAGGCGCCGTTGACCACGACCATTCGCCAAACCACAATTCCCGGGCTTTCCGTGGTGCCGTCCGGGGTCGATCTGTCCGGTGCGGAGATCGAATTGATCGATATGGACGAACGCTTTTACCGGCTGAAGCTGGCTTTGGCGGAGCATACGGAAGAATTTGACTATGTGCTGATCGATTGTCCGCCGGCGCTGGGGCTGCTGACCATGAACGCCCTGATTGCCGCCGCCGCGGTCCTGGTGCCCCTGCAGTGCGAGTTTTTTGCCCTCGAAGGCATCAGCCACCTGGTGCATACCATTGAGCGGATCAGAAAGTCCTTCAATCCGACCTTGGAGATCCAGGGGATTGTTTTGACCATGTATGATCAGCGCAACAACCTGTCCGGCGCCGTCGCCAACGATGTGCGCGCCTATTTTGGAGACATTGTTTATGACACGGTGATCCCGCGCAACGTGCGCGTCTCCGAGGCGCCGTCCCATGGCAAGCCGGTGCTGCTCTACGATACCAATTGCGCCGGCGCCCAGGCTTACATTCACCTGGCCTCGGAAGTGCTCAAGCGCGAGCATCGGATCACCGGCTGATGGCCGAAAACGGCAAGGGCAAAACCCTTGGGCGCGGCTTGGACGCCTTGTTCGACAATGGCCAGGACACAGGCGCCGGCGCCCCGGCGGCCGCTGCCGAGGCCGCTGGCGCGCCATCCGTTATTGCCATCAGCGACCTCTATCCGGGGCGCAATCAGCCGCGCCATATTTTTGCCGAATCGGAGATCGAAGAGCTCGCCGAGTCGATTCGCAATTTGGGTATACTTCAACCATTAATTGTTCGACCCGATGCCGAGAGCGCTGGCGGTTATGAGATCATCGCCGGCGAGCGGCGCTGGCGGGCGGCGCAGTTAGCGCAACTCGATATGGTGCCGGTCATCGTCCGCGACTTCACCGATTCGGAATCTTTGGAAGTCGCCCTGGTCGAAAACCTGCAGCGTGAAAATCTGTCACCCCTGGAAGAGGCGGAAGGTTATCGCCGCCTGATCGACGAGTACCAGCACACCCAGGACGCCCTTGGCGAGATGCTCGGCAAGAGCCGCAGCCACGTGTCCAACACCATGCGGCTTTTGCAATTGCCCGCCGCCGTCAAGGACATGGTGAACGACGGCGTGATCAGCGCCGGTCATGGCCGCGCCCTGCTTGGCGCCGATGACCCGCTCGCCTCGGCCAAGGCGGTGGTGCGCCGGGGATTAAACGTCCGGCAAACCGAACGGCTGGTGGCGAAGGCGTCCGGCGATGCGCCAAAACCCGCACAAACCAAGGATAAAGACGCCGACACCCTGGCATTGCAAAATGATTTGTCGGCCTTTCTCGGCTTAAAAGTGGACATCGATTTCTTTTTTCCGGGCGGCCGACTGACGATCACCTACCAGACCCTGGAGCAGCTCGACGACGTCTTGAACCGGCTCACCGAAGGCGCCCACGCCGGCGCCCATTCGGAGGCGGACGCGCCTGGACCGGTGCCGGAATTGCTGGCCGAGGACGAAGCCGAATTGACCGCCGCGGCGGTCGCCGAGATCGAAACTCTGGGCGACAACGGCGGCGCTGGGATCGAGCTGTTACCCGACGATGCCGACGCGGCTATCGCCGAATTGGAAAAAGGCGCGGCATGGGATGAAGACGACGAAGATGTGAATTTCGATTTGGAAGCGGGTCTCGCCATGTCCGACGACGAGCTGGCGCAACTGGTTTCCGATACCCCGGTACTGGATGACAATGGCACCGACGAGGGCATCGACGACACCGATCCCGGTGACGAGCCAGAATAGTTATTCAATCATTGTATGTAAAACTAGAGCGCCGGTTTTGGCGGTCATTTGCGGCAGGCAATCAGGTTTACGCCCTTGATATCCATCACCAGAATGCGGTCCTGATTGATCAATTCAATCAACGTGCGGACGACACCCCGGTCCGGCTTTGACGCCGACAACCGGGTCTCGACAATGGCAACCCGGATGGTCAGTTCATCGCCGCCGCGCACCGGCGCCAGCCAGCGCAAACCGTCGATACCGGGTGAGCCGAGGCTGGAAACGTTGGACAGAAAATTGCGCACCAAAAAAGGCATCATCAGGCTCGTGGTGTACCAGCCGCTGGCGATCAGGCCCTGAAACGGCCCCCCGGCGGCCTTGGCGGCGTCGATATGGATGTCCTGGGGATCAAATTCTTGCGAAAAAGCCAGCATTTTGGTCTCATCGACGGAAATCTGGCCAAGCACGTGGACCGCGCCGGCCTCATAATCTTCGAAATACCGGTCCCGGTCCGGCGATGTGAAGGCCAAATCTGGTTCGCTATCGGTCATGCGCTGATGGGCTCCCTCTTTATTCGCCAGATGTAATGCGCCTGGTGTTGTGCGCCTAGTGGGCGCGGGCCGCCATGGCCAGCCGGATCAGCGCCCGGTGGCAGACCGCTTCATCGGGAAGGCCGGTGGATTTGCAATCGCGCTCGGCCTCGCCCAGCAAGGCCATGGCCGAGCGGGCGCGGCCCAGGCTCCACAATCCCAGTTGCCGGCGAAAGCGGCCGGCAAACAAAAACAGGATCGGCGGGCGCAATTGTTTCATCGCCTGTTCCGCCGATTTTCCCTGGCCCATGAGCCCGGCGCTCACATGCAGTTTCTGAAAATGGCGCAGCACGGCGCGCAGGATGCCGACCGGCGACTGGCTTTCGCGGAAGGCCCGGGCCAGCAACCGTTCCAACTGATCGCCGTCGCCGCCGGCGGTGGCGTAGGCGATTTCCTCCAGCGACAAGGCGCCGTTATCGCCGACGATCTGAACCACGTCTTCCAGCGACACCGACGTCTTTTCGCCCGCATACAAAGCCAGTTTTTCCAGCTCCCGGCGGGATACCATATGGTCTGATCCCAACTGCTTTATCAGATGGTTTTTGGCATCCGGATCGGCGCTGATGCCGTGCCCGCCGAGCACCGTCTCGATCAGGCTTTCGATAGCGCGCTCGTCATCGGCATAACACGCGATGGCAACGGCGTCCTTGTCGGCCTCGAACAATTTGCGCACCGGGGCGCGCGGCCCCAGCTCGCCGGCCTCGACAATCAGCATGGTATCGCCGATAAAATCTTCCAGAACAGCGGCCAACGGCTTCGATATGTCGGTGCCGTCGATGCGCAGCAAGACCAGCCGGCGCCCGCCGATCATCGATTGCGCCGCCACCTCGTCGGCAAGGCGCGCCGGATCGCCGCGCACATCGCCGGATTTCAACTCGGTCACCCGGAATGGATCGCCCAAATCATCGACGACGCCATGCGCCAATGTCTCGACCCGTTCGCGCACCAGGCCGCGGTCGTTTCCATAGATCAAGACGGCCGCGGCGTCCGGCCCCGGGGATTTGAGAAAACCCGCCACCTTGGCTGCCGCCAATTTCACGGTGCGGCGGTCCTTGCGGGGCGCAGAAAAATCGCCAACTGGTTGGCAATTTCGATACTCAGCTCGCGGACCGCGCGCTCGCGGGCATTGCGCTCGGCAACCAGCGTGGCGAATTCAGAGGCTAGAATATTGTAGCTGGTGACGCTGGTGGACTGCCCGCTCAGCAGCGTATCGGACTGGCCGCGCCGGGACAGCCCGAACTTGGCAGTAAACGACAAGTTGGCCCGGGTGGCGATCTCGGTCTTCTGAACCGCCAGGGTTTGCTTGGCTTCGTTCAATTTGATCGACAACGAATATACCGGCTTTGCGGGGCGTCCGGCGGGATTAATAATGTCGATCAGATGATTGCGCAAGCGCTGGCCGATACGGTCCTTGATCGGCTCGACGGCGACCAACGAGAGATCAAATTTGACCTTGGCGCCGGGCGCGCCGCTATAGACCGGTGTAAATCCGCAGCCGCTCAAGAGACCGAAGACGGCAACCAACAGGCTGGTTTTTACAAACCGGATCATGTCATACGACCACATTGAAGATGCGGTTGGGTACATAAATAATCTTTCGGATATCACGCCCCTCCATGGCGTTATTGACCGTATCCAAACCAAAAGCAATGGCCTCGACCGCCTGTTGATCAGAATCCTTGGGCAATTCGATGGAGCCGCGCAGCTTGCCATTGACCTGAACCGCCACGGTGACCTGATCGTCGGTGAGCAGGGCCGCGTCATGGCCGGGCCAGGGCGCCTCGGCGACCAGCGTGGCATGGCCGAGCCCGCGCCACATTTCCTCGGCCAAATGCGGGATCATCGGCGCTGCCAGCCGGATCAGCGCCTCCAGGCCTTCCCGGTAGAGGGCGCCGGCGCCGGGCGTATTGGTGTCCAGGCCTTCCAGCAGGTTGGAAAATTCGCGGATGCGGGCCACCGCCTTGTTGAAATGGAACTTGTCGAGATCATCGCCGACCGCGTGGATGGTTTGGTGCATGACACGCCGGAGGCTGTCGGCAGCGCCGCCGCTCGGGCCATCGCCGGCGTCGCCATCGAGGGGGATTTTCGGCTCGAACACCAGCCGCCACAAGCGGTTGATATAGCGCCACGCGCCCTCGATCCCGGCCTCGGACCAGTCCAGATCCCGGTCCGGCGGGCTGTCGGACAGCATGAACAGGCGCGCCGTGTCGGCGCCGTATTCGCCGATGATCTCTTCCGGATCGACGACATTTTTGCGCGACTTGCTCATTTTCTCGGAGCGCCCGACGGTGACCGCTCCGCCGCCTTCGCGCAAAGCCGTCTTGCCGTCCACCAAGGTCACGTCTTCTGGAAACAGCCAGTTGCCGGCCGCGTCCCGGTAGGTTTCGTGGCACACCATGCCTTGCGTCATCAGCCCGGCGAAGGGCTCATCGAACCCCACATAACCGCATTTCTTGAGCGCCCGGGTGAAAAACCTGGAATACAAAAGATGCAGCACCGCATGTTCGATGCCGCCGATATATTGGTCTACGGGGAGCCAGTGATCGACTTTGTTTCGGTCCAGCCCGCTTTCCGCATTGGGGCTGGCGAAGCGGGAAAAATACCAGGACGATTCAAAAAACGTATCAAAGGTGTCGGTTTCGCGCTCTGCGTCCTTGCCGCATTCGGGGCAGGGGGCGGATTTCCAGGTTGGATGATTGGCCAGCGGGTTGCCGGGCGCACCGAAATCAATATCGTCCGGCAACTGCACCGGCAAATCTTGTTCCGGCACCGGAACAATGCCGCAATCTGGGCAATCGATCACCGGGATCGGACAGCCCCAATAGCGCTGCCGGGAAACCCCCCAGTCGCGCAGCCGATAATTGACTTCGCGCCGGCCCTGTTCGTCTTTTTCCAGCTTTTCGGCAACCACGCGCTTGGCTTCGGCGATATCGAGCCCGTCGAGAAAGCCGGAATTGATGTGCCGGCCTTCGCCCACATAGGCTTCGTTGCCGATCTGGAACGTGTTCGCATCGGCGTCGTCCGGGGCAACCACCGGCACCACCGGTAATTCGTATTTGCGGGCGAAATCCAAATCCCGCTGATCGTGGGCGGGACACCCGAAAATGGCGCCGGTGCCGTATTCCATGAGCACGAAATTGGCCACATAGAGGGGTAGGGCGGCGCCTTCCATGAATGGATGTTTTACGGTCAGACCCGTATCAAAACCCTTCTTTTCCGCCGTTTCGATGGCCGCCTCGCTGGTTCCGAGGCGATTGCATTCCCCGATAAATTCGCCCAATTCGCCATTGCCGGCGGCCAGCTCCTCGGCCAGGGGATGGGTCGCGGCGATGGCGCAAAAGGCGGCGCCGAACAGAGTGTCGGCGCGGGTTGTATACACCTCCAGCCGTTCCGGTCGGTCTTCGATTTCGAACAATACGCGCATGCCCTCGGAGCGCCCGATCCAGTTTTCCTGCATCAGCCGCACCCGGTCCGGCCAACGCTCCAGTTGATCCAACCCGGCCAGCAAATCTTCGGAAAATTCGGTGATTTTAAGAAACCATTGGGCCAGGCGCTTTTTCTCCACCGCCGCGCCGGAGCGCCAGCCGCGGCCATCGATGACCTGTTCGTTGGCCAATACGGTGTTTTCCACCGGATCCCAGTTGACCCAGGATTCTTTGCGGTAGGCGAGGCCGGCGGCCAGAAAATCCAGGAACATCTTCTGCTCGTGCCGGTAATAATCGGGATCGCACGTGGCGAATTCCCGGTTCCAGTCATAGGACAGGCCCATGGACTTCAATTGGGTCCGCATGGTGGCGATATTGTCTTCGGTCCAGGCCTTCGGCGGCACCTTGTTGGCGATCGCCGCGTTTTCCGCCGGCAGCCCGAACGCATCCCAGCCCATGGGATGTAACACATTGAAACCACGGGCCTTTTTGTATCTAGCCAGCACATCGCCGAGAGTGTAATTGCGCACATGGCCCATGTGAATGCGGCCCGACGGATAGGGAAACATTTCGAGGACGTAATATTTGGGCAAGGGGCTGTCTTCGGCGGCCACGAAACTGCCCGATTGTTCCCATTCCTGCTGCCAATGTCGTTCGGACTGCTTTGAATTATATCGGGCCATGGAAGTTCCGGTGTTTAATAATTTGGCGGGCTACCGGCCCACGCCGGGATCGCTTACTGGACCGATTGATTGCGGAATTGGCGGGCGCGGGTGAGGATCGCGTTTTCAATCTGGGTTGCGGTTTGCGGCTGTGCGACGGCGTTGCGCCAATCGCCGCTGACGGCGCGTTGCTGGCGAAACACTGAAACCCGCACGCCATCGGCGCGCAAGGCCCGGTCGAGGATATAGATGTTCAGTTTGAAACGCTCGTTGGGCGTTGTCGGCGGCGCGTACCAGTCGGTGATGATAACCCCGCCGAACGGATCGGCGGATGCCACCGGCCAGATCGACATGGTATCCAGCGTCGCCCGCCAGAGATAGGCGTTGACGCCGACGCCACTACCGCCGCCCGGTTGGATTTTGGAGGGTCCTGATGGGCCGAACAGGAAACTGGCGCCATCGCCGCCGAGAATCGAGCCCTGCACCGGGTGATCGCCCTTGCTGGGATCTGCCTCCACGGGCTTGGCGTTGAAATACTGGCTTTCACAAGCTGAAAGCAGCACCAAAATCAATACGGCGGTGATGCCGCGCCAGCCGCGAAATCGGCCACCCGGGACGTAGAATTTGTTATCAAATCGCGACATGTCAATTCGGCTGTTTGAAGCCCTACAAATCTCATCGTTTTGTCAGGAGCACCCGCCAATTATATGTACTGCGGCCACGGGCCGCCAGCCCAAACTGAGCCTGCAACGCAAAATTAAGGCCGGGCTCGACGGCGGCCCGCATTCTTGATAGGCCGGGTAACCATGAACCCGGCGCCAACCAGCCTCGATGACGCCCGCCGCCTGCATCTGGCCGGCCGGCTTGGCGATGCCCGCCCGATATACGACGCCATCATCGAAAACAATCTGGAAAATGACCGCGCCCTACACTTGCGCGGCATGCTCGCCCTGCAGGAAGGCAATGGCGCCCTTGCCGAGCGTCTGGTGCGCCAGGCCCTGGCATTGGTTCCAGGCGCTGCCGCTTATTTAAGCGGCCTTGGTCAAATTTTGTATTTCAAAGGCGATCTGGAAGGCGCCGCCGAGGCT
>Ga0114996_10009151_pt1 | contig 10905 bp, 10 predicted proteins | sample ArcticOcean_MG_C_4_FD_87039 | JGI IMG/M metagenome (GOLD analysis project Ga0114996, IMG submission 87039) | Marine microbial communities from western Arctic Ocean - ArcticOcean_MG_CB4_134 | ecosystem: Environmental > Aquatic > Marine > Oceanic | place: Arctic Ocean: Canada Basin | collected... | reverse complement strand
GTTCCACAATTAGTGCAAAAATTGGTTTCAAATGTATTTCCACTTTCTGTAGTAAATGAATACTTTTTTAGGTCACCAGATTCTATTATTAGTTTTTCTTTTTTGAAATAAACAGAAATTCCAAAAGCCGTTCCTGTTCTTAACTGACAATATCTACAGTGACAAAGTCCTGTTCTTGCTGGTTTTCCTATGCTGTGATATCTAACTTTTCCACACGCACATCCACCAAAATTTTTTTCTTTGTTATCCATGAATATTAAGCTTTAAATTTATTATTTATTTACCATATAATAGGTTAAATGCAAAAAGTAGTAATTTATACTGGCCCAATGTGCAATTATTGTTCTGCAGCAAAGCACTTATTAAATAAAAAAAAAATTACCTATACAGAATTTGATATTGGGACTGATTCTTCGAAAATGGAAGAAATGCAAGAAAGAACTAAGGGAGCAAAAACTATTCCTCAAATCTTTATTGGAGAAACATACGTTGGCGGATATAGCGAATTAAAAGCTTTGGAAGTTGCGGGGAAATTAGATAATTTATTAAAAAGTTAAATTTTAGGAATAAAAATTAAACATAGTCCATTGTTACAATATCTCTTTCCGGTAGGCTTAGGTCCATCTTCAAATATATGACCATGGTGACCTCCACATTTTTTACAATGATATTCTGTTCTAGGGTATCCTAATAAGCTGTCAACTTTAGTGTCAAACACATTAGGCAATGATTCAAAAAAAGAAGGCCATCCGCTGCCACTTTCATATTTTTTCTTAGATTCAAAAAGTTTTGTATCGCATCCGACACAATGATAGCTGCCCTCCCGCTTTTCATGATTTAAAGAACTGCTCCCAGCTGACTCCGTTCCCTCTTCTAATAAAATATGTTTTTGCTCTGTAGTTAAATTTTTAGACATTTTTTTTTGATGAAAGAATAATGCCTGTAATAATAAAAATAGCTCCAATTAAATGAAACGTCATAAATTTTTCCTTAAAAATTAATATTGCCAATATCGTACTAAAAAATGGCATTAAATGTAAGAATATGCCTGACCTATTTGAGCCTATTAATGAAATTCCCTTAATCCAAAAGATAAACGATGCTAACCCAGGAAAAATTACAACATAAATTAAAGTTAATACGAAAGGCAAATCAACATTAACTTTGTAACCTAATCTCATTTCAATTAGATAAGCTGGTAAAAGTAAAACTAGTCCTGCGGATATAATTGTTTGCAAAAGAGACAGTTGTGATAATTCAAATTTCTTTTTCTTAAGTAGCGCTGAATATATAGCCCAAGAAAACATTGCGACAACCATCCATAGATCTCCTTTATTAAAATTTAAACTTAACAGCTTGGCTATGTCTGCTTTTGTTATTATTACCAAAACACCTATTAAAGAAAAAATAACACCCAAAATTTGAAAGAAGTTTGTCTTTTCTATTTTAAACAACCAACAGAAAAAAATTATCATTACAGGGATAGTGGAAATCATAAGAACCCCACTAATAACTTGGGTAAAGTTCAATGAGTAATATACTATTGAATTAAATATCGTAATACTTGTTATTCCTAAAATGAAAATTAAATTTATATTTTTTATTATATATTTTTTCTTCTCAAAAATTTCTTTTAATGTAAATGGTGCTAATATTATCCAAGCAAAAGTCCATCTATAAAAATTTAAAGTAAAAGGAGGTATTTCAAAGAGACTAGCAGCTTTGCCTACAGCAAAATTTCCAGACCAAAATAAAGTAGCTAAAATGAGAAAAATATATGCCGTTTTGTCTTTTGAAAACAAAATTTATCCTAACTAAATCTTAATGAGTTGTATGGAGCTAGATTCAAGTTTGTATTTTCTTTTGCCACAATCGCAGAAATAATTTTGCCTGAAATAGCTCCTAAAGTCCAACCTAGATGATGGTGTCCAAAAGAGTAAAATAAATTTTTATGATTTTTTGAAGGTCCTATTACTGGCAAATAGTCTGGCAAAGTTGGGCGAAAACCTAACCATTCATCATAATGTGTTGTAAGTTCTGGAAAAAGGTATTTTGCATTATTTACCAAATTTAAAATTCTTTTTTTGCTTATTGGGTTTTTTAATCCACCAAACTCTACTGTTCCAACAACTCTTAGGCCTTGCTCCATAGGTGTAATTCCAAATCCTTTATTTAAAAATATTACTGGTCTAGATAGTAAGTGATCATGATTTTTAAAATGCACATGATAACCTCTTTCTGTATCAAGTGGAATTTTTTCATTAACTTGATCTGTTAATTGTTTAGAAAATGCCCCGCATGTTATAACAAGTTTATCAAAATTATAAGATTCTGATTCTGTTTGTATAATTGGCTTTTCATCTGGTAAAAAATTAATTTTTTTAACATTTTTTTTTTCAAACGTTCCACCTTTTTTAATAAACAAATCAAATAGTTTTAATAAAATCTTTTGTGGATTTCTTGCATGTCTTGCGTTTGGGTAAAGTATTCCTCCATGATAAACCTGTTTAATATGAGGCTCAAGGTCATGAATTTCATGTGGGGTTAAGATTTGTTGATCTACACCAAGTTCATTTCTTGTTCTAATTTCTAATTCCCTGCTTTTTAAATCTTTGTCTGTCCAAAAATAAATTATTCCTTTATTTTCAACTAACCCGTCTATATCAATATCTTCAAAAAGTTCATCATAAGCAGGCAAAGCTAAATCTAAAATTTGGTGCATATATTTTGCTGTATGCATCATATTTTTACTACTACAGTTTTTTATAAACTTTAAAAACCAAGGAATCATTTTTGGCACATAATTCCACTTTAATGCTAATGGTCCAGTAGAATTTAATAACATGGAGGGGACATCTAACAATATATCCGGCCTATTCATCGGAACAGAAGCATAAGGTGAAAAATGCCCCGCATTCCCATATGAAGCAGAATGCTTTCCCGGATCTTCGCGATCCATAAGTGTAACCTTAAAACCTTTTTTAATAAGATAAATAGAAGAGCAAATTCCCTGGATGCCCGCTCCTATTACTCCTACTGAAGATTTTATGTTTAAATCTTCGTGCATAACTTCTTAAGTATATATTAAATTTTACTAATTATATGGTGACAATTTATACTGCTTGTTTGCGTTGTGTTGTTGCAGGTATAACAGTTGATTTTTTACTTCCTTCTCCAAATCTATCTACAATTTCTTCTATTGTAATGTCTTCTTCGGTGTTACTTTTGCCATTATTAATTCTTTTAATATAGCCATCTATATCTGCACCTTCTTCTGTTTTTAATGTTTGTCTGAAAAAAATATCACCTTTTATAATTGCACTTTTTCCAATAATTACAGTATCAGCTATTATTTTACCTTCTATATGACCGTTAATTTCAATATTAGTTGACTCTATAGAGCCTCTTACAGATCCAGTATCAACCACAACCATTTCAGATATAAAACAGTTTCCATTAATTAAACCAGCAACATCTACAGACCCGGAAGACCTTACGTCACCTTCCACTTGAAGTGTTTCTCCTATCAGAGATCTGCCGCTATGGTTAAGATTTTTATTTTCAGTGTCTCTCAAACTTTTAAACATGTTATCATTAGACCATATAGCTCTACCGATTAACAAGACAAATATAATAAAATTATAACAATAAGTTTACAATCTGGGGTTGAGCTTTATTGAAAATGTCCTTTTCAACTTTAGGATCAAAAAAAAAAGAAAAACCATTTAACAATGTTAAACGGGTTAATTTTTTTTTAATTTTTTAAAATTTAAAATTTAAAATCTTTAGACCATTAAGAATGACGCTTTAAGCGTATCTAATTCAGCTGAAATCGAATTGCTAGAAGAAAATGTTAATTAAATCGATTAAGTGATTAACATAAAAAAAATTATTAGCTATGAAAAATTTTAATTATAAAATATGAGGCTTAAAAAGCTCGTTAGGTTGTAAAATGAAGCTAAAAAAGTCTACAAAACTACGATTTTAGGAACCTTAAAAATAAATTTATAAAATGACATTTTTATCACCATGGTCACCAGAAAATACTATTTGCTTAGTTTAGAACTCATTACAATTGCGAATCCTATCATTATTGAAAGCATAGATGAACCTCCGTAAGACATAACTGGCAATGGGGCACCAACGATTGGCAGCAAACCCAAAACCATCATCATATTGACTGCCACGTATACAAAAAAAGAGGCAGCAAACCCAAAACAGAAGAGTTTTGCAAAATTATCTTTGGAAGAATTGCCAATAGAAATAATTTTATAAATAATCATAATATAAATTAATAATAATGAAATTGACCCCACAAAACCGAATTCTTCAGAAAATAGAGTAAATATAAAATCTGTGTGTTTTTCAGGTAAATAATCTAAATAACTTTGACTACCATTTAAAAAACCTTTTCCAAAAATGCCACCAGAACCAATAGCTATTTTTGATTGAATTATTTGATACCCAGCCCCTAAGGGATCTCTTTCAGGATTTAGAAAAGTTAGAATTCTTAATTTTTGATACGGTTGTAAAAGTGCTATCACTAAAGGTAATGAACAAATGAGAGTAACAATTGAAAACATAAAATATTTAATCTTTACGCCCGCTAACCAAATTACAATAAAAGCACCAGAAGCTATAAGTAATGCAGTTCCTAAGTCTGGCTGATGTAAAACTAAAACAACTGGGATCATTGAAACAATCAATGGAATTAGTAATGTTCTAAATTGACTTACGGTATGAATTGGTTTCATGCTATAATATCGTGCTAGAAAAGCTATCAAAGATACCTTCATTAATTCTGAGGGTTGAAGATTAAATACAAATAAGTTAATCCATCTTTTAGATCCTGACGATGTAACGCCAAAAAAAAATACACTTACTAAAAGAAATAAAACAAAAATATAAAAAATATAAGAATTATTTTTCCAAAACTCAATTTTAAAGAAAGAAAGAAAAATAAATAATAAAAAAAATATACTAAATCTATAAATATGGCTTTGTGTGTAATAATTAAAAACTCCTCTTTCTGTAGAGTACATTGCAAAAAAGCTAATTATTCCAAGTAATAAAATTAAAAATATTAAAAAATAATCTAATGCTAAAACTTTATCTAAAAAACTTACTCTACCACTTATAAAACTTCTATTTAACATTTTAAATATCCTGATATAGATCTAATTGGTGTTTACTTCTTAACTTATGCCTATCTAAAACTTTTTTTATTATTTTTTTAGCTATAGGTGCCGCGACAACACTTCCCGCTCCCCCATGTTCTATTACAACGCTTATTCCATACCTTGGGTTTTTATATGGAGCAAAAGCTACAAAAAGTGAATGATCTCTTTTTTCATAATCTATATCTTTAGTTTTTAATTTAAGTTCTCGTTCTTCTGGAGTAATAGTTCTAATTTGAGATGTTCCAGTTTTTCCTGCATATATATAATCTGGCTTGGTTAATCTTGATCTATAAGATGTGCCCATAGGTTCATTGGTAGCACCATATAATGCATCGAGTATAAATTTTACATTTTCTTTATTGTTATATAATTTAGATAAAATAGAATTTTTCGAATTTGAGTTGTTTGCTCTAGAAATAAATTCATCTCTCCAAGCATTAATTATTGGTTGTAAAGCGTATCTGTCATCAATTATCCTTGGTTTAATTTGATGACCTCCATTAGCTAGCTGTGAAATCATCAAACAAAGCTGTAAAGGAGTAGATTGAAAATACCCTTGACCTATTCCACTGATCAAAGTTTCTCCTATAAACCAATTTGTTCCAATATTCTTTAATTTCCATTGAGTGTTAGGAACTACCCCTTTGTTTTCTTCAACAAAATTATCTAGAACTTTCCCTCCTAAACCAAATTTCTTAACTGTCACTGATAGTCTGTCGATTCCTAACCTACGCGCAACTTCATAAAAATAAATATCACACGATTGTTTTATTGCGCTTCGTAAATTCATATATCCATGCCCCTTTTCTTTCCAGCAATGATATACTTGGCCATATTTTTCAATACTTCCTGTGCACTCAACAGCAAACTTTGTATTAACAATATCATTTTCTAAAGCTGACAATGCTACAATAGGTTTTATTGTTGACCCCGGAGGGTAAAGACCTGCTATAGATTTATTAATAAGTGGTTTTTTCGTATTTGTAATTAACTCTTTCCATTCTTCATTAGTTATACCAAGTACAAATTTATTAGGATCATATATTGGCGCAGACACTAAAGATATAATATCGCCTGTATATATATCCATAACGCAAGTTGAACCACTTTTATCTTTTAGTAGTTCGGTAGAAAATTTTTGTACTTCATAATCTAAAGTTGTCCTAAAATCTTTACCTTGTTTTCCTTCTACAAATTTTAGCTCTTTTATTTTTTTGCCATAAGCATTAACTTCAAATCTCTGCAATCCAGGCTTGCCAATTATCATATCATTGAGGGATTTTTCTAATCCGCTTTTCCCCGTTTTTAAACCTGGTATATTAATTTCTCTAAGATGTTTGCTGCCTTTCAAATCTTTGGCGCTAGTATCAGCAACATATCCTAATATATGAGGAGAAGAACCATCATTCAGATATTTTCTCGCCATAGAAACTACCGGCTTTACTCCTTGTATTTCATGCAACAATAAGTTTGATTTAGAAAATTCAGACCAAGTTAAATTATCAGAAACTATAACTGGCTCCCATGGTTTACGTTTTTTTATTCTCTTTATTAGATTTTTTTTTTTTCTTTCACTAAAATTTATTACTCTTGCTAATTTAAAAAAGACATCTTCCATATTTTTTACATCTTCCGGAATCATGTGTAATTGAAAAACTTGAACATTGTCAGCAATTGTTTTGCCAAAATAATCCTTTATTAATCCTCTTTGTGGAATAGTCTTCCATTCTCTAAGTCTATTCCGGTCTGATAACGATCTATATTTTAAATTTTCAGAAATTTGTAAATAAAAAAGACGAATAACAATTACAAAAAAAACTGATATTTGGATTGTGGATAAAACAAACATTCTTCTGCTAATTAATTTTGCTTTATTTTGAAATGGTTCTGAAAATTGTATCATAAATTAATTGCTCTCACCTAGCAGATTTAATAATGCTGAAATTAAAATCCATAATATTGGATAAAAAATTAATGTAAAAATTGAATTTTTAAGCAAATAAATATAATCGATAGAATAATCTGAAAAATTTAAGACAAAGTAATAAGTTAAACTTGCCAGTAGTAGTGTTGGTATAAAACTTATCCAATCTGTAAAAAGTGAAATTCTCACCGTAACTACTCTGACATAAGAGGCTACCCCCGCAACAACCAATAATGTTAATGCAGTTGTTCCTATAGGCAAACCATGTATGACATCTGTAATTATTCCTGAAAGAAATATAAAACCATTTCCCAAAAGTTCAGGTTTTCTCAATGCAAAATAGTAAACTAGTATGAAATGAATATTTACAGTAAAAAAATTCAAATCAACAGTTGACATTCCATTTAAAGTAATAAAAAAAAGAAGAATAAGCGGTACCAAACTAACAAAATTACTTTTAAAATTTTTAATAAGAATAGCCATAAATTTATTTTTTTTCTCTAGGCGCACCCAAATCAATATTTACAAAAGTTATTTGTGTTAATTCCGAAAACAAAGAAACATTTATTTTCTTCTTTACTATTTTAACTTCTCCTATAGGAATTCCTGGAGAGAAAATTCCTTCTTTACCAGAAGTATAAACTTTATCTCCATTACTAATTAAGTGATTTTCAGGTAAATAATCTAATGTTATTGGTTTGTTGTTGTGTCCACTTAAAATCGCATGATTGCCCGATGGTTCAGTAATAACTGCTATTTTACTATTTAAATCTGTAACTAATAATACTCTCGAAGAAAAAAAATTAACATCAATTATTCTGCCAATAAAATTGGCGCCATCTAAAGCTGCCATACCATTTTTAATTTCCTTGTTGCTTCCACTATTTATTATAAATGAATTTAAGTATGGGCTTTGTTTATCAAGCATCACTCTAGAGCTTGTATAATTATTAGAAGAACTTGTTTGTTCATCAATTAACTTTCTTAGTTGTATATTTTCTAGTTCTAAAAATTCTGATTTTGAAATACTATTTTTTAAAATTTTATAATCTTTTTCTAATTCAGAATGTTTACTATAAAGTTGAAAATGATTAACAATCCCCTTTGATACATAACTAAAACCATTTATTGGAGATGAAACAATTAAAGAACCACGATAGATTGTGTCTTTAACAAATGATCTTACAAAACTAATAGGTTTTGATTCCATAGAATCAAAAAATAAAAGTAATATTGAAATAATTGATAAAACAAACAAAGAAAATCTTTGTTTGGTTCCTTTTCTTAAAAATGCAGAGCGGACTGCTATACCAAAATCATCACGACTTGTGTCCATATTTCTGATCTATAGAGTGTCACCAACCAACATCTGAGAGAATGTTTCCTCTTGATCTAGAGCTTTTCCTGTACCAAGAGCAACACAAGATAATGGGTCTTCAGCAATGACAACTGGTAATCCAGTTTCTTTTGAAATAAGTTTATCTATATTTTTTAATAACGCTCCTCCACCTGTTAAAACTAAACCCATATCAACTAAATCGGCAGATAGCTCTGGCGGTGTACTTTCTAAAGCATCTTTTATTCCACCTAATATTTGATTTAATACTGGTTTCAAAGCCTCACATGTATCTTCTTCTTTTAAAGATATTTCTTTAGGTGTTCCTGATCTTATATCTCTTCCTTTCATAAGAAAAGTATTTCCGCTGGTTGCAATAGCGGTACCGATTTCCTTTTTAATCTTTTCTGCAGTTGCTTCACCAACTAATAAATTAAACTGTTTTCTCATATAAGAAACAATACTAGTATCCATTGCGTCGCCAGCTACTCTAAGTGAATTCGAATAAACAACTCCACCTAGTGAAAGTACTGCAATCTCAGTAGTGCCTCCACCAATATCGACAATCATAGACCCTGTAGCTTCAGATATAGGAAGATTAGCTCCTATTGCGGCTGCAATAGGCTCTTCAATTAACTGCACTTTTCTTGCCCCGGCCGCTAATGCAGAATCTTGAATAGCTTTTCGCTCTACAGGGGTTGATCCTGTTGGTACACAAATTAGTATTCTTGGGTTGGCAAATGATTTTCTTTTATGAACTTTTCTTATGAAATGTTTTATCATTTCTTCAGTCACCACAAAGTCTGCTATAACTCCATCTCTTAAAGGTCTGACAGCAGATATATTTCCTGGTGTTCTTCCTAACATTGTTTTTGCTTCATCACCCACTGCTAAAACTGATTTTTTTCCTTTATCTTCAATTATTGCAACAACAGATGGTTCATTAAGGACGATCCCTTGTCCTTTAACGAAGACCAATGTATTTGCTGTACCTAGATCAATAGCCATATCTGTCGACCATATTTGACTAAAGCTTGCCATATTTTTTAAAAATTTAAACATTATATTCCTTTCATTTTTTCCTGCTCATACTCTTCGGGAGCAGTTTTATTTCTTTTTATAATCATCTTATTTAAAGCATTTAAATAAGCATTAGCAGAAGCAACAAGAGTATCTGTATCAGCCGCCTGGCCAACAGTTGTTTTGCCTTTCTCCTCAATTCTTACACTTACTGTAGCTTGAGCATCCGTTCCTTCAGTTACAGCATGAACTTGATATAATTGCAATTTTACTTCGTGAGGATATAATTTTTTTATACATTTAAAAATAGCATCAACAGGTCCGTCTCCTGTTTCTGTTGTTTTTTTAATCTCTCCATAAACATCTAAGGTCATATCTGCTCTTTGGGGCTCTCCTGTTCCAGCAAATACTTTAAGAGATTTTAAATTAATAACATTTTTATCTTTAATTAAGCTATCATCAACTAAAGCCACAATGTCATCATCATAAACATGCTTTTTCTTATCAGCTAAAATTTTAAATTTACCAAAGACTGTTTGAATAACATCATCTGTAACACTAACATAGCCTAAGTCATTTAATTTTTCTTTGAATGCATGTCTTCCTGAATGCTTTCCCATTACTAATGAAGTTTGTTTAACCCCAACACTTTCTGGTGTCATAATTTCATAAGTATTTCTATTTTTAAGCATACCATCTTGATGGATCCCAGCTTCATGTGCAAAAGCATTTTTTCCAACTATAGCTTTATTAAATTGAACTGGAAAAGTTGCGTTTGAAACTACTTTTGAAGCTTTACTTAATAATGTTGTATTAATTCCTGTTTGATATGGCATTAAATCATTTCTTGTTTTTATTGCCATAACAATTTCTTCTAAAGAAGCATTTCCAGCTCTCTCTCCAATACCATTGATTGTGCATTCAACTTGTCTTGCGCCAGCTGTAACTCCTGCCAATGAGTTTGCAACGGCCAAACCTAAATCATTATGACAGTGGACTGACAAAATAGCTTTATCAATATTGGGTACTTTATTTTTTAATGTAGAAATAATTTTTGTGAATTCTGAAGGAACAGTATATCCTACGGTGTCTGGAATATTAATTGTTCTAGCACCAGAATTTATTGCTAGTTCAACTGTTTTGCACATATAATCCATATCAGTCCTTGTGCCATCTTCGCATGACCATTCGACATCATCAGTAAATTTTCGTGCATAAGTAACATGCTCTTTAATAGATTCATAAACTTGTTCTGGTGACTTGTTTAACTTATGTTTCATATGAAGTGAGCTTGTTGAAATAAAAGTATGAATTCTAAATCTTGGTGCAGCTTTTAATGCTTCATAACAAGCATCAATATCTTTTTTAGAATGTCTTGACAAACCTGCGGGTATTGAATTTTTTAAAATTTTACTTATTGCTTTTACTGCTTCAAAATCTCCAGG
>Ga0114996_10009150_pt1 | contig 10905 bp, 11 predicted proteins | sample ArcticOcean_MG_C_4_FD_87039 | JGI IMG/M metagenome (GOLD analysis project Ga0114996, IMG submission 87039) | Marine microbial communities from western Arctic Ocean - ArcticOcean_MG_CB4_134 | ecosystem: Environmental > Aquatic > Marine > Oceanic | place: Arctic Ocean: Canada Basin | collected... | reverse complement strand
GGGCAGAGGGCAGAGGGCAGAGGGCAGAGGGCAGAGGGCAGAGGGCAGAGGGCAGAGGGCAGAAGGCAGAAGGAACCAAGAACCCTCAAACGTCGAACCTGGAGTGAGAAATGACGCGAGAACAGGCGCAGGAGTTGGTGACAGCGTTGGAAACGATGATCGACAACATTGGTGGGAGCCGGCCGATTGTTGACCAGTTGAATCATGTCGGTCGTATTCAGCTGGAAATCGCTCAAACGGTTCCGCCACAGTTGTCCCATTTCCTCCAGAATCGCAGCTACACCAAGGCCCTGGAGTATCTGAAGACCGGCCTCGTGAATGAAGATCCCAACAGGCCAGACTGCGACGAAGAGGAAGCGCATCCGTAAGGCAGGGCCCCCGACCCGGCAACGGCCCGGACCCGTCCTCCGGCCCGACCCGCACCCCAGCCCACCACACCTCCCGGACACAGCCGCTCCTCGCCATTAGAAATTCCGTATTGGACAATGGTGATTGTACATTGCCACTCCGTCCTCCGACTCCTCCTCTCCTCTCCGCTCGCTTGCGTCCTCCCTCCCGTCCTCCTATCATACTACCCGCCATCCGACGAACCCTTTGACCTCTTCTGGAGAGACCCATGTCACCTGACTTCCGGTCCCGCGTTCTGGCACGCGAGCTCGTCGCGGGCACGTTTATCAATCTTGGCTCAAGCATTACGGCTGAAATTACAGCAGGCAGCGGGTTCGACTGGCTGCTTATCGACATCGAGCATGGGTCTGCCGACCTCGAGAGCCTTATGACGCAGCTCCAGGCCATCGGCGGATCGTCGGCGGTTCCCCTGGTCCGCATCGCGTCCAACGAACCGGCGCGCTTCAAGCGTGTGCTGGACATGGGAGCGGGCGGCGTGATGATCCCCTACGTCAGCACGGCCGAGGAAGCGAAACAGGCCGTCGCCTCGATGCGGTATCCTCCCCGGGGAGTCCGGGGTGTCGCCAAGCTGAACAGGGGCAGCGGATTCGGCCAGAACTTCGACGACTACTTTGCCAATGCGCACGAGCAGCTGGTCTGCGTCGTTCAGATCGAAACGGTGGAAGCTCTCGACAACATCGATGAGATCGCCGCCGTCGACGGAGTGGACGTCCTCTTCATCGGCCCCCTCGACCTCAGCGTCAACATGGGTATCCCCGAACAGTTCACCCACGAGCGTTTCCTGGAAGCGCGGGCGAAAGTCGTCGAGGCTGCAAAGAACGCCGGCAAAGCCGCAGGCATCCTTCTGCTGAACACCGACATGATCGCCGACACTCTGAAAGCCGGCTTCACATGCGTCGCCGTCGGCTCTGACGGGGGTCTCGTCGCCGCCGGCATGCGTCAATTGGCCGGAGCCTTCTCAAAGCATCGGAAATAGATCGGCAGAAGGCAGAGTAAGGCGAGTCGCTTCTTCGTTCATGGTCCCTATTGGCCGATCCTGATTTTTTCTTTCTGACAACTGACCCCTGATAACTGAAAACTGGTTTTGCCCTCCATGGCTTCTTCCTTCGACGTCGTCATCGTAGGTGGCGGCGGCATTGGCGCTTCCGCCGCATACTTCATCTCTTTGGACGGCGCCAGCGTCTGCCTGATCGACAAGGGACCTGTCGCACGTGAGGCATCATGGGCGTCTGCGGGCATGATCGGACCGTCGATGCCCCGCGGATACAATCCGTGGTACCTCGAAACCTCCACCCTCTCGAAGACTCTGTACGACCGCCTGCATGATGAACTCACGGAAGTAACCGGTCGTCGCTTCGTCTACGGCGGAAAGGGTATGTTTTACACCGCTCATACGGAGGGCGAGGCCGACGCGGCGCGGGGCGAAGCGAAATACCAGGCGGCGAATGGTGTCGCAGCTGAGTTCTTGCCCGGAGACGAATGCCGAAGACGGGAGCCGGCGCTTCGGGAAGACGTCATCGGCGCCCTCTACAAAGCGGAAGGCCGTTACCTGGAAGCCGGAGACTACACCGCTACCGTGGCGACTGCGGCCAGGGCGAAGGGCGCCGAGGTTCGCGAAGGTGTGCAGGTGATCGGGCTGGTCTGGGAAGGTGACGTAGTCACCGGCGTCCGGACTGCCGAGGGCCCGATCTCAGCGGGTCTTGTCATAAACGCCGCGGGCGCGTGGGCCGGCGGCATCGACCCCAGGTTGACCCATCCGGTTCGCCCACTCCACGGTCAGATCATGTCCGTCGAAGCGCCGCCGGAAGGACTTCGCCACAACGTTTCACGCATCGGTGCCCATGGCTATGTGACCCCCAGGCCCGACGGGAGAGTCATTGTCGGTGCGACCGAAGACGATTGGGGCTACGCCAAGAAGCTCACGCCCGACGGCCTGGAACTGCTCAGCCACATTTCAGAGAACCTGCTGCCCCAACTTTCCAACGCTGCGATATTGAATATCTGGTCAGGTCTCCGTCCCGTCACCCCAGACGGACTCCCCGCCATCGGCCCGGATCCTCGCACCTCCGGCGGTTTCGTGTGGGCGGCCGGACACTCCACCACCGGGATGCTGGCGGCTCCCGCCACAGCCGTTGTCCTTTCCGACCTGGCTGCCGGCAGAGAACCGCGCATTCCGCTGAAACAGGTCCTCATCGACCGGTTCCTCAACTGAGTATGGGCCCTGCACAATACAGACCACGCGGCGTCTTTGTCTTTGTGATGACGCCCTTCCTCCAGGAACGGGACCGGCACGGCCGCTTTCGAGTGGATCTCGAAGGACTGCGAGGGAACTGCAGCCACTTTGCCCGGGTCCGCGGGGACCGGGCCCTGGTCGTCTGCGGCGGCTCCGGTGAATTCTACTCCATCTCCCCTTCGGAGGTTGCCGACGTCGCAGCCGCTGCCGTAGACGGAGTTGGTAAGCGGGCGTGCCCCGTGATCTGTGGGATCGGCGGAACAGCGACGGGAGTCGTCCAAATGGCGGAAGCCGCTCAGGAAGCCGGATGCAGAGCGGTCCTGATGATGCCCCACGATCCGACCGTCCGGAAGGGCGAAGACGCTATTCTGGCCCGTCACCGGGCTGTCTCCCGGTCGCTCGACATTGGCCTTATCCCTTTCCGTGCCCCCAAACAACTCCTCTCCACCGCCGCCGTCGTCGCATTAGCGAAACTGCCGAACGTCGTCGCCGTCAAGGAGGAGAGCGGGGCCGTCGACTGGGTGCGGACGGGCATTGGGCTAACCGGTGGCAAGACACCTTTCATCACAGGTGGCGGCGAAAACATGGTGCCCTACTACTATCTCGCGGGCGCCGTAGGCTTTACGACGGGCATGGCCAACCTTACTCTGGAACGGTCGGTTGCCCTTCATCGGCAAGCCATCTCGGGAGATTGGAAAGGGGCAATGCGGGCGAGGGACTGGTTTGCGCCGCTGACTGAACTGCGCAGGGAGCTGGGGACTCCCATGGTGAAAGCAGGGCTGGAAATGATGGGCCTGGCCGGAGGCCCTGTACGCGACAGCGGCGCCGTCCTTGACAAAGCAGGGAGGCGCCGGGTGCGTAGACTTCTGACAGAAAAGAAACTACTGGCGTAGCATCAGGACTTGCGGATTCGCTCTCGAAGCGTGTCCATGGCGGTGATGACGACGGCCTGAACGGTCTCGTCGAAATCGGTGTTTTCGATGGGTGTCACGCCGTTGACTTCGCCGACTTCGAGGAGATGCTTCTGAATCGTCATGATCTGGTCGAGGTTTTCGATGTAGCGATGCTGCGACCGCCTGCTGGAGGCCTTCCCCCGCTTCTGAAACCGCTCCTCGTACGACGCCGGGTCGGAGATCATCAGGTTCACGTGAACGAAAGCTGCGGCGTTGGCATAGGGTGAGAAGTCCAACAGATCCGGGAGCAGATGCACACCATCCACGATCAGCCCTACATTCTCCTCAATCGCCCGCTCGATGCTCGCCCGCACACCCACACAGACCCGTTTCGACTGCTCCCTGTAAGCCGGAATCACATCTTCGAGCGTTCCACCCGTATCCTTCCAGGCAAGGTAGGATGAAGAGTGGAGGGCGGGCATCAGGTCTGATGCAATCATCAGGCGCATCACCTGACGGATCTGATCTGTGGAGGCCACGCGGGAGATATTCAACAAATTGGCCACTGCGACGGCGATAGACGTCTTCCCTGCTCCGCTCGCTCCACCGATCAGCACGATCAGCGGTTCCGGCGGGTCGAGCGTCCGGAAGAGGTGCCACGTGCGGTAACGTTCGCAGTAGGCTTCGCCGAAGGTGTCTCGAAGGGCCGCAATCGTCGCTTTCCGGATGTCCTTCCTGCTGACAACGGTCCGCTCGGCACGAACAAAGTCGGCTTCAATCTGCTGGGCGAGACGGTAGGCTTCATCTTCGTCCACCCCTGAAACGACCACGGAATCCGACAACCGTTCCCTGGAGAATCGCCGGCTCTTGCCTTCATCTTCGACCAGTATCTGCCGGGAGCGGGGCGCCCAGAAAACGCAGTCGCCCACGGGGTGCTCTCCCATCACCTCTTGCACCTGCTCGCGGACCAGTTCCACCATCTTGTCGGCAGGAACGGTTTTCTTCTTCTGGGTCTCCCGTCGTATATTGTCAGCGACTTCGTAGGCCTGTTGGAAACTCAGGCCATGTTCCAGCAGGTAGTGGGTGAGCATTCCCCTGAGGAAGGGGATGCGCTTGCTGCCGTCTATGATGGTGGCCAACGGAACTCTCCAGGCCCCGGGTACAGCAGGGCAGACAGATCAAAAGGAGGAGTGATGAAAACCTTACTCACAGCTGTCGGTGTCGCCCTCGTAATTGGGGTTCTCCCGGCTTCGGCTGAAATGACGCTGGAAGGCATCGGCGAAGTCGGAGGAGGGATCTTCTTCCCCACCGGCGCGGACGGCGATGCATCCGGTACCAGTCCAGCTCTCCATCTAAACGCCGTTGTTGGCTTTTCCCCTCACTGGGGAATGGAGGTGGAGTACGGATGGGTGCCTATCCAGATGAAAACGGAAGCCTTCTTTCCGGCAACTCCGGACGCGTTCCACATCGACGCAAGCCAGAAGACGGCGCTGGCCGGATTTCGAGTCACCTCAGGGCACCTGCTCGACGCATCTGGTCCGGTTGTGGGCTATGGCTCCCTCAGGGCGGGATTCGCCCGGCTGAAAATCGAAACGAACGACGTTCTGGGCGGAGATGGATGGATCGCCCGCGATCGATCACTGCCGTCGGTTCAGTCAGCGGCAAGCGAAGTCGGATTCGTTCTTTCACCGAAGGCCGGAGTGATGTTCCGCCTGGGTGAGCGATCGGCGCTGGATATAGCGCTCCAGCAGGTATCGATCTTCGACCAGGGCGAGGTCAACAGCCACGTCTACCTGACCGTCAGTTTCGCAATGGCCGCCTGGCAGCGCTTCTGACGAAACAAACCGCCTGGGTAAAGCCAACAATACGGCTTTTTCCCATACTGGGTCAAGGAAGCGACTCCGGCATCTGTCTGCCTGCAGCACGCTCGCCTTGTTCCCGGGGTCGAACAGAATCTTCAATCGAAAGCATCCGACATGCGAATCGGTCTCATCGGAACTGTCGGCCACACGGGCACGGTTCTGGACGGAATAACCGAGCTGGAAGACACCGAACTCACGTCGGTGTGCAAAGGACATCCGAATGACGACCTCTCCAGAATAGAGGGTCACGCTGCTTTCACACCCGAAACGAACCGGTACGAGACTTGGATCGACATGCTCGAGTCGGAGCGCCTCGACGTCGTCGGCATCTGCCGCCCTTACCATCTGAACGCCGAAGCCGTCATGGGGTCAGCTGAACGAGGCCTTCACGTCATCTGTGAAAAGCCGATTGCTACAGAACTGAACGATCTGAATCGGATAGAAAAGGCCGTCTCCTCCGCAGGGTCCGGCTGACGACCATGCTCGGGATGCGGTTGTCGCCCCCGTTTCGCGCCGCTCACCAGGTCGTCGCCTCTGGCAACATAGGCAGGCCGATGCTGGTTACGGCCCAAAAGTCGTATAAATTCGGCTCCCGACCAGACTTCTACCGCGATCGAAAGACCTACGGGGGCACCATCCCATGGGTGGCCATACACGCCGTCGACTACGCCCGGTGGTGCGCCGGAATCGAATACACCAGTGTGTCCGGACACCACGCCAACCTCGCCCATCCCGACTATCCGGGCTGCGAAGACCATGGCGGACTCCTCTTTCGCCTCAGCAATGGAGGGACCGCCCTGGTCAACTTCGACTACCTGCGGCCCGAGACGTCCCTTACTCATGGTGACGACCGGCTCCGCATCGCAGGTTCGAAGGGTGTTGTGGAAGTTCGAGACGGCGTCGTATCACTTTTATGTGACGGCCACGAGCCGGCTGACGTAGACGCAGCAGGGTTAGCCCGCACCAGCTTCCTGGCCGACTTCGTCGCAGAACTTCGGGGCGAAGGCGCTCACATTGTCGGCCCGGACGAGGCCGTCAGCGTCACCCGCATATGCCTGCTGGCCCGGGAAGCCGCCGATACGGGCACTGAGGTTCCGCTTCCGGTCTAGGCTGGTATCGTCCTCAGGCGGAGCCTGAGGACGAGCCTCTCACGATGAGATGGGGATCAGGTTCAGAGGGTAGTCGGACAGCAGTTCTACCCCCTCCTCCGTAATGTGGAACGTGTTTTCAAGCCTTATTCCGAACCCGAGGTCATCTCCGTAAGCACCTGGCTCGCAAGAAAATACATCCCCGATTTCGAACAGACCATCACGATCCCGATTCAGGTCGGGCGCCTCGTGCGGGCGAACTCCCACACCGTGGCCCCCGTGATGGATGAGCCCCGTATCCTTCATATACGGATGCTCCCGGATCCGGGCATCCAACCCCCGCCAGAGTTCCGACGCACTCCCACCAGGCCTGACCATCGAAGGCACATCGTTCAGGATGGCGGCCAGGTGGTCGTACACCGATTGCTGCAGGTCTGTCGGCCGCCCTCCCACCACGAATGTCCGTGACATGTCTGACCAGTAGCCCCGGTAGGTGCTCTGACCGTCAATGATGTAAAGATCCCCGGTGCAGATCGTCCTGTCCCGGGCCGGGCCCCCGAGTTCTCTGCAGGCGTAATCGCCCCCATGGAAAGCAACCTCTCCCGCTTCCAGAAGCGCCCCCGCAGTTCCCTCAGCCAAGACAGCCAGCTCGCTCACACCGTCATTGATCGCCCGCTGCGCCCTGTCGTAGGCGGCGAGCGTTACCTGGATGCTTTTCACCAGCAGGGCAACCTCATCCGGGTCCTTCCGCTTCTGGAGGGCCTCCAGGATCCCGTCGATCTTCACCAGGTCCGGATCTCCGAGCTGAGCACGGATGGTCTCCAGCGTCATCGAAGGCTGCGATTCGGCCTGCCAGCCAAGCCGACTCGCATCGGCCTCAGCTTCAGCCCTTTGCCGAACCAGCTCGTTCAGCCGCGTCATCGGGTCCGGGTTCATCGTGTAGAGCATGTGCCACTCATAGGCCAGACGTTCATCGACGGCGGCATCGGTTCCTCCATCGTCGTGCGACGCCAGCCAGGACCCGCCGTCGGTTCGGATGAACAGCAGAGCCGGGAAGGTCTCAAAAAGAACCCCTGTGAGGTAGTAGATATCGCGGGCATCCGAAATCAGGGCGGCGTCCAGCCCGGCCTCCTCCAGACGCTGACGGAAACGGTCCTGCCGCTGTCTGCACGCATTCAAGTCCAGCATGGAAACTCCTTTCACTCGCCCAGCAAATCCTTGTCGGGGAAACCGTGACCAGGAAACCGAAATCGCTTTATCAACCTGTCTAATTTGGCTATGATAGGGGTCGCAACCGCCACGTCAAGTAGTTCCGGAACTCTCGAAAGGACTGACCTTGGCCGACATGAAAGCCGTCGTCATTGGCGCGGGCACCATCTCAGCGCGCCACATCCGATCCTGGAACGAACATCCCGACGTCACCCTCACCGCCGTCTGCGACATCAGCGCCCAGGCAGCGGAGAAACGGGCCGAGGAATTCGGAATCCCGAAGGCCTATGCTGACGTGTCCGAGATGCTGGAACAGGAAAAACCGGATCTCGTAAGCATCTGCACCTGGATGATCACCCACGCCGACCTCTGTGAAGCCGCCTGCAAGGCCGGGGCGAAGGGCATCTGGTGTGAAAAGCCGATGGCGGGATCGCTCGAGGAAGTAGATCGCATCCTGGCGGCCGCCGACGGGAATGGTGCGAAAGTCACCCTCGGACACCACAGCCGATTCCAGTCAAACACCGTAAAAGCCAGGGAACTGATCGCCCAGGGCGCCATTGGCGAACCTGTGATGGGCCTTCGCCGCTCCGGCGGCGGCCTCTTCAACAACGGCACGCACGCCGTTGATGCCTTCTTCTTTATGTTGGGCGACCCGAAGCCAGCCTGGGCCATCGGCCATGTCACCCGCGACACGGATCGGTACGAACGGAAAGATCCTATCGAAGACTGCTGCGGCGGCATCATCGTGACCGAGGGAGGCGCCCGACTCCTGATCGAAAGCGATCTCCCTGACCCGAACCCGCCCTCCGGAGGCCCAACCCTTGTAGGGACAGGAGGAACCCTGTCCATGGGCCGCGAAGCGATGACCTTGATGAACGCTGACGGTGTGCAGGAATTTGCCGCTGAGGAGGTAGACCTGGGTTACGCCCAGGCCGTGGAACTCGTCGATTGGGTAACGGGCAAGGTACCGACGAACCGATGTGACGCTCACACGAACCGGATGACCATCGAGGCCCTGATGGGTCTTTACGAGTCCGCCCGAACCCGGAAGGTGGTCACCTTCCCTTTGGCGTCAGGTCCCTCACCACTTCACAGAATGATTGAGGACGGAACGCTGCCGGTGACGGTGACGGGAGCATACGATATCAGGCTGTAAGAGGCGGGAAAAGGAAAGGGCGTCGAGGCAGAATCGGCAGGGCAGAACCGGCAGCGGCAACAGCGGCAAGACGATTAAGCAGTCCGACCGGTGGAGATCTGTCTTCGCGGGCCCGACGAGCAAGAAACTGAACCGCCCTGCCTTGACCGCCTTTGGCTCTACCGCCTCTCTATTTGTCGTCTCACTACCACCTTCAGGAGATGATAATGGACAGCAAGAGCTTGGGAATACGCGTGACCGTTGGGCAGAAGAATGCCGACATCATCGGGAAGGACAACCGGGCCCTGCAGTCGGCCGTCGATACGGTGGCCGCCCTGGGAGGAGGGCTCGTAGAGATCGGCGCGGGAACGTACACGATGTACGATTCGCTCCATCTCAAGAGCAACGTTACCGTCCGTGGGCAGGGCGAAGACACGCTTCTGGTGAAGGCCCCTGCGGCGGAATCGAAGCTGGTGCTGGACGGGGATTATGGCGAAGAGCAGGTGACTCTGGAGAACCCTGAAGGATTCCAGCCCGGATACGGCATTTCGGTAACCGACGATCGCTCGGGCGGATTTCACACCGTTGTTGGGACGATCCTCTGGGCGAGGGGCGATACTTTTGGCGTTAACGATCCGATGCGCAGCGACTATATGGTCCACAACAATGCGCGCGCTGCCACGACCTTCCCCGTCGTTGAAGCCAGCTGGAAGGAGAACGTCGGCATCGAGAACCTGGCCGTGGACGGCAACAAGGCTCAGAATCCGATGCTGAACGGCTGTCGAGGAGCAGGCATCTTTCTCATCCGCAGCCACGGAACCGTGATTCGGGGATGTACCGTCCGAGATTTCCACGGCGACGGCATTAGTTTTCAGCAGAGCCAGGGGGTTACCGTCGAGGACTGCGTGGTTACAGGAGTAACCGCTCTAGGCCTCCACCCCGGCAGCGGAAGTCAGAAGCCCGTAATCCGGAACTGTACGGCCACGGAGAATGGAAAGATCGGTCTCTTTCTCTGCTGGCGGGTGAAACATGGCGTCTTCGAGGACAATGTTTTGCTGAACAACGGGGACACCGGCATTTCGATCGGCCACAAGGACACGGACAATGTGTTCCGCAGAAACCGGTCCATCGGAAACGGACGGGAGGGCCTGCTCTTCAGAAACGAGTCGGAGCCAATGGCCGGCCACCGGAATACGTTCGAAGACAACGAGATCCTCGACAACGGCGGCGACGAGGCCAGCTACGGTGTCCGCATTATGGGCGTCACCCACGACCTCTGCTTCAGAAAAAATAGGATCGGCGGCACAGGCCGCCAGAAAGTGGGCGTCCACATCGGCAAAGATGCGGACCGTATTCAACTGGAAGACAATGACTTATCTGGAAACTCGGAACAAGAAGTTGAAGATATGCGCGCCGGTGCATAAGGACTGGATGAGATGGTTGTCGGCGGCCGCCCTTCTGGTCGCCAGCTCCCTTTCTGTTGGCGCAGCAGCGGAGCCTTCCGTCGACCGCCTCGATCGCGCGCGGAGATTCCTGGATGCATGGGTAGCGGCCAAGGATGCCTCTACGTCCCTGGTGCCCACTCGAAACGGGGTCTGGAGCGTGGATGGCTCAGCAGCAGACGTGTATGCCACGGCGCTAGCGGCTGCAGCCATTGCGGACCCACCGCGGCTCAACGGCCTGCTTCGCGAGACCCTTCGCGACGAGTCTACACTTACGGTCCGGCTGCTCTCACTCCCAGACGACTATGACGTCGGCGCGGGGCGATTCACGTCTCGGCAAACCGATCCCCACAGAATTACGAGAAACGCTGTCCGCTACGCCGCCCGTCTCCTCTGGGTGGCCCGCATCACGGGCCGAACGGAATGGACCGACCGGGCCAGACAGATCGTCGACGATGTCTACACCCTCGCGGCGATCGATGCCCCGGCGACCGGCGTCGACGCCTCTCCCCTTCCGTCCGACCGCCTCGACATAAACGGCCCCCTCCTCTCCATCCTCCCCCAGTTGTCCAGGCTCACAGGCGACAGCAGCTACCTGCAGAGAGCTCGCCGGATGGCAGACGTCTATGCCGCCG
>Ga0114996_10009147_pt1 | contig 10905 bp, 9 predicted proteins | sample ArcticOcean_MG_C_4_FD_87039 | JGI IMG/M metagenome (GOLD analysis project Ga0114996, IMG submission 87039) | Marine microbial communities from western Arctic Ocean - ArcticOcean_MG_CB4_134 | ecosystem: Environmental > Aquatic > Marine > Oceanic | place: Arctic Ocean: Canada Basin | collected... | reverse complement strand
TTCCATATTAGCTTTTACTGGATTGACCGCTGTAACTTTTTTTAACTCAGTGTTTCCGTCGACCATACAAATTTCAATTTTATCAAGGTCAACTACTTTGACCCAACCTTCTGAACCATAAACATTAAGTATTCTACTACTTGGGGTTACCATTATGTTGCCTATATAAGCGCTAGCGCCGCATTCAAAGGTTAGCAATGCTGAAGCAGAATCAAGTGGCTGTATTCTATCAAGCGCTTGAGCATAAACCTCAGCAACAGGCCCTAGATATGAACTGAATAAATCGACATAGTGACTACCCATATGGTAAAGGCCGCCTCCTGGTGCTTCTTTAGGGTCATGTCTCCAGCTAACAAATCCAGAAAGGGTGGAATGGCTAGTATTTCCTTCTAAATGCATTATGGTACCAAGTTGACCAGATTCAATCATGCTTTTGATTTCAGTTTGAGGTGCTGCGTATCTTTGATTATGTCCTAAACCCAGCTGGATGCCTGCTCTTTCTGCTGCTGCTACTGATCTTTCTGCATCTGCTTTATTGAGGGCGAATGGTTTTTCTGTAAATACGTGTTTTCCAGTCTCTGCTGCGGCTATAATTTGTTCTGTATGAAGGCTATGGGGTGTTACCAGGACAACAGCATCTACATCAGGATCGTCAAGCGCGTCTCGATAATTTGCAGTTAATTTTAATCCTTGTTCCGATGCATAATCTTTTGAGCCTTCTATATTGAGATCAACAACTCGAATAACTTTTACTTTATCACTTTTGTTATGTATTGCATTTATGTGAGTGCGACCCCACCAACCCAGGCCTATAATGGCTATATTTAGCATTTTCTTCCTCAATTATTATTTTAGTAGCTTTGACTATGTCAAAATCATAATATTATGGCTGCATAGCTACTAAACTAACGGCAAGCTAACTCTACTTTATTATAGAGTACTAATAAGATAATAATTAATATATAGTAATCAATTTTTTAGCTTAAGGCAGGAATATATAGCTTTTACTGCTGTTATTGAACGGATAATATAAATAAAATAATATTTTTGCTGGAGTGATTAAATGAAATTTGGGTTGTTTGGTAGTGCGCAGGCAAAGCGTGGTGGTAGTCCTGATGTTGACAGTGCTAAAGGTTATCATGATTGGCTAGAATTCAATATAGAGGCAGAAGCGCTTGGATATCATAGTGCATTTGCGGTTGAACACCATTTCACTGGCTTTGGGCAGGTTTCGGCTACTATAAATCTACTAACTTATTTAGCAGCACAGACAACAACTTTACGACTTGGGACGGCAGTAATGGTGTTGCCTTGGCATAATCCAGTATTACTTGCAGAACAAGCTGCTACTCTAGACTTACTGTCTGGTGGCCGGCTAGATTTTGGTGTTGGCAAAGGATATCGGTATAATGAATTTGAAGGGTTTGGGATACCCATGGAAGAAGCTGGGGAGCGTTTCGAGGAGTCTCTGGATGTTTTGATACGTGCTTGGACTAATGACGAGTCGTGGTCTCATGAAGGTAAATTTTGGAATTTTAAAAATATCATTGTTGAGCCACCAACTATACAGAAACCACATCCGCCATTTTGGATGGGTGCAGGTAACCCTAATACAATTGATGGTGTAGCTGCTCGAGGTTGTAATCTGTTGTTAGATCAATTTGCTCCAGTAAAAGTTATATTAGAAAGAATTGAAATATTTCGTAATGCTGTAGAAAAGCGAGGGAGAATATTTAATCCTAATAAGGTGGGAGTGGCCCGAGGCCTTTATGTAGCTAAGAATTTTTCTGATCGAGATTCAGCAATTGAAAGACGTATTGCCGCTCGTGCTAGGGTAGATAATCTAGCTCAGAGACCTGATGGTGCTAATAAATCATCAATAATGTCTTATGATGATAGTACTGAGACGGCTATGGAGGCAGCTCTTTTTGGAACGGTTGATGAAATTATTGAAAAAATTTCGAAGTTAAGAGAAGGTGGAGTTCGTTATTTATTGCTATCTGATGGCGGCTCGGGAATTGAAGGTTTGCGTCAATTTTCACGCGAAGTTATGCCGGTTTTTATTGATAGCGATACTGCAGAGGCTGCAGAATAATAAAAATGATTAACTTTAGACAATCATATTTGTAAGGCTAGTATAATTTTTTTATACAAAACATTAGATATATAGAATTAATAGGTGTTTTACTTAGGCTTAGGTAATCTTACTTTTTTTTCTATTGTTTGACCTCCAGCTTTTACCCAAGCGCTGTAACCACCAGCCATGTGGGAAACTGGAGATAAACCCATTCGGTGAACTGACTGCGCTGCTAAAGCAGAACGTAAGCCACCAGCGCAGAAAAAAATAAATTTTTTCCCAGAATTAAAATCTTCGCGATGGTAAGGACTATCTGGATCAACCCAAAATTCTAACATACCACGTGGCGCATGAATAGAACCAGGGATTGTGCCTTCGCGCCATAATTCACGAATGTCTCTTATGTCTACTAATACTACTTCTGGGTCATTTTTTAATTGAATTACTTCCTCTACCAGTAAAGTTTCAATTTCTTGTTCTGCCTCAGCGCAAAGTTCTTTTATTCCTTTAGTAATCATATTTGTTTAATCCATTCATTTACTGATAATTTATTAATATAAAGTAGATAAAATTAATTCTCTAGGGCGCTATATTTTATAACTATCAATTTAACTATTTTTCTTTTTTGAATAAAAAACCATTAAAACACCCGCTAAAGCTGCGATTGAAAGTATTAATAAAGTCATCGCATATGGTTTAACAGTATTGGTTGGTAGAGCGCTAATTAATAAAGCTACTATCGCACCAGTTCCTAGTTGGCAGAATCCAGTAAATGAGGCGGCGGTTCCTGCAATTCTTCTATCTACGCTAGCAGCTCCAGCCATAGCGTTGGGAAATAGAATACCATTTGAGAATGCATAAAGCATCATTGGCAATAAAATTGTCCATAAAGATGTTAAAGGAGAGAGCATTAAAAATATTATGGATGCTCCTATTCCAATAAGAGTACCCCATAATAATGTACGATCAATACTCATAAATAAGGTCATTTTGCTTGCTACATAATTACCAGCAGGAAACTGAAGAGTAATTAACATTAGAAAAATACTGAATAATATTGGCGCTAAGCCCATGTTCTCAATAATTAGATTTGGTCCAACTGCTAAGAAACCAAAAAATCCGGATGTTCCTGCCGCAAATGCGAGTGTATAGCCAACATAAATGCGCGAAGAGAGCAATCTTCCATATCGTGCAAATATGTCAGACCACCTAGCGGTATTACCATCATTTTCAAGTGGGCGTGTTTCTTTAAGTGCAACCAAAGCCCATAGCCCCAAAAGACATATAAATAACGCAAGGAAAGCAAATATTGAACGCCAGCCAAAGATAGCATCTAAAACCCCACCTATAATTGGAGCTGTTAACGGGGCAATAGATTGAATCATAGCTACTAGCGCCATCATTCTAGCTGCTTCGTTTCCCTCATAAATATCTTGCACTATAGCTCGTGGTACTACCAGAGTTGCGCATCCCCCTAAAGCTTGAAGAACACGGGCTAAAATTAGAATCTCTATGGATGGAGCAAAAGTGGCGCCTAGGCTGGCAAGTCCTAAAAGAACCAGACCACCAAAAATAACGGGTCGTCGTCCAATTTTGTCTGAAAGAGGACCAATAAAGAGTTGTGATGTGGCAAAAACAATTAGAAAAATTGATACCGTAAGTTGAGCTACTGCATAGGTGGTATCAAAGTCAGCAGAAATCGCGGGTATGGATTGTACATGAATACTTAATGCCATTGGACCAGAGGCAGCAAGTGACCCTAATAGAATAATTGAGGGTTTTATATTTTTATTATTAAATATCACGGATAGTGTTTTAAAAAACTATGTTAGTTGATGGCATGTCGCTAAAATATTCGGCTGCGCCGCCTTCAAGTTTATTTTCATCAACTTCAAAAAGTTCAAGAAGTACATTATCTGGTGCAGGACACATTATATATTTCCATGACCCAAAGTCATGAATACCGCTACGAAACTTAATCCCGGAATCAGTCAATGTTTTTTCTAGTTCTTGGAGGCTGTCAGTTCTAATACCTAAATGATGTACAGCACCTTTACCCTCGTCACGTAAGCTTTGTTCATAAAAATGTATTCGTCCACTTCCTACACGCATAAAGACATTACGAGCTCCACCAAAATCACCATCATATATTACGTTACCTCCAAGCATATCACGCCACCATTTTATGGTTGAATTTATGTCTGCGGTAAATAAATGTACATGATGTAAATGTTCAACCATTTGAAAGACCCTGATATTTGTTATAGTTGGCATAAACCCAAAACTACTCGTACTATTCATCGGGGTTAGCTTGGCGGTGTTTAATACTAAACTATCATTTTTAGTGACTGCTGGATTAGTGTTGATTGTTAACAGTGAGACAAACTAAGAGTCCATAGCATGATTGATTCAAAGTTACATTATTCTAAAAAATCTATCATGGTAAAAGATAGAAAAATGGCGTTTATCGAAGTTGGTAGGGGTGATCCAATAGTTTTTATTCACGGCAATGCAAATTCAGCCTATATGTGGAGAAATATATTGCCCTATATGGAAGATTTGGGACGGTTAATAGCTATAGATAATATAGGTCAAGGGGATTCTGATAAGCTACCGGATTCTGGTCCTGGATCTTATACGTTAGCAGAGCACCAAGTTTATATAAATGGAATAATGGAAGCTCTGGATATTAACCAAAATGTAACTTTGGTAATGCACGATTGGGGAGGACCACTTGGTTTAACCTGGGCACGTTCTCATTCTGAGAATATAAAGGGACTTGTACATTGCGAGATAGTTGTAGGTAATCATTCTAGTTATGATGACTATCCAGATGGCCATGGTGAACGTCTTAAAAGAGTTCGCGGTCCAGATGGTGAAAAATTGGTAATGACAGATAACTACTTTATTGAAAAAATATATATGGGTGGTGTAATTCGTAATATTGATGATGAGACTATGGCTGAAATTCGTCGACCTTATGAAGGTTCGCGTGAGAATCGTCGTCCAACATTAACATGGCCTCGGCAGATACCTATAGGGGGCAAACCAAAAGATGTTGCGGACTTGGTAGATGACTTATCTTTTTGGATGGCTGAGAACGATATACCTAAGCTATTTATTCGTGCTGAACCTGGCCAAATATTATTTGGTCGTGATTTAGAAATCATTAATACTTGGGCTAATCAGAAAACTGTTACCGTAGCTGGTTTACATCATCCTCAAGAAGATTCACCTGATGATATTGGGATTGCATTGAGAAACTGGTATAAATTAATTAATTAGTTTTTTTTATCAAAAAATATAACCGAGTATAAATATGATCGAAACTAAAAAAGTTTGGGAAGAAATAGATTACTATTCTGACGGTCGGAAGATTTCTGGCTTTTTATATAAACCTAAGGACTGGAAGCAGGGTGATCCTGATCGTCCTGCCATAGTAGTGTTACATGGTTATAGTGGCATGAAAGATGTTTATGGAATGGATGTACCATATTGGCTATGGGAAGCTGGATATTTTGTTTTGTCCTGGGACTATCCAGGCTTTGGAGTTAGCGAAGGAGAACGAGGTCGTCATCGACCATTAGAACAGGCTCAAGCAACTTATGACTCAGTAACGTATTTAGAGACCGTTGATGGAGTTGACCCTAGTAGAATTGCCTATTATGGCTCCAGCTGGGGAGGGGCTAATGCTATATGGTGTGGAGCTTTTGACGAAAGAGTTAAAGTTATTGTATCTGCCGTTATGGTCTCTGACGGTGAGCGATGGATGCGAAGCGTTCGGCGCCCCCATGAGTGGCAAGAGTTTGAAAAAAAGGTGAAAGACGCTGAAAGAAAACGAGTTCTTACCGGAGAGAAAACAACTGCTCCATTGGGTGATATTATGTTATTAGATCCTCATACACGTGATGTTATTGAGAATTTTCATTCAAAAGACCACCGTTTTAATCCCGAATATGACTTGGAGAGTGCTGCCGCATGTTGGCGCTTCAAGCCAGAGTGGGTAGCTGGTCACATTTCACCACGACCCGTACTAATGGTATATTCTGAGTTTGATATGTTGGTTCCGGTCACTGAACAACTAAAATGCTATGAAGCATTGGGGGAGCCCAAGAAGTTAGTTAAAATACCTAATGCCCAGCATTATGATTCTTACTATATGACTAATCCTAAATTGCATGAAATTCAAAAAAATGAAGTCCTAGAATGGTATTCTAAATATCTTTAGGTTTAAGTGGAGGTTAATATGGAACGTACTGGTGGACAAGTTTTAGTAGATGCCCTCCAACTAAATGGTGTTAAAACAGTTTTTTGCGTTCCAGGTGAAAGTTACCTTGGGGCACTTGATGCGCTTTATGATGTGCGAGATTCTATTCGAGTCATTACTTGTAGGCACGAAAGTGGTGCATCCTATGCGGCTGAGGCACATGGTAAATTAACTGGCCAGCCAGGAATTGCATTTGTTACTAGAGGACCGGGTGCTTGTAATGCGAGCATAGGTGTTCATACAGCTTTTCAAGATTCCTCTCCTATGATACTTTTTATAGGTCAGGTTCCACGCAAGTTTCGGGGTCGTGAGGCTTTTCAGGAAATTGATTTTACTTCAATGTACCAACCTTTATCTAAGTGGGTGGTCGAAGTGGAGGATCCTAAGAGGTTGCCAGAAATTATCGCTAGAGCATTTGCTTTGGCCAGAGGTGGTCGTCCAGGTCCAGTAGTGATTTCATTACCGGAAGATATGCTTGTCGAGAAAGTCCAAGTTGTAGACGTCGTAGCAGCTGAATTACCAGTGCCGGAGCCGAGTGATGATGATCTTAAAGCACTTGCTAGAATGATGTCAGACGCAAAGAAACCGCTTGTTATATTCGGTGGTGGTGGTTGGACAGAGAAATCGGCTGCAGACCTGGAGGCATTTTGTGAAGCAAATAGTTTACCTGCTGTTGCTTCATTCAGGGTTCAAGATATTTTTAATAATGATCATCCAAATTTTATAGGTGAACTTGGCTACAATACAAACCCTAAGCTAGCGCAACGTGTAAGAAACGCAGATTTTATTTTGGCAATCGGTGCGCGGTTAGGTGAGACTGCAACTCAGGCTTATACGTTAATTAAGGCTCCTAAGCCTGATCAAAAACTGGTTCATGTTTTTGCCGATCATACTGAGCTTGGCCGAGTATTTCAGGCTGATCTCTTAATCGCCTCAGACCTTTCCGCCTTCGTTAGTTCAATATGCAAAAATATTCAGGTGGATTCTAGTGAATGGATTTCATGGCTAGCAGAAAGCCGGGCAGATTTTGATAAGTGGACCGTGCCTGGAGAGTACCCTGGGTCGCTTAATCTTGCTGAAGCATTTATACAACTACGTGATATTTTACCCGATGATACAATTATAACGACGGATGCTGGTAATTTTGCTGGATGGATAAGTCGTTTTTTTAGATTTCGAAAATATCGAACTCTGCTCGGTCCAACGAATGGATCGATGGGATACGGTATGCCAGCTGCTTTGGCAGCTAAGGCCGAGAAATCCGAACTACCGGTTATATGTTATGCGGGTGATGGTGGTATTTTAATGACCGGAAATGAGTTGGCGACTGCCGTACAAAACGATCTCCCTATTGTAGTTATTATTGCTAACAATAGCATGTTTGGAACAATCCGGATGCATGAGGAACGAGAATATCCAGGTAGAGAAATTGCTACGCAGTTAAAAAATCCTAATTTTGTGGCTTGGGCAGAATCCTTTGGTGCATTAGGTGAGCGCGTTACTAAAACAGATGAATTTAGGCCTGCGGTCGAGCGTGCTTTGGCAGCAAGTTGCCCTGTTGTTATTGAGTTGATTCTCGATCAAGAACTAATTTCTAGTAACATTACTTTGACGCAGTTACGGGCTCAGGTGCGACAATAAAATTGAGAGATTCTATATGAATCTAAAAAATAAAAAAGCTATTTTTCTAGATCGCGATGGAGTGATTAATGTTGATAGCGGCTACATATGGAGAATTGAAGACTTTGTTTTCTATGAAGGGGTATTTGAAGCTTGTAGATACGCTCTTGAATTGGGCTATATTTTAATTGTAGTTACTAACCAGGCTGGCATTGGGCGGGGTATTTTTAGCGAGGCTGACTATCAAAGCTTATCTTCGTGGATGTGCAAATGTTTTGCCGATCATAATATAGAGTTATCAGGTGTTTTTCACGCGCCTACTCATCCACAAGATGGTATAGGTATTTATAAAAGGGAATCTATAGATCGCAAACCGGGACCTGGAATGATACTAAAAGCGAGTAGTACAATGGGAATTGATTTGGAGAAATCAGCGATGGTTGGCGACCGTGAAACCGATATTGAAGCTGCAATAAATGCAGGAGTAGGTACAAAAATACTGATTAATTCTGCTTTATCGGCTGAAACTACAAAAGCTGATGTTATAGTGCCTTCTTTGTCTGAAGCTATACACTGGTTATCTAAAAACAATTAATTTATAGACATTATTTGCTATCTAATCGCCAGGCCATCATCTCAAGACGATCCTGTCCAAAAAATAATTCTCCGTCCAAAACCATTGAAGGTACGCTCCATGCCCCGACTGATAAAGCTTCATCAGTATTTGAAGACATTTCATCAGAAACTGATTTATTCTCTATCACTGACATCAGTGTTTCACTATCTAAACCGACACTTTCTATTATCTTTGCAACATCCGCTTTATCATCAATATTCAATTCATCAACCCAACAGCCACGCATCAGTGCACGCGTTAATCTATAGACATCATGTCCAGATTGTAGGGCAGCAATAATTACGTGTGATGATAAGTGAAACGGGGCAGGAAAATATTTAGGATGAGAATTAATTTCTGTTTTTCTCCAGGCAGCCCAACGTGGTAATTCTAATAAACGATAATCTTGTAATACTTGTGGTCTATTGCCCAAAGGCTGTCCAGCGCCTGCTTCATTCCAGGACCTTCCAACATCAATCGGTTTAAAGGCAATCGAACGCTTGTGTGACTCCGCAATACTATTAAGTTCATCAATTGCTAAATAAGACCATGGCGATACGCAAGCAAAGTAGAAGTCAATAGGGTCACTCATAATTACTCTCCAACTATTTTAATATCAATTTATAATATATTTACGCTATTTATGTATATATTTGTAATCGTCTAGAAAGATTCTTCTGGTAGGGCCATAACTGAGCCACTTCCTCTAGTTATCTCTGGTAAAAACGCATTCGCACGTGGAAGTATATGGTCAGCATAAAACCTTGCAGTTATAATTTTAGCTTCTAAAAATGGCCGATCTTTAGAATTTGGTAACTTTCTATGAGCAGCAAGAGCCGAGCGAGCCATAAGCCAACCGCCAACAACAGTGCCAGTTAAGTGCAGAAAAGGCGTGGCACCAGAAAATTTTGTATCTATATCGTTGTTCTTGGGATCCAGTAGCCATTCTGATGCTGTTCGAAGAGAATTAAGCCCTTCACGCAATGATTTTTGTATTGCCTTACAATCTGCATCATCTGTTTCAATTAATTTTTCATCTATCCCTCCAATCTCATTAATAAGATTATCCATTGCGCTACCCCCATCACGTAGAAACTTTCTACCCAATAAATCTATAGCCTGAATACCATTCGTGCCCTCGTAGATTGGGGCTATTCGGGAATCTCTAAAATACTGCGCTGCACCAGTTTCTTCTATAAACCCCATTCCGCCATGAACTTGTAAACCCATCGAAGCTATTTCTACTCCCAGGTCGGTACACCAAGCTTTGACAACTGGTGTAAGTAAATCCATTCGGGCGTTATTAATATCTCTAACTTTTTTTTCTGTATGGTTTCTTGATATATCGAGAGCTGAGTTAGTATAATATGCTATAGCTCGCATAGCTTCTATTTGAGATCTCATCATCATTAGCATCCTTCTTACGTCGGGATGTTTTATGATGGTTGTTGATTTTGTATTTCCACTTACGGCTGCAGATTGAATTCTTGATTTTGCAAACTCTACTGCTTGTTGATAGGCGCGTTCGCCAATTGCCACTCCCTGAAGACCTACATTTAGGCGTGCATTATTCATCATAGTGAACATACAACTTAGGCCATCATTTTCTTTACCTACTAGATAACCGATAGCTCCTTCATTATCCCCGTAAGACATTACGCATGTTGGACTGGCATGGATTCCTAGTTTATGCTCGATATTTACTGCAAAAACATCATTCCTTTCTCCAAGACTTCCATCTTCATTTACTAAAAATTTTGGCACCAAAAACAGGCTGATACCTTTTACTCCAGTGGGACTATTGGGCAATCGTGCAAGAACTAGATGGACTATATTTTCAGTAAAATCCTGTTCGCCATAAGTAATATATATTTTCTGACCTGTAATTCGATAATTTTCTCCATCTCGTATCGCTCGGCTTTTTAATAGGCTCATGTCGGTGCCGGCTTGTGGCTCTGTAAGGTTCATAGTACCTGTCCACTCACCACTTACAAGTTTTGGAAGAAACGTATTTCTCAATTGTGGTGTAGCATGTGCTATTACAGCTTCGATTGCACCAATCGTAAGGAGGGGACACAGAGACCACGCTAGATTAGCTGACTGCCACATCTCTTGAAGTGAGGTTGTTAGCATCCATGGCAACCCCATACCCCCATGTTCTGGTGCAAATGGAGTACTGTTCCAACCTCCTTCAATAAAGTTTTTGTAAGCTTCTTTGAACCCTTTTGGAGTCGTAACCTCGCCATCTTTTAGGACCGATGTCTCTTGGTCACCACTTTGATTTAATGGTGCTACAACCTCACTAGTAAATTTAGCAGATTCATT
>Ga0114996_10009145_pt1 | contig 10906 bp, 4 predicted proteins | sample ArcticOcean_MG_C_4_FD_87039 | JGI IMG/M metagenome (GOLD analysis project Ga0114996, IMG submission 87039) | Marine microbial communities from western Arctic Ocean - ArcticOcean_MG_CB4_134 | ecosystem: Environmental > Aquatic > Marine > Oceanic | place: Arctic Ocean: Canada Basin | collected... | reverse complement strand
GGGCTTGGCGGAGTCGAGTCTTCTGCCGGGCTTGGCGGAGTCGAGTCTTCTGCCGGGCTTGGCGGAGTCGCGAGTGCACTCGTGTGCACAAAGGCCCCAAGTAGGAGGCCAATCCAAATCGAAGTTCTGGCGATGGGATGAGTCATAAGAGCGGCCGACCATACCGCTAGAACACAGAAGTGACAACGATTTCTCGCTTAGAGGTCGGCTCCCATGTCCAGGCCGCGGGCTATTGAGCCCCGTCTTCGTCTGTGATGGTGAAACCCTCTGGCGTGGCTGCGAAATACTCGGCCCCCGCACACCACTCCACTATCCCTTCCAATGTTGTGGCCGCGCCCCCGCTGATGGACGATCCAAAGCCGTTGGCCGCATTGTTTGCACCACCAGTCACGGACGCAAACTTACCAAGCGTCGAGTTGTCCTGCCCCCCCGAAATGGAGGAGAAGTCGCCGGTCGCGATGTTGCCGAAGCCTCCGCTGACGGAGGTGTCCAATCCCATCGCCCGGTTATAGATACCGCCGCTGACGGCGGAATTCTTGCCGATGGCGAAACCGAAAATACCGGCGCTAATGGTGGAATACTTTCCTTCCGCGCGACCGTTTTGACCGCCGGTAATGGACGAATACTCACCCTTGGCAAAGTTCTGCCAGCCTCCCGTGACGGATGAATAGAGCGCGTCAGCCGTGTTCTTGTATCCGCCACTTATAGATGCAACGACGCCGACCGCCGCGTTCTTTTCACCGCCTGTAATGCTAGACGCGAGTCCTTCGGCGGCGTTCCATGTGCCGCCTCCCACGAATGAATCCGTGCCAAGCGCCGTGTTCTTCTTTCCACCCGCGGCGACTGATCCCTCGCCATCGGACTTGTTGAAGATGCCACCACTCACCGCGCTGTTGAAGCCGGCCGACACATTCTTCGCGCCACCCGACACGGTTGACGCCTCGCCTTCGGCAAAGTTCTCACAGCCACCACTCACGGTTGATCCGAGGCCCGATGCTACGGACTCAGCGCCACCGCTCACGGTCGCCCCGATCCCGGACGCGATGTTTTCACGCCCACCGCCGATGGTGGCTTTCTCGCCCTCTGCGGCGCTATCGAAGCCACCACTGACCGACGAGTACTTGCCTGACGCAAGGTTGTTGTAGCCAGCCGTAATGGACGAGAACTTGCCTGACGCGCTGTTCCCTTCGCCACCACTCACGGAAGAGAGCGGTCCGGATGCTGCCCCCGCATACCCGCCACTCACGGCGGAATTGTCGCCGATAGCCATGTTGTCCCAGCCGCCGGTTACGGAGGAGCAGAAGCCCTCGGCCAGGTTGCCCTCTCCGCCGGTGACCGATGCATATTGCCCATTCGACGTGTTCCCAGAGCCACCTGCAACGGTGCCGTAAATGTCAGTGATGGTGTTCTTGTATCCAGCGAGGAAGCCCCCGTGGCTTGTGAAGGTATGGCCCACACCCGCCACAAGGTTATGCGCCCCTGTCTGGGACCCACCATCGGGCGAATCTTGTTCGTTGTAACCGATAAAGAGGTTGCCTAGGCCGTTGCAGTCTTCGGTACACTCTGTCGAGCCCGTCCCATCGACCACAAACACATTGGCACCCTTGAAGGTTACGGAATTGGCCTGCGCATCAATGGCCATATAGGCCTGCAGATTGGTGAGGTACTGCTGCAATGCTTCATCGAGATCCGAACCTGTGCCGCCCCCGGTAGACCCCCCACATGAATCAAGGCCGCATTCACCCGCAGCCCCTTGTGGCCCGGGATCGCCCGGTGAGCCCGGTTCGCCCGGGATACCTTGCGCACCTTGCGCACCTTGTTTGCCTTGCTGGCCCATATCGCCTGTGTTTCCCATATCGCCCTGGTCTCCCTTGGCTCCCTTATCGCCCTGGTCTCCTTTTTCTCCGATATTGCCTTTGGTGCCATCGGAGCCGACGTCTCCCTTTTCGCCCTTCAGGGAAGCGATTTGTTCCGAAGTAAAATCGTTGACTGTGAAAGCAGCGCCCTGGTCACCCTGATTGCCTTTGGGTCCGGTGGGACCGGTCAACGCGGTCAACTGGGTAGCTGTAAAGTCGGAATAGACAAACGGGGTGCCTATGCCGCCCTGGTCACCCTGGTCACCCTGTTCGCCTTTGGGTCCGGTGGGACCGGTCAACGCGGTCAACTGGGCCGCCGTGAAATCGGAATAGACAAACGGGGTGCCTTTGCCACCCGTGTCTCCCTGGTCGCCTTTGGGTCCGGTCGGACCGGTCAACGCGGCCAATTGGGACGCGGTGAAATCGGTATAGATAAACGCGGTGCCCTTGTCGCCCTGGTCGCCTTTGTCCCCTTCGTTGCCTTTGTCGCCCTGGGGTCCCGACAACGCGGCCAGCTGGGCAGCGGTGAAGTCCGTGTATAAGAAGGCGGATCCTTTGTCGCCCTTTCCGCCCTTGTCCCCTTTGTCGCCCTGGGGTCCCGCTAACGCGCCCAATTGGGCAGCAGTAAAGTCCGTGTATAGGAACGAAGGTCCTTTGTCGCCCTGGTCGCCCGTGTCGCCTTTGTCGCCCTTGGGACCGGCTAATGCGGCCAATTGGCCCGCGGTGAAATCGGTATACTGGAAGGCAGTTCCCTTATCGCCTTGGCCGCCCTGGTTTCCTTGCTCTCCTTTGTCACCCTTGACTCCCGCCAACGCGGCCAGTTGGGCAGCGGTGAAGTCCGTGTATAAGAATGCGGTTCCTTTGCCGCCCTGGTTGCCCTCGTCGCCCTTGTCGCCTTTGACGCCATTGGGTCCGGCTAATGCGGCCAATTGGCCGGCGGAGAAATCCGTATAAAGGAAGCTATCGCCCTTGTTGCCTGCGTCGCCGCTGTCGCCTTTGGGGCCGCGCAAGGCGTTGAGTTGCGTTGCCGTAAAGTTCGCATATTCAAAGCTGTCCCCGGATACTCCCGTCGGTCCCTGGGATCCCATCGGGCCCTGAAGTCCCCCCAACTGTTGCGTCGTGAAATCGCTGTAGGTAAATGCGTCGCCCAAGTCACCCTGGTCGCCGTTGTCGCCTTTGGGTCCCCCGTCACCCTTGTCGCCTTTGGGGCCCTGATCGCCAGTGTAGCCTTTGTCGCCCTTCGGCCCTGCTGCGCCAGGTTCGCCTTTGTCGCCCTGGGGTCCATCAGAGCCCGGAGCGCCCGTATCGCCGGGTAAGCCTTGGGGGCCCGTTAGCGCGGCCAGTTGCCCCGCCGTGAAGTCTGCGTAGACAAAAGAAGAGCCCTTCGTGCCCGTCGGCCCCGGATTGCCCGGATTGCCTATAACGCCCTTGTCGCCCTGGTCGCCCTGATCGCCCTTGTCGCCCTTGGCCCCTTGGTCCCCCGTATAGCCTTTGTCGCCCTTTGGTCCAGAGGCGCCACCGTCCCCTTTGTTGCCTTTGGGGCCTGGGTCGCCAGTGTAACCCTGCGCTCCCTGTGGTCCTGTATCTCCCTTGTCGCCTTTGGGTCCCTGGAAACCGACGTCGCCTGGAAGACCCTTGGGGCCAGGATCACCCGTGTAGCCCGGGCTTCCTTTGGGTCCTGGGTCTCCTTGGATCCCTGTGTCGCCCTTCGGTCCCAGCACGCCATGCAAACCCTGTTCGCCCTGCACCCCTTGTTCGCCCTGCACGCCTTGTTCGCCCTGCGCACCTAGTGGACCTGTAAGGACAGCCACTTGTTCTTCGTCCAGGTCGTCAAATGTGAATGTTTCGCCTTTGGGTCCTTGGAGGTCCGCCAACTGGTCGTCCGTGAAGTCGGCGTACGCGAACGCATTACCCTGAGTCCCCGGATCGCCCTGGTCACCCTGATCGCCCTGGTCACCCTGGTCACCTTTGTCCCCCTCATCGCCTTTTACGCCCTGTGATCCTGTGTCTCCTGGGAGCCCATTTTCGCCATTCCCGCCATTTTCGCCTTTCTCTCCTTTGAGAGCCAATAGCTGTGCCTCGGAGAAGTCTTCATAGACAAACGCCTCGCCCGAATCGCCTTTGAGTTCCGCCCACTGTTCCGGTGTGAAGTCCACTTGTGTAAACGCCTCGCCTTGCTCGCCTTGTTCGCCTTTTACACCTTTGAGCACTGCCAACTGCTCCTCGGTGAGGTGTCCGATTGGATTCGCCTTCAATAACTCGAAGTCGGCTTTGAGGGTCTCGATCTCCAGATCCAGTTCCTCTCGGGAGACACCGTTCGCGGCGTTCTTCCCATCGCAAAGGATGTAGGTGTTCGCCACTTCCTCGACGTCCAGCATACCGTTGCCATTGCTATCAATGCCGTGTTCAATCTCAATGCCGCCGTTTGGGCATTGGTCAGCCGTAGCAGCGCCGCTTACGTTCGATAACGAAGCGTACGCAATGGGCATTGTATCGCCGAATTCTGAGACCTCGCAGGCAACGAGAGCCAGAATCACAGCGCCAAAAAACGCAATTTTCCTGAGTCGATAGACACACATAGGACTTCTCCAAAAAGATAAAATTTTCAAAGGCGTACCTGAAATGTAACATAAAAAGACTGGGCGGGTGCAACATTACAACGCGCTCGCGTTACATACCGTGCGCGTAGGCCTTGCGCGAGCACGCGCTCGCGTGAGGGGACCGGCCCCTTTCGGTGTAGGCCGAGGCCGACCTTTTGCGAGGAGAGAGGCATGGTGCGCCTTCTATTCAACGACCGGTGAGGGCGGGTGAGAGCGCCCTGTCTTCTAGTTGTAAATCACCAGCCAGGACTCCATCCAAATGTTGGCGCTGAATGAATTTTGGACATTGCCCGGATTGGGGATGGGGACATAGTCTTCTCCATCGAAGAGGCCCTCGTAGGAAATGGTAGCGGGCTCACCGGGGGTCACTTGGTCGGTGACATCCGCAATGAATGGTGCCACCTCCAGGCCAGGGCACCACCCGGCACGCCCCAGCGTCCAGGTGCCGAACTGATTGGGGACCGTGCCATCGGGGATTTGGCTGGCGCAGCCATACTGTTTCCCAACCCATGGTTGGTCGTGTTTGCTCTCCGTCCCATTGACGGTGAAGTGGTGTGTGTGGTTGCAAAACTCAGCACAGTTCGCGACATCCGAACCAAAACCATGGCCCGTAATACGGGCGACTACTTTAACCCCTTTGGCGTCCGCCGGGATGTCGATGGTGATGGGCTCGTATTTACTGTTGTAATCGGGACCGAATTTGCCCCCACCGAAGAGGCGATGGATCTCCGTCGGGCGCATCGTTTTGCCCTGGTTGTAGAGGCGTAATTGGAGCGTTGTGACATATTTGTTGCCTGCGCTGTAATGAAAACGGGTGGGGCCGCCATTCTTCAACAGCATCAGAAATTCGCTGGCATCGCTCACCCAGCGCCCCTCACGGGAGTAGGTGGTGATCCAGCGGGTGATCTCAAAAGACTGGCCACAATCACAGGCGTTGTACCCGGTGCCATCGTTGTTGCACGAGTGAGTACTCTCTCGATTGTCACTCCCGGGTACCGCACACCAGCAGGGCAGGGTGTCCGCGGCAATTTCCGGCGACCCTTCGATGCTTGGCGCATAACCCGCACACATGGTGCCATCTACACACGGGCTGTCGGGACCGCACGCCATGCCATCGTCACAGGAGCCGAATACTTCCTCCGAAGGCTCCACGGTAGGTACTTTCTCTTGGCAAGGGGTGTCCGCGTTCACATTGTCCGCCTCGAGGGGGTGCTCGCCAATGGACAGGCTAGCGCCGGTGTCCCATTCCGGGCACTGGGATTCGTCATGATCCACGCAGTTGGAGGTGAGGTCCATCTCCAGGGTGTCGAAGTCCTTCATCTCTTCGGCGCTGGGTAATGCCACATCCACCTTCCCGCCCTTGGTGTGAATGTTGTCGAAGAGTGTGACGGTCGTGACGCCCTCCTTCACTAGCTCTTGTTCCCGCTCCCACTCAAAATCGAAATACTGGGCCTCAAAGAGCGTGTGGTACAGGAATGGCGTGGCGTGAACCAGCTGCAAGAGGCCTACGTTACGGAGGCGTTGAAAACGGTCAATTGCGAAGCCCAGCCGGCCCTTTTCCTGCAGCATCTCTTGGATCCAACCCCCCACGGTCCACGCGCTGATGGGCACGTAATGCACCCGGCGTCGCCAGTGACACTCCGTGGCCTTTCCGTAAATAACCCCCAATTTCTCTAGCTCCGGGTCGACTCGTGCCTTCATGGTGTTCACGTGGGCTTCCGTATCATCGACGCCCTCCTTGCTGGGATAGGCCATGAAGAAATAATGGACGTTCTTGGGCGAGTCCCTCAGCCAGTAATAGACCGGGGAGTTCCATAGCTGGGCGGTGTAGTCGATGCCGGTTTGGGTGAGCAGGAAGATGAATGAGTCCTTTCCTGTCCAGCTCTCAGTCATGGAAAAGTTCCCGTCCGTTGTGGCCATTTCGAATGGCCCGGCTACGTCGCGCATTGCCGTTCCGTAGGGCCCTTCGTGGAAGGGATTCCCTTGGGGTTCAACACCGAGGCACTCCTTCGCCCCTTCGCAGGTGGTCAGTTCCGCCAAACAGGCGGCTTCACAGGTAGCCGTTTCCGAGGAGCCGCAACGGGTGATGCACGTGTTATGGAGCGTCCCCTCGCAATCCGTAAAGGGTGCGCATTGCGCGGCGCAGATGGGGTCGATTGGATTCACGTCGGGCGTGACGTCCGGGGTCGTCTCTACCGGTGGAGGGGCTGTGTCCAGCGCCACGTCAGCGGAGAGATCCCCGGTGCCATCCGGTGGGGCCACCGGATCGCTGGAACCACCGCATCCCAGGGGGATAAAAAGCGCGAGAACAACAAGTCGTTTGGGTGCCATGCCGTGAAGGGTAGCACGTCTGTGCTTTCAGACGCCAGGTGACTCCGCCCAGACCAAGGTCGCCTCTAGTCGATGGTCTGCGGGTGTCCAAAATCGGCACAGGAGGGCGAGCCTGTAGGCTTGTTGGGCGCTGCCGGCAGATCGCTCCAGAACCCCTCATCCAGTGGTTCAGCGCGCCAGTCACAGTGGACGTGGGAGGTGTAGAGCTTCACAAACCAGGCACCATGGGCGCAACATGCCTCGATGACCGACTCTAGGGAATGGGTCTCTGAGTAGACGTCGACGCCATCCCCGAACTGATGGCGAGAAAAGAGCGCGGCGCCATCAATGCCGGCGTTGTATCCGGGGCTTCGATAGCCACTGCTTACGAAGAGTGGGCTGCCCAGCATCTCTCGAACACCCTGGATGGCCGCCACCGCATGGGGTTGGAACACTCCGTAGGGTCCCTTCTCCGTCTGCATCAACTCCTTGACCTTGAAGTTCAACGCCAGCTTGGTGTCCGGGTTCACCGCTGACAGGTCGAGTGCGTGGGTTGGACTTGCATAATTCCCAAGCAGCCAGGTGGGCACACCGCTGGCATCACCGTTCGGATAGTCATACGCCGGGTCGTCAATCTTCGCGAGGGAGATGACCGGTAAACACACATCCCACGTGTTATTGGGCCCTGGGTAGCAGGCTTCGGTCTGCGTTGGTCCAGGCGGAACGGGCGGGTCCGGGGCTTGGCCGCAGTCGCCGACCTCGCATGGGCTGAGGCCCGAGTCTGTGCACACTCGCACCCCATTGCATGGGCCATCATCGGTGTTGGTCACACAGGTGGTCTCCATGCCAATGGCGCCATCCCGGCATGCACAGAGACCATCCGTGGCAACGCATTGGCCGATACTTCGGGCGTGGTCGCAGTGAAAATCCATGGGGCAATCCAGGTCCTCCGCACAGGGCGAGCCACAGAAACGGCCTTCGTTGCTATAGACCATGCAGAGGCTCTGGGCGAGGCCAGCGCAATGGTTGTCGTCCACACAGGGGCGGCAGAGCACCGCGTCGTTTGGCACGCAAAGGACACCCGCTGTGCCCCCAACGTCCGGGTGTGGCACGCAAGAGAAACCCTCCGGGCAATCCGCCAAGCAGGCACTAGCGCAGCCTGTGCCTGCGCAGGCGCCTGCGCACACAGGTCCGTCGTCGGTGTTAACGCACATGCCGGGGCAGGTGACGTCATCCAGGCAGGGGCTCCCGATTTCGGCCGTTCCGGCCAATTTGGCATCTGGCCCTGCCGGCGTAGAATCGACCGTGTTCGCGCCACATGCGGCCAAGAGACCGAAGGCCAAAATGATGGTGAGTCGAGCTGGGAGGTCCTCAAAGCGCATGGGGGGAGCATAGCGAGCGCAACCCGCTTTTGCCAAGCCTTTCTTTCGTCCGGTTTTGCCCTTGCGCGCCTTGGAGAGGGTCGCTACTCTCCCTGGGTGCGTTTCGGCTGCTAACCTTGCCCTTGTACCTTCTCGAGCCCTGCGTACACTGTCTGGGAGTCCTGTAATGTTGTGCGCATGGCCCCACAGTAATCCGTCCCGCGAGACTGTCAGTGAGCACAATCCTGAGGCGCTTGGGCGGTGCAGACCACCTTGTGAGGGCGGGTTGTGGTGCTCACGGAAGCGCTGTAAGCGAGGGAGCCGTATCGAGCATTCGACACACTTTACCGGGATCGTTCCTAGAGCGCCCTCGGCTCGGTTTATGGAACGGTGCGTCGTTAGATTTCTAACCATGGTCTGGTTGTTGGACAGTGAATGAAGCTTGAATGGAGGGGCAGGGGACCCGCAACATGCTGAACTCAAAGGATTTGTTCCTAATGTGCAGAACAGGCCTGGTTTTTGCACTGAACGAGGGCGCGGACGTGCGGGAGGGTGCGTGACAACGGTCGTTGGTGGAACGAAGGTTGTTGATGGAACGAAGGCCCAGCGTCGAAAACGCTTAACGAAGGACACTTTCCGCCACAAAGTCCCACCCAGGGGCGCCTCACTCTTTCACTCTGTTTTGGAGGATTCTGCCGATGACTAGGATTTCCCGCGTACTCTTTGCGCTTCTCTTTTGTGCCTTTGGCTCGTGTCTCTTGGCCGGGTGTGCCCAGGTGGTGGGAGACATCGACCGGACGCAGCCGAACGCCATCAATAAGGTGCTCTTTGTGGACGAGTGGTACTATCAGCGAACCGTAGTGGATGTGCCTGCTGCCACGGGTTTTACCTTCGTGGGAAACACCGATTACAACGGGATGATGAAGATCAGCTGGGACATCCAAGAGGACGTTCTCTTCGCCCGCCGAACGACCGAGCTCCTGAAGGGGGCCAGCGACAAAGGCTGGAAAGGCAAGGACTATCAAGGCGAAGTGGTGGCGGCCTTCAAGATCGAGAAACACTTCGACATCATTCGTCAGTACAGCGCGTCCACCGGTGAGCAGATGAACGTGATCGAAGAGAACTCAACCGACCGGCCTTGGTATGAGCGTGACTACATTCGGGTCGACTGGTCCGAAAATAAGGTGCACAACTTGCAGCTGGACTTTGAGTCTCAGAGCGTGGAGTCCGTACCCTATTACGTGCAGGACACGGATCCGTTGACGGGCGAACCCCACCCAGATGCTCCCTACTTTACGGATGATGGCACCTATTTCGACGTCACCAGCAAGCTCTTTGCCAAAGCCGGCACCATTGAGATTCCGGGGTACGGTACAGTGCCTCTGTGCTGGCTACGTGGGGAAGAGTTTACCGAATGCGGCGCCGGCGAATACAGCATTCGGCACAGCTTCCTGAAATTGGACCCCAACCGTCAATATGTCCCCTTGCCCTATAAGGGAAAGACCACGGAGGTGTTCGGGTTCTTCTGGACAGACCAGATGGTTTACGATCCCGAGACTGGGATCCGTGTCCATGGACAGGAACGTCATATCTCACGGCACAATCTTTGGAAGCAATGGACGGATGAGAATGGCGACGATATTCCCCATGCCGAGCGGGAACTGCGCCCTATTGTGTACCACGTGAACCGAGACTTTCCGGACGACTTGAAGGCGATCGCGGAGAACGTCGCCAAGCAATGGAATGATGTGTTCCTGGATGTGGTCAAATCGTTGGAGCACGATCCGGGCGAACGAGACGTCTTCGTCCTGTGCAAGAACAACCCGGTTCAGGCGGGGGACCCGACCGAATGCGGGGGCGCGGGGAACTCCCCTCGAATTGGAGACATACGCTATTCATTCATGGCCTATGTGCCCCAATACATGACCTATGGTCTATTGGGCCTGGGGCCATCGAACAATGACCCCGAGACCGGCGAGATCATCAGCGGGATGGGCTACGTCTACCATCACAACAACTTGGCCGCCTTCCGCACTCTGGAAATGATCGAGCTGCTCAATGGCAACAAGAATCCCGAGGATTTCATCGATGGTGTTGATCTCACGCAATGGGTGGGTGCTGTGAACGGTACCACAGAGCCGGCGTCTCGTACGTTTGGTCTGGAGGAGGCGGAGACGATGGCCTATCGCCGCTCCCATGGGTGGGCGTCCAAGTATTGGGCCGGCGAGCGTATGCCGCCTTCGCAGGAGGACATGGACTTTCAACGGGAACATGGAACGGACGTGTGGCTCCAGCCCATTATCCAAGACATGTATGACCGTGGGATCCACAACGGGAGCATGCACGCAGCCAACGGGAAGCTGGGCCAACTCAAAGGAACCTATATTGAGGACTTGGTCCTGGACGAGGAGATCCTCATGGCCGGAGGGCACCAGCCCGGACTGCCGATTACGCAAGCTCATAAGGACGCAGCCAGTATCTTCCGCGGTGGCTTCGGGAAGCTTCTCAAGGAGCGCTATCGCGCCCGCGAAGCCTTCGCTGAGAAGCGAAACATGTACCTGGCCGAAATGGCGGATGATGCGCTATTGGGCTTGGCTCGGGACCTGAAGGACTTGCCCTTGGATGAAGCATATAACGTAATTCGCTCATCCATCTATACTGCCGTTCTGGCCCATGAGGTGGGTCACTCTCTGGGTCTCATGCACAATTTTGGCGGATCCGACGACGCCGTGAACTACCACGATGGGTACTGGATTTTGCGGGACGATGGTAACATCGG
>Ga0114996_10009143_pt1 | contig 10908 bp, 6 predicted proteins | sample ArcticOcean_MG_C_4_FD_87039 | JGI IMG/M metagenome (GOLD analysis project Ga0114996, IMG submission 87039) | Marine microbial communities from western Arctic Ocean - ArcticOcean_MG_CB4_134 | ecosystem: Environmental > Aquatic > Marine > Oceanic | place: Arctic Ocean: Canada Basin | collected... | reverse complement strand
GCCCCGCACCCTGCCACCACTCCCCGTAGGTCGCGCAGTTGGCGTCGTTGTCTAGCGAGGCGGGCAGACCCAGGAGGCCGGAGACCCTGTCCCGCATAGGGTAGTTGGTCCATCCGAGGTTCGGTGTCGTGAGCAGAATGCCGCGGTCGGCGTCGAGGGGGCCTGGGCATCCAATCCCAACCCCCACGACGCTGTCGCGGGTGCCCCCGCGTCGCTCGAGGGTCTCGTCGATCACCGCGTTCGCCATCGCGATGACGTCGTCGACCGCGGCGTCCGGTCCCCGGGCGGGCTCCGTCGAGACCGTGCGCATGGCCGCCGGCTCGCCGCCCGTGAAAGGCACCGCGCCCACGACGAGGTTCGTGCCCCCGATGTCGACGCCGACCACCCAACGCTCAGTCATATAAGTGCCTCCGGCCCAACGAGGCCTGCGCAGCCGCAACCACGTCCTGCACGTCGATCAATCGCATACACTCTATGTGAGCGTCCGTAAGCAACGTCCCTCGCCCCCGCCGGCGGCAATGATTTCGGCGACACGGCTTGCACGGGAGCGTCGCTCCCGTCACCTGAGTGTCGGCTGCCCCCGCTTGCCTCACCTCACTCGGATCGGACGATCCCCAGAGGCTCACGGTAGGCGTTCCCACGGCCCCAGCAAGGTGCATCGGGCCAGTGTCGTTCGTGATGACAAGGTGGCAGAGAGAGAGGATCGCGGCGAGGTCCGTCAGGTCCGTCTGACCGCCGAGGTCGAGCGCTCCCGGGGCAGCAGCAGCCACCTGCGCGGTTACCTCGCGTTCCCCGCCGCCACCCAGGACCACCACCCCTGCCCCACTCTCCGTCATCGCCCTCGTGGCCTCGCCGAATCGATCGGTCGGCCAGCGCCGTGCGGGCGCATTCGCCCCCGGAAAGATCCCGACCAGCCCCCCTGCAGTCCGGCGGTCCCCCAACCGCTCGAGCCAGGCCGCGATCCGGTCCTCGGGCGCGACGACCGGGTGCGACACGGGCGGAGCAGAAACATGCTGGCCCAGCAGGAGCTTGAATGCCTCGATGCGGTGACTGCCCGCGAGCGCTTCGGGTTCCACACGGTCCCGGAGCAGTAGGCCGCGCTGGTCCGTCCGTGTCCCGCGCAGCTTCCGGACGCCCCCGCAACGCAGGAGCCAGGCCGCCGAGAACGCCGGGGTCATGAGGACGCCCTCCTTGTACCCGCGCCGGCGCAGCTCCCTCACCGCGCCGGCGAACCCTCGGGCACCCCTGTCGAACGGGATGACTCTCCCGCGCACGCCTCCCATCTCCAAGACCGGCGCGAGCCAGCGCTCGACGAGGACGTCCGACCCGTCCGCCACGATGGCCGGGAGCGCCAGCACCACATCGCCGAGGTGATTCGGCGCCCGGATGACCTTCTCTGACGGCACCTCGGGGACCCGGGGCCGTTCAGCGCTCAATCGTCACCTGCGCTCGGTCGTCATTTCAAGCTCAGTCGCCGTCCAGGTTCAGCACGGCGAGGAACGCCTCCTGCGGGATATCGACGGACCCGACCTGCTTCATGCGCCGTTTCCCCGCCTTCTGTTTCTCAAGGAGCTTCCGCTTCCGCGAGACGTCACCCCCGTAGCACTTCGCCGTGACGTTTTTCCTGAGCGCCTTCACGTTCGTGCGCGCGATCACGTCGTTACCGATAGATGCCTGCAACGCCACGTGGAACTGCTGTCGCGGAATGAGATCCTTGAGCTTACGCACGAGATCGCGCCCATACTCAAAGGCCTTCGACTCGTGGATGATGATGGAGAACGCATCTACGGGGTCCCCGTTCACGAGGACGTCGAGCTTCACGAGGTCTTCGGCGCGATACTCCATGAACTCGTAATCCAGCGCAGCGTATCCGCGTGTATTGCTCTTAAGCCGATCGTAGAAGTCCAGCACGATCTCGGAGAGCGGCAGCTCGAAGTCGAGCTCGACGCGCTGCGGGTCCAGATAAGTCATTCCGCGAAAGACACCTCGGCGGTCGTAACACAGCTTCTGAACGTTGCCGATGTACTCGGATGGACACAGGATCCGCGCCCGCACGATCGGCTCCTCGATGGAGACGATGCGCCCCCGATCCGGGAGCAAGGTCGGGCTCTCGATTGTGAACTCGCTCCCGTCGGTCAGCGCGACGTTATACACGACGTTCGGGACGGTCGTAATCAGGTCAACGCCGAACTCCCGCTCGAGTCGCTCCTGGATGATCTCCATGTGAAGCAGGCCCAGGAATCCGCAGCGGAAGCCGAAGCCGAGGGCCACCGAGGTCTCGGGCTCGTAGTTGAGGCTCGCGTCGTTCAGACGGAGACGCTCGAGAGCTTCTCGCAGATCCTCGTAATCGTCCGTGTCCGTGGGATACATCCCGGCGAAGACCATTGGCCGGGCCTCCTTATAGCCCGGTAGGAGTTCGCCGGCTGGCCGGTGCGCATCGAGGATCGTGTCCCCAACCCGGGTGTCCGAGACTCCCTTGATGGCGGCGACGACGTAGCCCACCTCACCCGGGCGCAGCTCCGGCTGTGGCACGCGACCCAGACATAGGTAGCCGACCTCCGTCACCTCGTAGACCGCAGGGACCTTTCCGAAGGTGATGCTCATGCCGCGCTTCAGGACACCGTCAACCACCCGTACCGAGGGCACAGCCCCGAGATACTTGTCGTAGTAGGAGTCGAAGATGAGCGCCCGCAGCGGACCCGAAGCCAACCCCGTGGGCGGCGGCACGCACTCGACGACGGCCTTCAGGATGGCTTCGATGCCGACGCCCTCCTTGGCGCTCGCGAGCAGCACGGTATCCGGGTCGACGCCCAATAGGTCTGCCACTTCGTCGCGCCGGCGCTCCGGTTCCGCGCCCGGCAGGTCGATCTTGTTGATAACCGGCACGATCTCGAGGTTGGCGTCGAGGGCCAGGAAAAGGTTGGAAAGCGTCTGCGCCTGAATCCCCTGCGTAGCGTCCACCACCAGGATCGCCCCCTCGCACGCCGCGAGGGACCGGGATACCTCGTAGGTGAAGTCCACATGTCCGGGTGTGTCGATCAGATTGAGCTCGTACTCCTCGCCCGAGGCGATCCGGTGCGACATCCGAACGGCGTGGAGCTTGATGGTGATGCCCCGCTCCCGCTCGAGCTCGTTGTCGTCCAGCACTTGGTCGCGCATCTGCCGCTGGTCTAGCGTGCGCGTACGCTCAAGGAGCCTATCCGCTAGGGTAGACTTTCCGTGGTCGATGTGGGCCACGATACAGAAGTTTCGGATGTGGTCGGTCTGCACGGCACCGATCGAGCGAAGGGTAAGGGGACGGCCGGAGAAAGATCCGGGTGAAGCTAATCGCTCGTGGCGGACCGCCACGAGGCCTCGAAAGAAGCCCCATTTTGGGCGCTCACGCGGACGCCGCTTCGCCTCAGCACAGCTCGCACGCGCGCTTCAAGCCGCTCGACCACGACGGGCTTCAGCAGGAAGTCGTCAGCACCTGCCTCAAGGAGCGCCAACTCATCTTGCGGATCCGTAGAGCTGGTGAGGACGATGACCGGAAGAGTCTGTGTCGACAGCGACTGACGGATCGTGCGCAGGAGCGTCTTCCCGTCGACCTCGGGCATGTACAGGTCCATGACGACCATGCAGAAATCGTGTTCACCGCTCTTGATCAGCTCCTGGGCCTTTGGACCGCCATTCGCCTCGACGATGTCGAAGCCCAGCTTCTTCAGCGTCGCGCTGACCACCAGGAGGTCCTGGCTCTCATCGTCCACCACCAGAACCGGACCTACCGACTCGGCGGTCTCGTCCCTAACGGGCACGATGCCGAGCACGCGCTCGATCTCCTCGAACGTGGTCTCACCATTCGAGACACGCTCCAGGCCAACCGCAGCGAACGGGCGCATCCCTTCAGCTTCAGCTACACGGAGTAACTCGACGTCGTCGGGCTCGGCGGCGAGCCCGCTCTTCAGGCCAGGCGTCATCACGAGCACCTCGGACAGGGGCAGCTGGCCGAGGTACCCCGTTCCAGCGCAAGCACGGCACCCGACGGCCAGCTTGACGGGAGTCGCACCCAGCACAGACGCCAACTTCGTCTCGCGGGAATGGGCGTCTCGCTCAGGGTCGAACCGTCGAGCGCACTTCTGGCAGAGCGCCCGCAGCAACCGAAGCGAAACGACGGCGTGCAACGACTCGGCGAGACGCCCGCCAGCCAACCCCATGTCGACGAGTCGACGAATGCCCGAAACGGCATCCGAAGTGTGCACCGTGGCCAGGATCTTCCTGCCGGTCATCGCTGTGCGCAGCACGATGCGAGCGGTGGGGAGGTCCCGGATCTCCCCCGCGTGGATGACGTCGGGGTTCCGGTCCAGCAGCTCTTGGAGGGACTGAGCGAAAGACAACCCTGTGGATGGCTCGTATTTGATCTGCGTCACCCCCGGAATTTCCAGCTCGGGGCGCCCCTCCAGGGAGATCACGCTTAGTCGCTGAAGGGAATGCAACGCCGCGTAAATGAAGCTGGACGTGCCTGAGCGGGCGGGCCCGGTGACCAAGACGAGACCTTCTTGGCGGCCTAGTACTTGCTCGATCCTTCGGCCCTCGTTGCCCCCGAAACCAAGCGACTCGATCGTCGGAATCGCCCGGGGATCGACCAGCCGAATCCACAAGAGCTCGCCGCCCGGCGTCGGGGTCGACAAGAGGTGAGCGGTCTTCTGAGCAGGCGGATCGGTGATCTGAACTTGGAACCCGTCGTCGGGATCGGCCCCGGGTTGATCGAATGCGAGATGCTTCAGCCGGGCGACGAGCCTGGTGTGGGCCGCTGAGGGCAGGTCGACGACATGCTGGAGAACGCCGTCGATCCGGTACCGGATCCTCCCCATTTCCTTTCCGGGCTCCACGTGAATCTCGGTCGCTCTGTAGCGGAGGCCCTGCTGGAGCACGAGATCCACGAGCTGTACGACCGCCGGGTCCTCGAGCTCGAAGCTGGTGAACAGCCCAGAGCCCATGTTGGTGACCACCTGGAAGTCACTCTCCGCCACCTTCGCGACGAGCGTCTGCAGTGCGTTGCGTGGCTGACGAGCCGGCGCGTAGGCTCGCTCGCGCGTCTCGGCAAGCCTAGCGGGACTGGCAAGCAGGAAGACCGGCTGGCGTCCCGAGTGCTCGACGATGTCGCGCACCGCCGCCCGGTTTGCAGGGTCCGAGGTCGCAAGGAGGACGGTCCCCTCAGTGAAGCTCATGGCGAGGATCCCGTGGCGACGCGCAATGGACTCGGGAATAAGGCGTACTGCTTGGGGATCGAACGTCGACGACCCCGATTCGAAAGTGGCCCGCAAGCTTCTGGGTGAACCGATCCTCCGGCATCCGGCTCGCCTCGACGACCTGAAGCCAGGCCTTTCGGACGAGGGCAATGTCGGGACGGGGCGGGACATCGATCTCCAGCCCCACCTGCTGAGCGACGTCTTTCAGCCAATGGTTGGACCTACGTTCAGACATGCGCGAGGGACCGACCGACAGAGGAATCGAGCATCGAGAAGGCTCTAAGGTAGCCACCGATGCCCGTCCGCTACAGCGCTGGACCCTCCCGGACTCAGCCGCCCGGGCGCCTTCCAGAGTTGTTGGGTCTGGGCTGCACCGTCGGTCGCGCGCTCGGAGAGGTGGTAGCCGGCCGCGAAGGCGCCGCAGGTCGCGCGGTGGGCCGACTGGGAGCGGACGGCTGTGCGCTGGGTCGGCTGCGCGTCGACGGTTGCGCGGTGGGCCGACTCGGGGCCGAGGGCTGCACGCGGGGGCGGGTCGGTGAGGATGGCTGGCCGCTGGGCCGGCTGGACGTGGGCGGGCTTGACCGGGGCGACGCCGCCGGCCGGCCGCCTGAGCCGGCGCCGCTGCGTGTCGTCGGCGTCGTTCTCGACGGGGTCGCGCTCGGTGCGGAAGGCCTCGTCGGCCGGACGATCCGGGTGTCTCCCCGGCTCGGCGTCGCCGGCGCCGTGGTGCGATCCGAAGGGGGCGGCGTCCGGACAGGGAGCCTCGAGCTTGGCGTCGGACGGCGTTGCAGCGTCGGACGCGGCGTGGACTGGCTCGTCTCAGGAGTGACCCTGCGAGGCGTCGCTGTCGGAGTCCCGGCCGCCGGCGACTCCTTGAAATCCGCGACCGTCCGGGGTGGGGCAGGCCGTGTCCGAACGAGGGGCCGGTAGCTGTCTCCTGCGACCCTCGTAGCCACCGCGTAGCGCGGCTGGGTCACGAGGGGGCGGGCCACCACTACTCGCGTTCCCGAATAGCGGTAATAGGGATAGAAATACGGATCGTCCCAGATGACGACCCGGTAGGTCGTGCACGGAACGGAATAAGGGTTCCAGGAGTCGTACGACCGCGCCTCGTGGCATTCGTAGCAGAGGAAGCGGGGATAGGTGTGGGTGTCCCCTACGTTGTAGGCGATGAAGTCGAGCGCATAAGGGACCACCTCCCAGCTCGGAATGACCTGCGCCACGTACTCATCGATGGCGACATACGGGTCCTCGTAAACGACGTCCCCGATGGCCGAGAGGTCCCATCCGACCGCCGGGTCGAACGGTAAGGCAGAAAGATCGAGTGGCTCCGGTGACGCGACCATGAAAAAGTAGCCGGCGCCCGGATCCTCATCGACCCGCCACACAGGGGAAGCGGGGAGCATCAAACGGTAATCTCGCCCCCCACGCACGAACGCATCGGCCGAAGGATCCTGCGGGAAGACGAGAGCAATCCTCCCGTCCGTGTCGATCCGAAAGATGGCCGCGTAGGCATCCTCTGAAGTCCGGTAATAGATGCGGACCGTCTCGCCCCGCCTGAGCACCGGCTCATCTCCCCGGTCGAGCCAGACCCGGGTTTCTAGGCCGTCCGCTTCAACGGGCGCCTGAGCTCTAAGGCTCGGCGCCGCCAGGGCGGTGACCGTCATCGTGATGAGCGCCAGACTGCGCATGTGTCTCCTGGGTGTGACTCGGGCGTGTCTGTAGGTCGCAACACGCGTGCCAAGCCTACTTCCCCTAACTGAAGGGCTTTTCGGCTGATGCGCGTCCACGAGTGAGGACAGCTCCCGGAGACAGGGACCCACGGAAGGGACACGGCCGTTGAGCCCCGTCTGGCGCACCGGTAGCTTCCTTGCCCCCATGAGCGACATCAAAACCAACCCCCGACGCCGCGCGCGCCCCGACCTCCTCGACCCGGCCGCGCTCTCCCAGCTGGGCGGCATCGAATTCATCGCCCGGGAGGTCGTTGAGGGCTTCCTCATGGGCCTCCACCGCTCTCCGCATCGGGGCTTTTCGGCGGAGTTCGCGGAGCTACGCGCATACCAGGCCGGGGATGACCTGCGCTATATCGACTGGCGCATGTACGGCCGTTCGGACCGCTACTACGTGAAGCAGTTCGAGGAGGAGACGAATCTGCGGGCGCACATCCTCGTCGACGTGAGTGAGTCGATGGGATGGAGCTCCGATCCGGGCGTCCTTCCCACCAAGCTCTGGTACGCCAAGCATCTGGCTGCATCCTTGGCGCTCATCCTACTCCGGCAGGGGGACTCGGTGGGCATAGCCGCGTTCCACAACCGGATCGTCGACCGGCTCCAGGCTCGTGGCGGACGCCGGCAGTGGCACGAGCTGACCCGTCGTCTAGAGGCGCTGGAGGCTCAGGGAGGCACGTCGGCGGACGGAGCCCTGCGAGACATCGCGATGCGCCTGCGCCGACGTGGGCTCGTCGTGCTGCTCTCCGACCTCCTCGTCTCGAGAGAGGAGACGCTGACCGCACTCAAGTTCCTCCGGCACCACGGCCACGAGGTTCTCGTCTTCCACATCCTCGATCCCGGTGAACGCGAGTTGCCCGCCGCCTCCGAAGCCCGCTTCTATGATCCCGAGACCGACGAAGAGCTGATGGTCAGCGTAGCGGATATCCGGGCGGAGTACCGCGAGGCGGTTCGCGGTGCGCTGGCCGAGTGGTACCGAGACCTGCGTCCCCACGGCATAGACTATGAGGTCGTCGACACCGACCACTCGCTCTCGCTCGCGCTGCGCGCTTATCTGAGGAAGAGGGAGAGGCTCGGCTGATGGGCGCGCTGAACCCGCTCTTCCTCGCGGCCGCCGTCGCCGTGGCGGTGCCGATCTTCCTTCATCTTTTCCAGCGTCACGAGACGCGGCGCTACAGCTTTCCGGCGCTCCGCTACCTGGAGCGGACCGAGAAAGAGCATGCCCGCCGAATCAAGCTGCGGCAGCTCCTCCTGCTCCTAACCAGGGTGGCCATCCTGCTGCTGCTGGTGGGCGCGGGCGCGCGGCTCATCTTCGCCGGGAGGGGCGCTTCGCACCCGCCGACCGCCGTCGCGATCATCCTGGACAACTCGCTGAGCAGCGGCCTCGTCGTAGGGGAGACGCGGGTACTGGATGAGCTGAAGGCACTCGCCCGAGCCGCCTTGGGTCAGGCCACCGACGAGGACCGCTTCTGGGTGATTCGCGCCGGTGAGCCGTGGCTCCCAGCGATTCCGGGTGGGGCACCCGAGGCGCGTGCGGCCGTCGACGCGACCGAGGCGAGTGACGGCGAGGGAGACCTCACGGCGGCGCTCGAGCGCGCTGTCGAGCTTCTGCAGACTTCGGATCTGCTCCAGCGGGAGATCCACCTGTTGTCAGATATGCAGCGCACGGGCTTCGTAGTTCCGGGCGGCGCCCCAGCGGGCGGTGCTGCCGTGGTGGCCTGGGCAGGTGAGGCATCCTCCGCGAACAACCGAGCTCTGACGGCCGTCCTGGTCGGAGGTGGACTGCCTCCGCTGGAGGGGCAACGGACGGCTCTGACCGTGCGCGCTCTGGAAGGCGACGGTGACTCGACGCGCTGGGCGGTTCGGGTGGTGCTGGATGGACGCGTTCGCGCGGCGGGCGAGGTCGGCGCAGGTGCCGAGGCCTCGATCGCGCTGCCACCGACGGTTACCGGTTGGGTCACAGGCTATGCAGACGCCGATCCGGACGCGCTGCGCGCAGACGATCGGCGGTTCTTCGCGTACCGATCCAGGGGAGCGCCTGCCGTGTCCGTGTCAGGCGCACCGAGCCTCTTCGTCGCGCAGGCCATCGGGGTGTTGGAGCGCTCGGGCAGGATCGCGATCGCGCGGCCGTCCACGGCGGAACTGCTCGTCGCCTCGGAGGGCTTGGATCTTGAAGTCCGCGGCGAGCGGACCTCGGTGCTCGTGGTCCCGCCCGACGACGTCACGTTGCTTCCCGCGCTAAACCGGCGTCTGGCCGAAGCGGGCATCGGCTGGCGATACCAGCCGCGCGCGAGCGTCGGAGAGGGCGAGATCGGCGGCGAATCCGTTCCCGAAGCTCTCGCCGGAGTTCGTGTCGCCCGCTGGTACGCTATGGAGCGGGCCGACGACCGGACCACGCCGACCCAGACCATAGCCGAAGTGGCGGGCGACCCTTGGGCGCTGGGGGGCACCGACGCGAACGGCCGCCGATACCTGCTCCTCGCCTCTCCGCTCACATCGGACGCGACGACCCTTCCCGTGTCGACGGGAATGGTGCGTTTCATCGATTGGGTCGCGACCGAGTGGGCCGGATCAGGGGGCGCGATCGAGTACACGGTGGGCGATCACGTTGCAGCGCCCCCCGCTGCTACCCATGTGCGTTTCCCTTCGGGCCGCGAGATGGAAATCGACGGGACCCGCACCGTGAGGGGAACGGGTGAGGCCGGCACCTATGAGTTCCTGGAGGCGGATACCGCTGTCCTGATCGTGGCGCTCAACCCACCTCCCAGCGAGTCACGCCTCGCCCGACTCGACGACGCAGAGATCGAGTCGGCTATCGGCCCCGAGGTGACCGTCGTCGAGAGCACGAACGACTGGACGAGGGAGGCGTATCGCAGCCGTCGGGGGCCCGAGCTTTGGTGGCCCCTCCTTCTCGCAGCATGCCTGCTGCTGATCACAGAGTCGATTGTGGCGACGGCAGGCCGAGCGAGCCAATCCACCGCGCAGCGACGGACGGCGGTCGCGGCCGAAGCGTAGCGTGCCGAACGTAATCTTGGAGGCGGTAGCCTCCTGCCCCGCAGTCGCGGCGACAGCAGCGTCCCTTCCCGCCCCGGGGCGTCGCACGCGCATCGGCGGCGCGATCGGATCCCTGGCTCCGGTGGTTCTCGCCGCGCTTCACCGGGCCCAGCCGGACCGGGTCTTCGTGGCTGTCGCGGACTCCCCCCAGGCTGCGATCGCGGCCCAGGCCGACATCGAGGCGGTGCTCGACCGCGAGGGGGAGTCCTACCTCTATCCGCAGAAGGAAGCCCTCCCCTACGAGGAGTCGGAGCCTCACCTAGAGATCGGGGGACTCCGTGTCGAGGCCGTGGAGGCCCTCTTCTCCGGGCGCGTCCAAGTGATCGTCACGACGCCGCGGGCCTTGCAGGAGCGTGTGCCGATCCCAAGCCGACTCGCCGAGCTCCGACAGACGCTGCGGGTCGGGGACAGCATCTCGTTCTCGGAACTCCCCACTGCCCTCGAGGCGCGTGGGTTCGAGCGCGTGCCGCTGGTTGAGGAGGTCGGGCAGTTCGCCGTGCGCGGAGGGATTCTTGACGTCTTCTCCGTAGCCGCCGGCGATCCCGTGCGAATCGAGTTCTGGGGAGACGAGATCGTCTCGATCCGTCACTTCGAGGTCCTCGATCAGCGCTCGACGGTAGAGGTACCGGAGACGCACGTCGTTCCGACCGACTTCCACCGCGTCGCCGTCGACGGAGAGGAGACCGTAGCCAGGTCGCTAGCGGAGCTGCTCCCCGCGGATGCTGTCATCGCGAGCTTGGGCGCAATCGACCTCCGCGAGGACGCGGAGCGCACGTGGAGCCGGGTCGTCGCGCTCTATGAAAGCCTGGTTGAATCGGGCTCGCACCCGGTTGAGCCCAACGCCCTGTTCGTCGCTCCGAATGAGCTCATCGCCCTGCTCGACTCGCGCGCCCGCTTGG
>Ga0114996_10009142_pt1 | contig 10909 bp, 6 predicted proteins | sample ArcticOcean_MG_C_4_FD_87039 | JGI IMG/M metagenome (GOLD analysis project Ga0114996, IMG submission 87039) | Marine microbial communities from western Arctic Ocean - ArcticOcean_MG_CB4_134 | ecosystem: Environmental > Aquatic > Marine > Oceanic | place: Arctic Ocean: Canada Basin | collected... | reverse complement strand
CGCGGGCTTCGTGGCGGGCGCGGACGTCTTCGTAGTCCTTGGCGACCTCTTCGACGAATTCATCCCTGAGTGTGTCACTGAGCAGGTTCGACACCACGCCGACGGCGCGCGATGCATCCAGCACATGGATCACGGGATGATCATAGCGGGGCGCGATCTTGACCGCCGTGTGGACCTTGGACGTAGTCGCGCCGCCGATCAGCAGCGGGATTTTAAGGTCGGCACGCTGCATTTCGGCGGCGATGTTGGACATTTCCTCGAGGCTCGGCGTGATCAGGCCCGACAGGCCGATGATGTCGGCGTTCTCGCGTTTGGCGGTTTCGATGATGTCGACGTAAGGCACCATGACGCCGAGATCGACGATGTCATAGTTATTACACTGCAGCACCACGCCGACGATGTTCTTGCCGATGTCGTGCACGTCGCCCTTGACCGTGGCGGTGACGATCTTGCCCTTGGCCCGCTGATTGGCGTCGATGTTTTTCTCTTTATGGGCTTCGATGTAGGGCAGCAGGTAGGCCACCGACTGTTTCATCACGCGGGCCGATTTGACCACTTGCGGCAGGAACATCTGGCCCGAACCAAACAGGTCGCCGACCACATTCATGCCGTCCATCAACGGGCCTTCGATGACCTGAATGGGCTCGGACACCTGGGTGCGGGCTTCCTCGGTGTCTTCCACGATGAAATCGGAAACCCCCTTGACCAGGGCATGAGTCAGTCTCTCACCGACCGTGCCATCGCGCCATTCCAGGTTATCGGCGCTTTCGCGCACCTGTCCGCGGGCCTGATCGGCGACCTCAAGCAGGCGTTCGGCGGCGTCTTCGCGGCGGTTGAAGACAACATCCTCGATGCGGTCCCTCAAGTCTTCGGGTAATTCACTGTAGACGGCCAGTTGTCCGGCGTTAACGATGGCCATGTCGAGACCGTTTTTGATGGCATGATACAAAAATACCGAATGCATGGCGTCGCGCATGGGGTTGTTGCCCCTGAACGAGAACGACATGTTGGACAGCCCGCCCGAGGTCAGCACGTGGGGCAGGGTCTTTTTTATTTCGCCGACGGCGTTGATGAAATCGCGCGAAAAGTTGTTGTGTTCCTCGATGCCGGTGGCGACGGGGAAGATATTGGCGTCCAGGATGATGTCCTCGGGCGCGAAGCCGACCGTCTCGGTAAGGATTTTGTAGGCGCGCTGGGTGATCGATACCATGTGCTCGTAATCATCGGCCTGGCCGTTCTCGTCGAAGGCCATGACCACCACCGCCGCGCCGTAGCGCAGGACTTCCCGGGCATTGGCGATGAATTCGTCCTCGCCCTCCTTGAGGCTGATGGAGTTGACGATGCCCTTGCCTTGTAGGCATTTCAGGCCGGCAACAATGATCGAAAACTTGGACGAGTCCAACATCACCGGCACGCGCGAGATGTCCGGCTCGGCGGCGATAAGATTGATGAACCGGGTCATGGAGGCTTCGCCGTCGAGCATGGCGTCGTCCATGTTGACATCGATGACCTGGGCGCCGCCCTCGACCTGGCCGCGGGCGATATTGAGGGCCTCATCGAAATTGTCATCCCGGATCAGCTTGGCGAATTTTGCCGAACCGGAAACGTTGGTGCGCTCGCCGATGTTCACAAACCCAGTCACATCGCTGAAGTTGAGCGGCTCCAACCCCGACAGACGGCTGTGGGGCGTGGCTTCGGGCAGGATGCGGGGCGCTTTATCGGCGACGGCGTCGGCAATGGCACGGATGTGGTCCGGCGTCGTACCACAACACCCGCCGACCATGTTGACGATCCCGCTGGCCGCGAATTCGCCCAGTTGTTCGGCCATATATTCAGGCGTGTCGTCGTAGCCGCCGAATTCATTGGGCAGGCCGGCGTTGGGATAGACGCTGATATTGATGGGGGCGACGGCGGCGATGGCCTGGATGTGCTGGCGCAGTTCCTCGACGCCTAAGGCACAGTTGAAGCCGACACTGATGGGCCGGGCATGGGCGATGGAATTCCAGAAGGCTTCCGCCGTCTGGCCCGAAAGGGTGCGCCCGGAAGCATCCGTGATGGTGCCGGATATCATCACCGGCAGGCGCACGTTGTTGTCGTCGAAATACTTATGAATAGCGTAAATCGCGGCTTTGGAATTCAGCGTGTCGAAAATGGTTTCCACCAAAACGATATCGACGCCGCCTTCGACCAGGCCATGCAGGGCTTCGCTATAGGCTTCGGCCAGGCCGTCGAAGGTGATGTTACGGAACCCTGGGTCGTTGACGTCGGGCGACATGGAGGCGGTGCGGTTGGTCGGGCCGATGGCGCCGGCGACGAGGCGTGGTTTTTCAGGCGTTTTGGCAGTGGCTGCGTCGGCCGCGGCGCGGGCGAGTTTGGCGGCCTCGAAATTGAGCTCGTAGACAATATCCTCAAGCCCGTAATCGGCCTGCGAAATGGAGGTCGAATTAAACGTGTTGGTTCCGAGGATGTCGGCGCCGGCGTCAAGGAAACCGTCGTGAATGTCGGCAATGATATCCGGCTGGGTCAGGGTTAACAGGTCGTTGTTGCCCTTCAAGTCGGATGGGTGATCGGCGAAGCGCTCGCCCCGGAAATCGGCTTCTTCCAGGGTGTGCTCCTGGATCATGGTGCCCATGGCGCCGTCCAGCACCAGAATGCGCTGACGGAAAAGGTCTTCGATGGCTTCGGTCATGTTTTTTGGGCTCATAATTTCTATTGCGCCCGGACGCCGAGAATATGGCAGATGGCGTAGACCAGGTCGGCCCGGTTCATGGTGTAAAAATGGAAATCTGTGACGCCTGCGCTATGCAGGGCGCGGCATTGTTCGGCGGCGACGCTGGCGGCGTCAAGTTGGCGGGTTTTCGGGTCGTCGTCCAGCCCTTCAAACAGGTCGGCCATCCAACCTGGCACCGAGGTCCCGCAATTGCGGCTGAAGTCTACAACGCGGCCAAAGTTCGTCACCGGCAGGATGCCGGCGGCCCGGGCCCGATCGAGAAATCGTAAATAGACATTAATGTCGAAGAAATATTGGGTGATGGCTTGGCCAGCCCCGGCGTCGAGCTTACGCTTTAAGTTGTCCAGATCGGCTTCTGGGCTGGCGGCTTCCGGATGGGCTTCCGGATAGGCGGCGACGGCGATTTCAAAATCGGCGTTTTTTTTCAGTCCGGACACCATATCCGATGCATAGGCGTAGCCTTCCGCGTGAGGCTGGTAGGTGCCGGGGCCTTCCACCGGGTCGCCGCGCAAGGCGACGATGTGGCGGACGCCGGAGTCCCAGTAGTCTTGTGCGATTGCGTCAATTTCTTCCCGTCTTGCTCCGACACAGGTTAGGTGCGCCGCCGGCTCAAGGCCGGTTTCCTGCAGGATGCGGCGAACGGTGGCGTGGGTGCGCTCGCGCGTCGAGCCTCCTGCGCCGTAGGTCACCGACACATAAGACGGTTTCAGGGGGGCCAGCCGCTTGATGGAATTCCACAGCGCCTCTCCTGCTTTTTCCGTGGCCGGCGGGGAAAATTCAAACGACACCTTCACGTCCTGGGGCAGCGGTGAGGCGGTGGGCAAGAAAGGGGCCCGCCTGTCTTTTGACCGGAAATTGTAGTTCATGGGGCCTGATCCCCATCAAAGTCTGTCGCAAGGGGTTTTTCGGCCAGCCACACGCCGACGATCAGCTCGTACCCGGCCAGACGGGTGGTGTTTATGGGCGTTAGGCCTGCCTGGGTGAAAAAGGTACTGATGTTGCCTTCACTAAAGCCAAGGTAGCGGTGGTTATACGCGTCGCGCAGGTTTTCCATGGTGTGGGAGTGAAAATCGACCACCACAAGCCGCCCGCTGGGGGACAGCACGCGGGCCGCCTCTTTGATGGCGGTGCCCGGATCGTCCAGGTAATGAAGAACCTGATGGATCACGGCGGCGTCGAAATCGGCCTCGGCGAAGGGCAGACGGTAGAGGTCGGCCTGGCGGACCTGACAGTTTTCGCAAGATCCACGCTCCAGATTGGCGCGGGCCACGGCCAGCATCTCGCGGGATTGATCGACGCCGACGCCGCGCTCAATCTGCGGGCTCAGGACTTCCAGGATGCGCCCGGTGCCGGTGCCGATGTCGAGCAGGGAGCGGATGGCGGTTTGGCCGAGCCATTCGCCGATGACGCTTTCCACTTTGCTGTCATCGACGTGCAACGATCGCAGGCTGTCCCAACTTTCGGCGATGGCGTCGAAATAGGCCGCCGCTTTCTCGTCGCGGGCCTGCTTGACGGCGGCTAGGCATTCCAGGTCGCGGCTCCCGGTTCCCGTTTTGGGCAGAAGGTCAATTAGGTGAGCGGCGACCTCCGCCCCGGTACCGCGAGTATTGGGATTTACGAAATCGGCCAGGCGGTGGAAGACCCAGCTGCCTTCGCGGTGACGGGTCAGCAGGCCAGCCTCGGTCAGCAGTTTCAAGTGGCGCGAAATTCGGGGCTGGCTTTGGCCCAGGGTGTGGACCAACTCGCTCACTGTCAGTTCACCCTCCGACAATAGAGCGATGATGCGAAGCCGTGTCGGTTCCGCCGCCGCCCGCAAGGCCGCCAGCAGGGCGTCCATATGGTCGTCATGGCGGGGCGTGGGATGCGCGCCCGGAGCTTGGTCGTTCCTGATCGTATCGGCTTGCATGGCTGAGGCCTGGTAAATGCCTTAAACTGTATTACATAACGATATAAACATATCGTTATGTAATACCAACAGTTAATTTTATTTGTGCCGGAAATTTCTATATCTGGTGGAAATGGGGTCGCAAGGACCCAATCCATGGTAATATGCTGTGATTCGCGAATGATGTCGCTGGCGGTACTGGGACCGCCTTAATTATGTCAGGTGGCATCATTCAAGGGGGTTGCGGCCAGCACCTGGGCACATGACTTTATCTTTGCGACAGTCCGAACGATTTCGTGCCGGCATTTTGCTGCTGGCCGGGTTTCTGTTTTTCATCAGCGGTTGCGCCGAAATTCCGCCGAGCTCCGACCCGGAAGCGCTCGCCGAATTCCATGAAATCAACGACCCTGCCGAGCCGGCCAACCGGACGATCTTTGAAATCAACCGTGAGCTAGATAGCGCCATTCTGAAACCGGTGGCGACGTTATACCGTGATCAGACACCGCAATTCTTCCAGGACCGCATCAACCATGCGCTGGCAAACCTGCGCGCGCCGCTGATCCTCATTAACGACCTCCTGCAATTTGAACTGGATCGCGCCCTCGCCACTCTGGCCCGCTTTATGGTCAACTCTTCTTGGGGCCTGCTGGGCCTCAACGACATCGCCACCGATTTGGGCATGGAAGGCCATGATGAGGACTTCGGCCAGACTCTCGCCGTTTTGGGGGTGGTGGACGGGCCTTATCTGATGCTGCCCCTGTTTGGGCCGTCCAACCCTCGTGACACAATCGGGCTGGCCATCGATTTTCTGATAAATCCGTTCAATATATGGGCCGCCAACACCGGACGGGAATACGCTGCGTTTGCCCGCACCGGGGCGCACGCGGTGGATATGCGGGCCGGGCATATGGAAACCCTGGACGCTCTGGAAAAAGACTCGTTCGATTTTTACGCCTCCATTCGCAGTCTCTACCGTCAACGCCGCGCCAACGAAATTTCCAACGGCGATCCGTCGGCCAACCTACCGACGCCGGGGCTCAGTCAGGTGCCTTTCGATAAGGCTGAAAACTCCAGGAAATAAGTAAGAGGCAGGTTTCAGGACGCCCGGCTGGGCAACCGGTTCTCTTTGGTCAGCAAATCTCGGCCGATGTCCGTCACATGGACCATGGCGCCCAGCTTCTTTTCGTGGCTACGGGCCACCAGGCCGCGGTTGACGGCGTCTTCCCAGACCGGAAGCCGCGGACACGACGTGCGCCAAGCGTCCATCACGTCCGAATACGCACGCGGCTTGACCGCCACCCATTCGACCAGGTCCAGGATCAGGGCGTCAGTTTCGTCTGACATTAAGGCCTCCGTTCAGGGTGGGGAAGCTTAGCACGGGGTCTTTGTTCTTGACCACTAAGCAGACAGGAAACACGGATAAACACAGATAAAGGGGATAAAGTATGAAAAGATAAAAAATGCGCCGAAGGCGCGAAAGAGATAATTTACTCTATCTCACCTTTTATCTCATTTATCCGTGTCCTCTACTGTTTTGTTTTTTCCACTATCCCCGCTTTAGCGGCTTGTACTTGATGCGGTGGGGCTGGTCGGCGTCGGTGCCCAGCCTGCGGTGGCGGTCGGCCTCGTAATCCTGGTAATTGCCTTCGAACCATTCCACCTGGCTGTCGCCTTCGAAGGCCAGGATGTGGGTCGCCAGCCGGTCAAGGAACCAACGGTCATGGCTGATGACGATGACGCAGCCGGCGAAGGCCTCGATGGCGTCTTCCAGGGCGCGCAGCGTCTCCACGTCGAGATCGTTGGTCGGCTCGTCCAGCAACAGGACATTGGCTTCCGATTTAAGCATCTTCGCCATGTGGACGCGGTTGCGCTCGCCGCCCGACAACTGTCCAACCTTTTTTTGTTGATCGACACCCTTGAAATTGAACTGGGCCACGTAGGCGCGGCTTTGCAGGTCGCGCTTACCGACCCGGATGACTTCATTGCCGTCGGAGATTTCCTCCCACACGGTTTTGTCGGAAGCCAGGGTGTCGCGGGATTGATCGACATAGCCGAGCACCACGGTGTCGCCGATGCGCAGGCTTCCACTATCGGGGTCTTCCGCTCCGGTGATCATGCGAAACAGGGTCGTTTTGCCGGCGCCGTTGGGGCCGATGACGCCGACGATGGCGCCCGGCGCCACCTTGAAGCTAAGGTCGTCAATCAATAGCGTGTCGCCGTAGCCCTTGGATAGGCCCTCGGCCTCGATCACCAGATTACCCAGGCGCGGCCCCGGCGGGATAACGATCTGGGCCTTGCCCATTTGCTGGTCCTGGGCTTGGGCCAGCAAGTCTTCATAGGCCGTGATGCGGGCCCGGGATTTGGTCTGTCGCGCACGCGGCGATGAGCGGATCCATTCCAGTTCGTGCTTCAGCGTCCTTTGGCGGGCCGATTCTTCGCGTGCTTCCTGCCCTAAGCGTTTTTCCTTCTGCTCCAGCCAGGACGAATAATTGCCTTCGTAGGGTATGCCCATGCCCCGGTCCAACTCCAGAATCCATCCGGTCACGTTGTCGAGAAAATAGCGGTCATGGGTGACGATCATCACGGTGCCGTCGTATTCCTCAAGATAGTGTTCGAGCCAGGCCACGGATTCCGCGTCCAGATGGTTGGTCGGCTCGTCGAGCAGCAGGATTTCGGGTTTTTCCAGCAGCAACCGGCACAAGGCTACGCGGCGGCGCTCGCCACCCGACAGAATGGTGACATCGGCGTCGCCCGGCGGACAACGCAGCGCGTCCATGGCGATATCCACGGTGCGTTCCATTTCCCAGCCGTCGGTGGCGTCGATCTTTTCCTGCAGTTCGCCCTGCTCAGCCAGCAGCGCCGCCATCTCGTCATCGTCCATAGGCTCGGCGAAGCGTTCGGAAATTTCGTTAAAGCGGGTCAGCAGCGCCTGGGATTCGCCCAGGCCTTCGAGGATGTTGCCTTCGACGTCTTTTTCCGGGTCCAGGTCGGGCTCCTGTTCCAGATAACCGACCCTTACACCTTCCGCCGCCCACGCCTCGCCTTGGAATTCGGTATCCTTGCCGGCCATGATCTTCAACAAGGTCGATTTGCCGGCGCCGTTGACGCCCAACACGCCGATTTTGACGTCGGGCAGGAATGACAGAGTGACACCTTTAAGAATGTCGCGCCCGCCGGGGAACGACTTCTTCAGGCTCTTCATCACATAGGAATATTGATAGGACGCCATTGTGGTCTCCGGTTGAGGCTATGAGGAATCGGGCGGAGTGATAGCCCACCGGCACGGACTTCGCAACGTGAAGGTGCGATCGTTTATCGACGTCTAGAGCAAATTTTGATTAGGTTGAATCGTTGAGATCGCTTTTCCGGTTCCCTGAGCTGCGTTGCGCGGGCTTGCCGATGCCCCGCATCGCCTGCGCCCACGCGCCTTGTCAGAAAACCGCACGCCACGTCTCAGCGATCCAACCTAATCAAAACTTGCTCTAGGTGTTAAACTATGGGCTAGGGCTTCAATGAGCTGTTAAGGGGCGATTCGCGATTCCATGGGAGGCCTCACTGATTTGGTATTATTTGATGAATTGGCGTTTCAATTCTTTGTGAACAAAAAGATATTTGCACCTGCGAACAAAAAAACCGGAAATTCATTAAAACGGTCAATGCCGGCCCTTGGTTTATTGTAACCGATATGCCTAAAAAGGTATTGGTTAAATGACTTCAGGCGCGCAGGCGGGGGTCCATAAATAAATTGTGCATCTGCGAACGGTCGCGCTGGTTTTTGTTTTTAAACTTAGTTTTATTTGCTTTCTAGTTATTTAGGCATGGCATTTTTTAGTAAGTGATTCAAAGGATTGTTGTATACGCGACGCCAAATATGGTAATAGAAACGTAACTCTGATTCGGTGAGATTCGGTTCTTGTGAATCGGAGGAAGCAAGGGTTTAAAAAACAAGCGCAGTAGGACGCGGGGAAGCAATGACCGTCTTTGGAGAAGATAACTCCTGTCACTGGTAAGTGGTTCCAGGCTGGTCCAACAACTTGGGCCGGTCGTGTTTGAGTGTGCGATGCAGTAATAAAAGGCCGTCAAGGCCGGGGATTAACATCCGAACTGTTTCTATAGCCCTAATCTTGGGGTTGCGTGGGAGATCCTGCGGAATCTTTTGGTTTGCGACTTTTGATAGACCCGGTTTCGGCCGCGTTGTTATGCAGGGACCGACAGACTAGGACAGATAAGGGGAGAAGTATCTTGAGTGCTAAAGTAGTCTGGTTATTCGTATTCGTAGCTCTCTATTGGGCATACTGTATCTATTGGGGCTGGAGATGCGCCCAAATGGCGAAAAGCGCCAGTGACTACTTCGTCGCTGGCCGGCGTCTTTCGCTATGGGTGTTTGTTTTGGCCGCCACCGCGACATCGTTCTCTGGCTGGACCTTCATGGGCCATCCAGGTTTGATTTATCGCGATGGGTTCCAATATGCGTATGCATCATTCTATGCCATTACCATTCCGTTTACCGGAGTTATGTTCCTGAAACGCCAGTGGATGCTGGGTAAACGTTTCGGTTATGTGACGCCGGGCGAAATGCTGGCGGATTATTTCCAGGGTGACGCCATCCGTATCCTGGTGGTCTGTGTGGCCTTGCTGTTCTCGATCCCGTACCTGGGATTGCAGCTGGGCGCCTCGGGCTTCTTGTTCCAGGTGTTGACCGACGATCTGGTGCCGAAAACCTTCGGTATGTGGATGCTGTCGCTCGTGGTGCTGATTTATGTCGCTTCGGGCGGTCTGCGCGCGGTGGCCTATGTGGACACCCTGCAATGCGTCCTGCTGATGATAGGCATCATCTGCGTCGGCTTTATCGCCTATGACCAGATGGGCGGTTGGGAAGCCTTCAACATGGCGATGGCCAAACTCGGCGCCACGGATATCGGTAAATGGGGTTCGACCAAGGGTCTAGGGGGTGGCGATTATAATGCCTACCTGGCTATTCCCGGCGTAATCCAATATACCGCTGGCCTCGGCAAAGAGACACCTGTCGGTGGCCTGTGGACGGGCGTCATGGTTCTGACCTACATGTTCGCGCTCATGGGCATCCACTCCGCCCCGGCGTTCACCATGTGGTCGTTCGGTAACAAAGATCCCTCTCCGTTTGCGCCGCAGCAGGTTTGGGCGTCGAGCTTCGGCATTGGCCTAATCCTGTTCTTCTTTACCGCGGCTCAAGGTATGGGGGCTCACTTCCTAGGCGCTACGCCGGACGTTACCAAGGCTGGTATGGCTTTGGCTAACGTGCTTCCGGATTTGACCGCCAATAAGCAAGGGAGTCTGGTTCCGCACTACATCAACCTGGTTGGTGACGCGGCGCCGTGGTTTGTCGGTCTGTTGGCGGTGTGTGCGCTGGCGGCCATGCAGTCCACCGGTGCGGCGTATATGTCTACGGCCGGCGGCATGCTGACCCGTGACCTGTACAAGCGTTACTTAAACCCGACAGCCGGTCACGAAACACAAAAGCTGGTTGGCCGTCTCGGCGTTGCTTTCATCGTCGGGTCAGCCTTGTTGGTGGCAACTTTCTCTGCTGACGCCCTGGTTCTGCTGGGTGGTTTGGCGGTGGCCTTCGGGTTCCAGATGTGGCCGTCTTTGGCCGCGGTGTGCTGGTTCCCGTGGATTACCCGTCAAGGCGCCACGCTGGGCCTGGCTGCTGGTTGTCTGGCCGTTATCTTTACCGAAAAATTCGGCGCTTCCATTGCCGGACTTGCTGGTATCGAGCTGGCCTGGGGCCGTTGGCCGCTGACCATGCATTCGGCCGGTTGGGGCATGTTGTTCAACGCCTCCATCTGCATTGTCGTTTCTGCGATGACCCAGAACGATGCGGATACGGCGCATCGCATGAAGTATCACAACTTCCTGCGTGAGCATGCGACCTTGTCTGCGGCCAAGCAGGGCCTCAAGCCGATTGCCTGGATCATTACTCTGGTCTGGCTGTTCTTCGGCGTTGGCCCGGGCGCGGTTATCGGTAACGACATCTTCGGTGCACCGAATGCCGGTTACGCCGCATGGACCTTCGGCATGCCCTCGATCTGGGCGTGGCAGATCCTGTGGTGGGCGTTAGGCGTCGGAATGATGTGGTTCCTGGCCTACAAGATGGAAATGTCGACCATGCCTTCGAAGGAAGTCGAGGCACTGGTCGATGACATCGGCGATACCGTATCTGCAGGGGGTTCTATTAAATAGACCCTGCGGTTTGCTACAAAACCGGGGGAGGGTTCTTCGGAACCTTCCCCCTTTTTTTGTTTTCTTTTACATCG
>Ga0114996_10009140_pt1 | contig 10909 bp, 7 predicted proteins | sample ArcticOcean_MG_C_4_FD_87039 | JGI IMG/M metagenome (GOLD analysis project Ga0114996, IMG submission 87039) | Marine microbial communities from western Arctic Ocean - ArcticOcean_MG_CB4_134 | ecosystem: Environmental > Aquatic > Marine > Oceanic | place: Arctic Ocean: Canada Basin | collected... | reverse complement strand
CTTGAGGACTTTTTTTTTAAAGTTGATTGAAGGGGTTTCAGTTCTGGACCCTATTAATCCAGCTTTATACCCATCAATTATTGATGCCTTGATGAGTGGTGTTAATGTTAAGCCTAAGCCTAGAGCTTATCCAAGATTGCATATTTGGGGTCTTATGGAGGGAAGATTACAACATGCTGACTTAATGATATTGGGTGGATTGAATGAAGGAGTTTGGCCGCCAGAAGTGAATTCAAATCCTTGGATGAGTCGTCCAATGATGCAAAAATTTGGGCTTTCACTGCCAGAGAGGAGAATTGGATTAACAGCGCATGATTTTTCCCAGGCATGCGCTGCTAAAAATGTCTTGTTGACGAGATCAACCCGTATAAATGGAAGCCCTATGGTCCCATCACGTTGGCTTCAGAAGATTGAGAATTGTCTTACGACTATTGAGAATGGTTATAGTTTTCCCACAAATTATCAATACTTAAATTGGTTTTTACAAATTGATAGTCCATCATCAATATGTCCTCGTCCACCTCCGTGTCCACGGCCACCTCTTGAATCCCGGCCAAAAACTTTATCTGTAACTAGTGTTGAAACGTGGATCCGAGACCCTTATTCAATTTTTGCAGAAAAGATTTTGTTGTTAAAACCTCTTGAGCCTCTAGATGCAGATCCAGGGGCGACAGACAAAGGCTTGTTAATTCACAAATGTCTTGAAATTTTTATTAAGAGATATCCTTCTGGAATGTTGTCGGAAGATGCTTTTCAAAATCTTATTTCAATAGGGAATCAAGTTTTTGAAGAAGTGATCGCGCATCCTGGAATTAGGGCCTTTTGGTGGCCACGATTTGAACGAATAGCACGTTGGTTTGTTGATTTTGAAAACAATAGGCGGATTAACAATATTAGTCCTATTGCGATAGAAGCAAAGGGATCGCTCAACCTTTTTGTTGATGGAGTTGCATTCAATTTGACTGCCCGAATTGATCGTATTGACTGCTGTCCTGGTGGTGGCATCATAATAGTTGATTATAAAACTGGAGGCCTCCCATCATCCAAACAAGTAGAGTCAGGCTTATCCCCGCAATTATTATTGGAAGCATTGATTGCTGGAGAAGGGGGCGTTAAGGGAATTGTTTCAAAAAAGGTCGAAAAGCTTGAATATATTAGGCTTTCTGGAGGCTTGGTGCCTGGAGAAGTGCGACCATTAATATTCAACCTTGAAAAAGTCGCTTCTGAGACTTTAGAAGGTCTTCATCGATTGATTTCTAAATTTAATTGTTTAGAAACTCCATACTTGTCCCGCCCGAGACCGCAATTTAAAAGTAGATTTGGTAGATATGATCATTTGGCAAGAGTAAAGGAGTGGTCCCATGGAAGCTTGGGGGAAGATCTGTGAGTTCAATAATTGTTCGCCCTGGAACAAAAAATAGAACTAGTGACCAAATTATTTCAGCAGACCCTAGTTCTAGTGTTTGGGTAGGAGCAAATGCTGGAACAGGAAAAACTGGCGTTTTAGTTGATAGAATATTGCGCTTACTTTTGGCGGGAGTGTCTCCAAATCGAATTTTATGTTTAACCTTTACAAAAGCCGCTGCGGCTGAAATGGAGAGTCGCTTAATAGAACAACTCGGAAAGTGGGTTGGGATGAGCGAAGTTGATTTAAGTATTAGTCTTAAAGAATTAACAGGAACAAAAATAGATAAGTTTCTACTTCGACAAGCGCCATTATTATTTTCAAAAATTCTTGATGCACCAGGAGGCTTAAAGATTCGAACGATTCATTCTTTTTGTGAAAGCTTGCTTGGCCGCTTTCCAATTGAAGCAGGCATATCACCACATTTCAAGGTGATTGATGAAAGGACACAAGCAGAACTGAAGATAGAAAGTAGACGTAGATTGATGGAGTCCGCGAGTAATTCATGTTTGCCTATTCAAAATTCTTTAAATTATTTAGCCACTCTTATAGATGAGAAGGGCCTTGCTAACATAATAAACTCACTAGACAAACATCAGCGACGCTTGGATCAAATGTTTCAATTATATGGATCAATTGACAGTATTATGAAAGGGCTTTGTAAGCGCTTAAATATAGCGAAAACAGAGACTAAAGATTCAATATTAGATCATTTAACTAATTTGGATGGGCAGGATTTTTTAATTGTAATTAAAGTTTTATCTAGGGGCTCAGCGTCAGATCAAAGTAGGGGACTTTTGATAAATAAATGGCTTTCTCAGCCACGGAAATATTATAAAGAATATAATTCAATATTTTTAAAGAAAAATGGAAAGCCTAAAGCTGAAAGTCGTTTGCTTACAAAGAAATTGAGGGAAAGTAATTCAGAAGCTATCAAAATTTTGTTGGCTGAGCAGGAACGCCTTGTGATTCAAGTTGAAAAACTGAAAGCTTTGAAAATAATAAAGGCCACTAGAGCTTTATTAATCGTTACTTTTGCTTTGAAAGAAAATTATCAAGCGTTAAAATTAAGGCGCTCATTGCTTGATTATGATGACCTGATTCTAAGAGCAGGTGAACTGCTAAAAGATGGAGGAGCAAATTGGGTTCATTACAAGTTAGATGGTGGGATAGATCATATACTAGTTGATGAAGCCCAAGACACTAGTCCTGAGCAATGGCAAGTTATAATTGATCTTGCGCAGGATTTTTTTTCAGGGGAAGGGTCTGGGGATGAGGTCCGTATTTTACCTCGAACTATCTTTGCGGTTGGAGATAAAAAGCAATCAATTGATAGTTTTCAAGGAGCTGATCCGGCGGATTTTTTTGAAATGCGAGAGCTTTTTTCTAATAGGGGGAAGGAGGGGGGGGGAGCATGGAAAGAAGTAGATTTGTCTGTGTCATTTCGAGCAGTACCTATTCTATTAAAAGTAGTAGATCAAATATTTAAACCATACGATGTGAGAGATGGACTTATAGAACAAAAAGATGTTTTTTCCCATAAGTCATCAAGGGATGGCCAAGCAGGATTAGTAGAGCTTTGGCCAACTTTTAAGCCTGATGATTTACCTAAAAATGACCCTTGGGATGCTCCACTTGACCAATTATCGCAGACAAGTCCGATGGTTAAACTTACAAAAGCGATTGCTAGTAAAATCAAAGCTTGGCTTGAAGTGGGAGAGTTTTTAAAGTCTGGTGTTCGAAAAATTGAACCAGGGGATATAATGATCCTTGTTCGTACTCGGGGTCAGTTTGTTGAAGAGATGGTCCGCCAATTAAAAGAATCAAATGTCCCAGTTGCAGGCAGTGATCGAATGATTTTGCTTGAGCAGTTAGTAATAATGGACCTGATTGCTATTGGACAATTTGCTCTTTTGCCAGAGGATGATCTGAATTTAGCTATTGTTTTGAAGTCTCCATTTATTGGCCTTAATGATGATGATTTGTTTGTTTTGTCTAATCAGCGAACAAGTAGTCTGTGGGATAGTTTGAAGGAACAAGTTAAAAAAAGTAATAAATTTAAAAAGGCGACTGAGTTTCTAAAAATTATTTTAGAAACAAGTCATCAGTCCCCACCATATGAGTTTTATTTATTTATTTTAAATCAATTTGAAGGAAGAAGGAACCTACTGAAACGACTAGGTCCTGATGCAGCTGATCCAATTGATGAATTTCTAAATTTGTGTTTAACTTATGAAGAGGATCACACGATAAGCTTAATTGGATTTCTAAGTTGGCTCAAATCAAGTGAAACTCAAATTAAAAGAGATCTTGATAGAGGACAAAATCAAGTGCGAGTTATGACCGTTCATGGTGCAAAAGGATTGCAGGCAAATATTGTCTTTCTCCCTGACACTTGCAATACACCTACAATCCGTCCTGATTCGAGGTTTTATTGGGATAATTCTTTGTTTATTTGGCCCATTCTCAAAGATAATGAAGAGGCAGTTTGTAATAAATTGAGTGAGAAACAAAAGCTTGAGGTTCTTAAGGAATATCGGCGTTTATTGTATGTAGCGATAACTAGAGCTGAAGAGTCTGTTTATGTCTGTGGGTGGGAGACAATAAATGGAAGAAAAGATGGTTGTTGGTATGACCATATAGAAAATGCTTTAACACAAATGTCAGAGGTTAAAACAATCAAAGTAATTTCCGGACAATATGGATTGCGTGTAGAAGATGTTCAAGTTGCTAAGCCTGACAGACCCCACATGGATAAAGACCCTGAAAAATTTTTTGGTGAGCTGCCAAATTGGGCGTTAAGAGTACCAAAAAAAGTAAACTTTTCGCTTAGTTATTTTTCTCCTAGCAGTCAAGACGAAAAAAAATCTAAAGGTCTGTCGCCTTTATCTATTTCAACTAATAATAGTCGTGAACGGGGACTTTTAATTCATAAACTTTTAGAGATTTTACCAAATCATGAAGCTTTAGAACAGAAATCGGTGGGTGCACATTTTCTCTCGCGGTTTTCAAATATTTTTAATGAGAAAGAGCAGTTTAGTATCTTAAATGAAGTTATAGGAGTATTAACGAGTCCTGATCTAGAGAATTTATTTGGGATGAATTCTATAGCAGAAATTCCATTAATGGGCTTAATCGGAAAGGGAACTGGAACTGGGTTAATATCAGGTCAAATCGACCGTTTATTCATTAGCAAAAAAAAGATAACTGTTATTGACTTTAAAACTGATAAGTTTCCACCTTTAGCGTCAGAATCTATTCCAAAAGATTATATCAAACAAATGGCGGCATATGAAGCGGCCTTGATCAAAATTTTTCCTGAAAAAGAAATTGAACTTTTGATTTTGTGGACGCGTGGTCCTTTTGTTACACGTGTAGAAAATCAGGGTTTAGAGTTTTTCGGTTCTTGACGCCTCTGCTTTGTCTCCTTAGGATTAACTTAAATTTTAGATACTTTAAAAGATTTTTGAACTTAGTTAAAATTATAATATAGGAAATTTAAAATGCCTAAAGAGGTTACTGACGACTCCTTTGATCTAGATGTTCTCAATGCTGAGGGCCCTGTTTTAGTTGATTTTTGGGCTGAGTGGTGTGGTCCATGTAAACAAATTGGCCCCACCTTAGAAGAAATTGATACAGAAATGGGAGATCGTCTTACTATCGCTAAAGTTAATATTGATGACAATCCCCACACACCCTCAAAATATGGAGTTCGAGGAATTCCAACGTTAATCCTATTTAAGGGTGGTGAGGTGGCGTCAACCAAAGTTGGTGCATTACCTAAAAGCCAGTTAGTAGCATGGGTTGAATCAGAAATATAATCAACTATAGGTTAATTCTGAGCATCTTTTGGTTTACCAATTATTTCGAAGTTCACGAAGTTTAATGAATACCTCTTTTTCAGTAGGTGTTTTTGATAGCTCTGGAAAATTTTTCCTGAGTCTATTAATTATTGTTGCGTTTTGTAGTCTAAAAAAAGTATTAATTTCTTTTTCAAGGCCAATTGTTGAAACCATTGGGTGATTTAAGTTTTGTCCAGAAGTTTGTTTTAAAATTGTATTAGCTTTGTGGTTGCTTGGCTCACGATCAATTGTGAATTCGAGATTATTTTCTAAGTAATCGTGCCCAGGGTAAACTAATGTATTATCAGGAAGTTTCAGAAGTTGATTTGTGAAAGTTGTATAAAGCTCGCTTGGGTGTCCTCCATTATGGCAGTTCCCTGCCCCAGCATTAAATAAAGTGTCGCCGCAAAATAGCGCTGGTTGATCTGTTTTTGACAAGAGACAAACATGACTCATTGTATGTCCGGGCGTATTAAGGCACTCTAATTCAATACTTTTACCTACAGTGACAATGTCACCCTCCAATAGTCCTTTTGCCATATTAGGAATTTTATCTTTAGCATTAAAATGTGCAAAAATTTTTGCACCTGTTGCTTCGACAACTGGGCCATTCCCCCCAATGTGATCGCCATGCTCATGTGTGTTAATAATTTTAGTAATAGTCCAATTATGTTTTTTTGCCTGCTCTAAACATTTTTTATGATCTAGTGGATCAATAGCAATTGCTTCGCCTGTTTCTGGACATGCTATTAAGTAGTTGAAGTTTCGATAAGCATTTCCTGTCCAAATTTGTTTTACGATCATTTATTGACTCCTAGAATTTAGTTTAATTTTTGCCTTATTGATGTACATAATTTTTTAGAAACAGATTTTTGTTCTTCTATTCTTAAGATATAACCAGCAAGATATAATGACCCACAAATCAAAATTCTTCCAGTTTTCTTGTTGCTTTTTTTTATATGTTCTATTGCTCTTTTTACCGACGAAAACGGGGTACTTTTAATATTAAGTTGAGAGCCGACATCAGCTAATTGTTTAGCAGGCATAGATTGACTTTCTCCTGGAATTTTTACTGTGTACAATGTTTCTATTAGAGAGGCAATAGGTTGAAAATATGCCTTGCAGTCTTTTGAATTCATCATTCCACTAATCAAATATAATCGTTTGTCTGACCAGTTATTTTCAATAAAAGAAGCTATTGCTTCGCCTGCTGCCGGATTATGACCTCCATCGAGCCATAGCTCCCAATTAGTTGATAATTCTGAGTTTAGTAGTGTTTTGGTCAGGTTTTGGAGGCGAGCAGGCCAAGTGGTTGATTTCACACCTTCTTTTATATTTTGATTTGGAATTTTAAAGTTATTTAAGCGATCAAGAGTTGCGATCGCCAAGCCACAATTTGAAACTTGATGGTATCCAAGTAAATTAGGCAATGGTAATTCTAACTTAGATTTTGCCCCATGATAAATAAAGCAATTATTTTTCCTTTCTAAAAACCAATCCTCATTCTCAGAATATAAAGGAGCTCCAACATCTTGAGCGCGTGCGATAATAGGGTGTATGGCTTCTGGGTGCTGTTGAGCTAAAATGCAGGGACGGCCTGCTTTAATAATGCCTGCTTTTTCTCTAGAAATTTCTGCTAGGTGGTGACCTAGGAATTTTTGATGATCTAGAGAAATTGGGGTTAATACGGTTAAAACAGGAAATTTAATGACATTTGTCGTGTCTAAACGGCCTCCAAGACCAGTCTCTATTATTAAGATATCTGCAGGGACTGTTGCAAAAGCAACAAATGCTGCGGCTGTTGTGATTTCAAAAAATGTAATTGGCAGATTAGCATTAGCTTTTTCAACAATATTAAGGAATCGTATTAGAATTTTATCTTCTATTACACTTCCAGCTAAGTAAATACGTTCATTAAATCTTACTAAGTGCGGAGATGAATACACATGGACTTTATATCCAGACTTTTCAAGTATTGTGCGTAAAAATGCTATAGTAGATCCTTTGCCATTAGTCCCTGCAACATGGATTGTGGGAGGTAAAAAATCTTGAGGATTTCCTAGAATTTCAAGTAGGCGTTTGATTCTGTCAAGTGACAGGTCTATTAGTTTAGGGTGTAGCTCAGAGAGTCTTTTAAGAGTTGCAAGTACTTGTGGTGTTAATGACATGAATCAAGTTTCAAAAATTAAGTGACATGATAATTTGATTGACTCATGAATTATTTTTTTTGTTTAATTGAGGTTTTTTTGAGATTGATATCTTTTTAGTTTCTTTTTTCTTTATATGAGCCTTTGATTTAGGAGTTAGTAATCCAATAATTTTTATTAACACTTTTCTTAAATTGTGTCGGTGGACTACCATATCAATCATTCCATGTTCAAGAAGGTATTCTGCTCTTTGAAACCCCTTTGGGAGAGTTTCTCTTATTGTTTGTTGTATTACTCTTTGTCCGGCAAATCCGATTATGCAGCCTGGCTCAGCTATTGAAATATCTCCAAGCATAGCAAAAGACGCAGACACTCCTCCGGTCGTTGGGTCTGTTAAAACGACAATATAAGGTAGTCCAGCAGCCTTGACTTGATTTATCGCAATAGTTGTTCGGGGAAGTTGCATTAGGGATAACACACCTTCTTGCATACGGGCACCTCCTGAAGAGGGAATTACTATTAAAGAACATTTCTCTTTCACTGCACGTTTGGCAGCTGATAATAGACCATTACCAACTGCAATTCCCATAGACCCTCCCATGAATGCAAAGTCAAAAACTGCAATGATTACTTTATGTGCCCCAATCTTACCAAAGCCTATTGTTAGGGCATCGTCTTTTCCAACTCTTGAGCGAGCTTCTTTTAATCGTTCAGGGTATTTCTTTAGGTCACGGAATTTTAGAGGGTCAACAATAGAACCAAGCAACTCCAATTCTTCATAATCTGAATCATTAAAAAGTAATTTTAATCGTTCAGTGTCATTTAGACGAAAGTGATGTTCACAATGTTGACAAACATGCTGAGTTTCAATCAAGTCCCTATGAAATATCATTTGATTGCAGCTTGGACAGTTGTGCCATAAATTTTCTGGAATTTCTTTTTGTCCACCCACTAATTTTCGAAGCTTTGGAGGGACAAAGTTTTTTAACCAGTTCATGATGTGGTGGCTCGAATTTGTTGGGCTAGAAGCCTCACGAATGACAGAACATTTTTTATTAGAGACGGTAGTGGCTTATTATTAGTATCAAGATTTTCTTTTAAGATATCGACTAACGCAGAACCGACTACAGCAGCATCTGCGATTTTTGCAATATTTTTTGCCTGTTCTGGTGAACGAATACCAAATCCTACTGCTATTGGGAGAGTGGTTTTGGCCTTTATGTTTTTGATTTTTACATTTATATCATCCAGAGAAGCTGTATTTGTGCCAGTTATTCCTGCGATTGAGACGTAATATATAAACCCCGAGGCATTTTCCAAGATGCGTGGCAAGCGTTGAGCTGTAGTAGTTGGGGCCGTTAGATAGATAAAGTTAATGCCAGCTTTTATAGCTGGCAGGCAAAGTTCTCTTTCCTCTTCTGGCGGCAAATCAACCATGATCAAACCATCAACGCCACTTTCCTTTGCGTCGTCAAGAAAGCGGTCTACTCCATAAATATATATAGGGTTAAAATAACCCATTAGAATGATTGGAGTAACAAAATCAGTTTCTCTAAATTTCTTAACCAGATTGATAGTTTTGGCTAAGGTCATGCCATTTGCTAGCGCTCGAAGGGAGCTAGCTTGAATTGCTGGCCCATCAGCCATTGGATCTGAAAATGGCATTCCTATCTCAATGAGATCAGCCCCAGCTTTAGGCAAGCCATTGATAAGCCTTAATGAAGTTTCTTCATCAGGATCTCCCGCAGTCAAAAATGTGATTAGGCCGCTTCGACCCTCTTTTTTTAATTTAGAAAAACATTTTGTAATTCGAGTTTCAGGATTATTTTCCATTTATTATCCTTGATCATTCCCAGAAATTTTTAGTCCAAGGTGTTTAGCGACGGAAAAAATATCTTTATCGCCCCTCCCGCACATATTCATAACTAGTAGGTTATTTTTAGGGAGATTACCTGCTATTTTTGCAACGTAAGCTAGTGCATGACTTGGTTCGAGGGCTGGAATGATCCCTTCCATTTGTGTGCAGAGTTGAAAAGCTTCTAAAGCTTCATTATCAGTAATTGCAACATAATCAACTCTGCCTACGTCTTTTAACCATGAGTGTTCAGGCCCTATTCCAGGATAATCAAGTCCTGCTGAAATAGAATGTCCATCCTGAATTTGCCCATCTCTTGTTTGCAGAAGATAGGTGCGATTGCCATGTAAAACCCCTGGGGCCCCTCTTGTTAAAGATGCACAGTGAGATTCAGTTTCGATACCATGGCCACCCGCTTCAACACCGATAATCTTTACTGATTCATCATTAAGGAATGGGTAAAATAGGCCCATTGAGTTAGACCCCCCTCCAATACAGGCAACCAAAGTATCAGGAAGGCGTCCTTCGGCTTCGTTCATTTGTTCTTTTGTCTCATGCCCTATTATGCTTTGAAAATCCCGGACCATTGTCGGATATGGATGTGGACCAGCAACCGTTCCAATAATATAAAAAGTATCATCAACATTTGAGACCCAATCCCGGAGAGCTTCGTTCATTGCATCTTTTAATGTCCCTGTTCCTGATGTAACTGGAAAAACCTCAGCTCCAAGCAAATTCATTCGAAATACATTTGGAGCTTGCCGTTCTACATCAGTCGCCCCCATATAGATAAAGCATGGAATTCCATATAGTGCACATACTGTTGCAGTAGCGACACCATGTTGCCCTGCTCCAGTTTCTGCAATAATTCTCTTTTTCCCCATACGCTTAGCTAACAATATTTGGCCGATTGTATTATTAATTTTGTGAGCCCCCGTGTGGTTTAGTTCATCGCGTTTTAGATAAATTTTTGCACCTCCAAAGTGTTTGGTTAGGCGTTTGGCAAGATACAATGGACTTGGACGTCCAACATAGTGTTTCATTAAATAATTGAACTCATTCCAGAACTCTGGGTCGTGTTTTGCTTTATTCCAAGCGTGCTCTACTGATAAGATTAGTGGCATCAATGTCTCAGCTACATATCGGCCACCATAAATACCAAAATGGCCATTTTCATCTGCCCCGTTTTGAAAGGTATTAGGCTTGTTCATTTTAACCTCTGAATCTGTCCTATCGCTTGTTATCTAAGTTATTTTTGAAGCTTTAGTATTTTGAGATAAGTATAAAAACATGAATTGAATTAATATTCTTAGGATTTCTATAGTTCTTTTATAGACTTTACAAAAGCATTTATTCGATTGGGATCTTTTACTCCGGGACTCCTTTCAACCCCTGATGACACATCCACCATTTTTGCCCCACTAACTTTGATTGCTTTTTTTACATTCCTAGAAGTTAAGCCGCCGGCTAAAATCCATGGTGCATCACATTGTATATCTTTTAAAAGTTGCCAGTCAAAACTAATAGCATTACCCCCTGGTCGTGAAGTGCCTAAAGGGGGCTTGGCATCAAACATGATATAATCTGAAATATGGTCAAAATCTGAGATATTTTTAAGATCAGATGAATTCGAGATAGGAATTACTTTTATAGTTCCCAG
>Ga0114996_10009133_pt1 | contig 10915 bp, 8 predicted proteins | sample ArcticOcean_MG_C_4_FD_87039 | JGI IMG/M metagenome (GOLD analysis project Ga0114996, IMG submission 87039) | Marine microbial communities from western Arctic Ocean - ArcticOcean_MG_CB4_134 | ecosystem: Environmental > Aquatic > Marine > Oceanic | place: Arctic Ocean: Canada Basin | collected... | reverse complement strand
TGCTGTGCGCACCAATTTGATGTATGTTGATATCTCAGATTGTGACATGGAAAAAGGCCAGATGCGTTGCGATGTAAATATTAGTGTTCGTGAGGTTGGGGCAACTGAACTTGGAGCTAAAGTTGAGTTAAAAAATCTTAATACTATTTCCGGCGTTCGCAACGGCATTGAATTTGAAATTGAACGTCAGATCAAGGCCCTGGGAAATAATGAAAAAATTGTGCAAGAGACACGTCTTTGGAACGCAGAACGCGGATTAACCGCATCGATGCGCTCGAAGGAGGAAGCTCATGATTATCGCTATTTCCCGGATCCCGATCTAATGCCAGTAAAAATCGAAAAAGAGACGATTGAACGTCTACGAAGCCACCTTTCTGAAATACCTTTTGATAAACAACGCCGTTTTTTAGAAGAGTATGATCTGCCTTTTACCGTAACATCAGTCATTTGCCCCGATAAATCATTAAGCGATTTTTTTGAAGCGGCGGTGGCACTCTATAATAAACCAATACCGATCGCCAATCTTATCGCCAACGACTTACTGCGTGAACTTTCAGCAGCGGGGATAGAGGGAACACTCCCTCTAAGCGAATGTAAAATTGGTCCCCAACATATTGCCGGCCTTGCGAGGATGGTAGATGACGGGATGATTTCCAAGCAGGTTGCTCAAGATGTTTTCATTGAAATATTTTCAACTGGAGAGGCACCGGAAAAGGTGGTTGAAGAAAAAGGACTTAAACAATCCAGTAACACTGTTGAACTGGAGGAAATGTGCAGAGAGATTATAGACAAGAACCCCAAGCCGGTCGAAGAATTTAAGGCCGGGAAAGAGAACGCCATCAATGCTTTAAAGGGTCAGGTGATGAAAGCTACGCGCGGAAAAGCAAACCCTAAAATCGTTGATGAAATTTTGCGAAAATTAATGGCGGAATAGAACTGATTTGATGATCTTTATCCTTTTAACTTTTATGAATTAGGTTATCTTCTGAAGAAAACAATAAAATGGGCATGAAAATACCTAAAAATTTAGGAACATTTACCCTCTTCTTGGGAATATTTGCATGGATATTGTTAACTCTTTCCATAATTTTTGGTCGTGGGGGTCCCAATGCCTGGGCAATCGCATCAATTGCTGCTGCAGGTTCTTTTGCGTTTGTGGGTGCACTTTCGGGTCTGGTTGCTTTAGCGCGCTACCCGGATAAAATTCACAATTGGTTTGGCTTGCTCTTATGTCTCGCTTGGCTCGGCTATTATACGGGAAAAATTATCCTTTGATAGGATCGACCGGGTTGCAATTTTAACTGATTCTATCGCATAACATGAGTTCAAGATTGTGGCTCATGATATAAGGGTAAATAGCGTTCTTTTAAATAAGTAATCAGGCACTTTGGAGAGAGATCGTCACCCGATACCATTTTTGTCAAAGTAAGCGTGTCGTATTGTTTGCCGTATCGGTGTATTTTTTTCCTCAACCAATGAAGCAGCCGAGAAAAATCACCTCTTCGAAAATCGTTTTCAAGGTCGGGCAGCTCCTTTAGCGCGGCATACCAAAATTGGGCAGCTAACATATTGCCAAGACAGTAGCTGGGGAAATAGCCGAAACTGCCGGATGACCAATGGATGTCCTGTAGCACACCTTCGCTATCATTTTTTGGTTTCAGTCCGATAATATCCATCGATAATCGATTCCATTCTGAAGGTAAATCATCTACATTTAGCTCTCCGGCAATTAATCTTTTTTCCAATTCAAATCTCAGGATAATATGGAGATTATAAGTTACTTCGTCAGAATTTACGCGAATGGGATTCAAGGCTACTTCATTGATCGCGAGATAAAATTGTTTTTCTGATATTCCGTCCAGTTGATTGAGAAAAAGCGAACGGTATTTCACTTCCCAGTAATCCCAAAACGCCTTGCTTCGCCCCACTTGATTTTCCCAAAGACGGCTTTGCGATTCGTGCACCGCCATCCCCACAGCTTCTCCCAGTGCATTGCCAAGGTGTTCCAGCGGCAATCCCTGTTCATATAATCCATGTCCCGTTTCATGAATAGAACTATAAAGTGAATCTAACGGATTATTGGTATCATAGCGTGTCGCCATACGTGTATCGCCGCCATCACCCCCGCAAAATGGATGCAGGGCCTGGTCAATTCGGCCACGGTTATAATCAAAACCAATTTTGGTTGTGACTTCGCGGAGAAAAGATTCCTGTAAGTTCATGGGAAAACCCTTGAATATAGAAGTGTCCGCCTTAACTGGGGAATCCAGGATCTGCCTTACTAACGGGATAAGGTCTTTTTTGAGCTTATCGAAGAGGTCATTAATTATCGCTGTATTTAGGTCGGGGTCATGTTTATCGATATGAAAATCATAGGCGTTTATGCGATCGTAGCCAAGATATTGAGCTTCCTCTATGGAACATTCTATTTGTTTTTTTAAAAGAGGCGCAAAGAGTGAGAACTTATTTTTTGCGCGTGCATCGGCCCAGGCGTGAAAAGCTTGACTATCGAGAGCAGATTTGCGGCCGACAAATTCAGCCGGTAATTTAATCGCGCGATCATAGTTGCGCCGAACTTCTCGTACTACCGACAGCTCTTGATCGCTCAATTCATTGGTTAGACTTTCCAAATTGTCCAGCCATTTTCCAATCTGTGGTTGTGTGAATTCGCGATGAACAATGTCTGCTAATACTGCACTTTGTTGAGCACGCTGTTCAGCACTTCCTTTGGGTAAATTTACTTGCTCGTCCCAACCAAGCAGACTCAATGAACTGTTTAAATAATGCAGGCGTTTTAATTCAGCTATGAGTTTATTATATGTCGAATTATCAGTCACCATTTGGATGAATTAAATGTTAAATAATTATTCCCATATTTTACCGATTTCTTCTGCCAAAACCCATCCGGTTTCTCCCTGTGCAGTTTTTAAAAATAAGTATTTATGATGGGTGCGCTCCATCGATGCTAGTTCTCCTGCCTGGATGTATGCGTTGGATGGGCTAATATCTGTGGGTGCAACTCTCAGGGTAGTATCATTATTGAGGATAACGACATCTTTATTTTTATTATGATAGCCGTACAGTGCGACCACTGCAGATATGCTCAGTATTAAAGATAACAGCATCCCGGCGTAGGAAAATACGTTACCACTTGCGAAAAGACGGGGCAGGGTAATAAGGGCAATAACTGCCCAGAAACTGACGGCACCTATCCAACACCAGGTGGTTAATGAGAGGGCTTGAGCCAATCTTGAAACCCAATCGTAAGCGGGAAGAGCTATATCTGAATTTTCTCTTACAAATTTCAAGTTCGCTTGAGCTTCGGGATATCTCGGATTTAGAGTTAGCGCTCTTTCATAATGAAGAATTGCTTTTCCCACTTCGTCAATTTGGTACCATGCGTTACCGATATTAAAATGGAGTGCCGCGGATTGCGACAATTGTAAACAACTTTCATAATGATCTATAGCCATTTCATATTCACCCAGGCTATATTTCTCGTTGCCCTGATTAAAAAGAGAATCTATTTCAGCGCCAAAGGTAAATTGATGCGGCCACATTATTGTTATGAATAGGCACATCCTTACCAGGCGTATTATGCTTTTTTGAAATATCATCGCAGGGCCTCAATATCGTTCAGGAGCTTATTCAAGGTCTTTTCCCATTTTGATAGCGGTTCTGATTCTGATATGCCGTCGGCAAATTTTATCGCGTCAGCGGCATTAAAGAACTGACGAACGTTATGATGCAGCTCATCCGCTGCATTGTGTTCTTTCAAATAGCTTTCGATTTCAGCGAGGATGAGTGACTCCGAACGGCGGGGGAAATGTCGTCCTACGCATTCTTGAAGAGCCCGTTGCGCACTTTCAAAGAAGTCGGAATTATCATTTCTTGAAGCAGCTTTTCTCGCTTTAGTTAACCACTGACGAACGGATTTACTGCCACTTACCCTGCGGGCAAAAATTTCATCGTGTTGGAAGCGAAGCTGTCGGCGACGTATCAGTGCAACTAAACTAATTAAGATAATGGGAAGGAGTTGGCCGATCATGAAAACCGGTTTTTTAAATACAGGAGTGATGTCGTCTACCCACCTACCAGGTAATAACTGAATAGGCAGCAATGCGGGGGGGAGTTTTGCTTCAACAGTAATTTCGGTTTGTTCCGCGATAATTGTGGAGGTTGACGATGAGATCGGGACGCTGGCGGGTAGCACCTCAATCGGGGTAGATTGAGTGCTTAAGTCTTTGTACCTACCCAGATTCGGATCAAAAAAATTAAATGCCATGGGGGGGATAGCGTTCACTTCTTCTGATTGAGGAATAATGATGTATTCAAATGATTTTTTCCCACGGTAACCGATATCATCAATTGGGGTGAATTCAGTTTTAGGAGGATAGAGTTTAAAGTTATCTGTTTCTGTTAAAACAGGCGCAGCTATGCGATCGAAATTTCCTTCACCACTGGTATCGAGAGTCAAAGTTATAGGTTCACCGGCTTCCACTGTAGTTGCGGACAGTCGAGTTTTAAGTTCAAATACCCCAATAGCTCCAGAGAAGTTATCCGGTTTCCCCTCTATAGGAAGTTCCAGAACATCCTTGGGAATATCTCCAGTAAATAGGGTGATGTTTTCAAAGCTGCCTCGATTAAACAATGAATCAGTGTTAAAAAAAGAGTCATTGAAAAGAGTATCAAATGGGCTTCGGCGACTGCGTTTGTTAGGTAGGATTACCGCTAATTCAATTTTGTAACTTAAAACTTCTTCACCAGCTTTAAGTGCTGTGAGTGTGAGCGGCCAGCTAAACAGGCGATATATTTGCCCGTCTATTGTTTCTTGTGAACTATGAGGTTCCTTTCTTAATTCACTTTGTGTGAAAGCGTCACCTGTCTTTTCAGGGTAGGCGCGCATTCGCGCTTGGATGTCCCGGCGAAGATAAAATTTCAAATGACAAGGAATGCTTTCTCCGACATAAAAATTTTCTTTTGGTATTTCCAGTTTCAAAAACATTGATTTTTCAAATTCTTTACCCTGTGGTACTACCTCTAATTTTGCTGCGGGAACTTTATAATTGCGTCCTTTTATATTAACCTGCCAAGCTTCGATGGTGAATTCTCCTTCACGCTCTGCTTGAACGTTAAAGGAGTAGGTAATGCTGGTCGTTCGCGTGCCTTGAATGAATTTGAACTCACTTGAGACAGATGAATTATTGGATATTTTTAAACCATCGACGCTACGCAGTTTACCCCTGATCGTCTCTTGAGAAACATCCTGGGTGCCGTAAACAGTAATTTCGTAGCTGGATGACTGCCCTAAATGAATGACCGGAGGATTGAATCGGCTATAGACTACGGCATTTTGAGCCAATAAGGGTGAACACCAGATACAGACCCCCATGGTAACGTATAAACTGATGAAGTTCAGGGAATATGAATTACGCTTCATCACCAATCCTTTAACATTCCCTCTGATCCCATTAAAGGATCCCCCGCTTTTTCAAGGTTGGCTGCCGGTAATTTTTTTTCTCCGTCTTTTAATGTGTCAAGGAGTTGGCGCGCTTCTTCGCGCGTCATTTTACCTGGCACTCGCTGGTCTTGTGATGATTCCTGTTGTTCATCATTCGAAGGATTTTTTTGAGGGCTTTGATTTTGATTGTTTTCCTCTGAATCTTGTTCCTGTGGTTCAGGTTTACTTTCCGCGTTCTGGTTTTGCTCTTGATCCTGATTCTGGTTGTTATCGTCCTGCTCGTTTTGTTGAGCTGCAGCTGAGTTTTGTTGGTTTTGATCTTGTTCCTGATTATCCTCTTCTTGTTCCTCTTCTTGTTCCTCTTCTTGTTGCTGTTGTTGTTGTTCCTGTTCCTGTTGTTGTTGGCTCATCAACTCTTGAAGACGTTTTTTTAAATAATCATAGTTAAATTTTGCATCTTCATCATTGGTATCGAGATTAAGGGCGTTTTCATAATTCTTAAGGCCTCGATTCCAAAGTTTAATTGTTTCTTCGGGATTGGTCTCTAACTGATCTTCACCCATGCGATAATGAGTATTACCAAGATTATAAAATGCATTTTGTTGTAATTTCAGATCATCGGTTGCCAGCGCTTTTTTAAGTGCGGTATTGGCTTCATTATAATCGGCAGATCGGAAAAGACTGGCACCCAGGTTATAATAAAGCCTTGAATCTTCAGGTTTTCCATCGATCGCATCCTGATATTGTTTACCGGCTTCTTCAAATTCACCTTTATCATAAAGTCTTTTTGCCTTTTGAGGTGAGCTTTCGACCGATAATGAAGATGAAATCAGAAATACCAATATAGCCGATCCAATAAATGATAGAGGGCTGCGTCTGTTCCTATTCCGTCTGGTACCCAGTAGTCCATCTATAAAGAATGTGACTAAGGCTAAGATCAACGGCCATTGAAAGCGTTCCATGGGGATTTTATTCAAACGGGCTTCACGTTCTTGTTTAGGGATGCTTTGTAATCCCTTTTCATAGACAAGATCCAGGCCTTGCCCCTTATGCCCAAGTGGCACGTAAAAGGCGTTTGTTTCCTTTGCTATCTCCATCAGTGTTACCGAATCTAACCTGGTTTTTACCACATTACCTTCTTGGTCACGTAAGTATTCAACTTCACCGTTTTCTTGTCTTATAGGGATAAGTTCACCTGTTGCACTGCCTACGCCGACTGTATATATTTTAATCCCTTCTTCACTCACTTTACGAGCCAGAGAAATACCACTACGATGGAGATCTTCGCCATCAGTGATTAGGACAAGAATCTTTTCGTTATCGTCATGAACAAAGGAAGCAGAAGCTTCATTTATCGCCGATGCAATGTTTGTCCCCCCAACGGGAATTATTGAGGTGTCGATAATTTCAAGTGTTTGGTTAAAAGCATCGTAATCGAGAGTGAGGGGACACTGCAAAAATGCCTGGCCAGAAAATGCAATAAGACCCACACGGTCACCCTCAAGCTTGTCAACGATATCGAAAATAGCTAATTTTGCGCGTTCAAGGCGATTAGGTTTAATATCCTCGGCAAGCATGCTTTTTGAAGTGTCGAGGGCAATTAGAATATCAATTCCACGCCCCTTGCTCTCCTGCCACTGATGACCCCATTGAGGCCGCGCCATTGCAACCAATACAAGCAGAACCCCAGAAATCGTTAAAAACACTTTTATTGTGCGTTTGCTGCTACTGTAAGACGCTGCTAAATTAGCAAGTAAGTTCGTGGCGGCAAATTGTGATAGCATCTGACGTTTTTTAGCCTCTGATCGATAAAAGAAGATAACCAGAACCGGCAAAGCCAGGAGCAATGTGAGTAACCAGGGTTGAGAGGCGAAGGTCATGGCAATCGACGATAACGGGTATTGCTTAATAATTGTTCGAGTCCAAGAAGAGTGAGGAAAATCAGTGCGGGCCAGATGAATATATCCTTAAAACTAGCGCGGTATTTCAATTTCACATCCGTCTTTTCAAGTTGATCTATTTCTTCGTAAATAGACTTGAGCGACTGCGTATCAGTTGCGCGGAAAAAACGAGCATTCGTTTTATCCGCGACGTTTTGTAGGGTCTCAATATCCACATCCGACTCTGCCCGTGTGAGAACCAGGTTCCCCCTCCGGTCACGTATCGGTTGGCCATAGCGATTAAATTGAGGCATCGGCACGAGCCCTTCTCGTCCGGCGCCAATAGTATAGACTTTGATGTTGAAGGCGGCAGCAGCTTCTGCCGCAGCGACGGGGGTTACTTTACCTCGATTATTAGCTCCATCCGTTAAGAGGATTACAATGCGGCTTTTAGCGGATTGGGCACGAAGTCGATTTACACTAATGCCTATTGCACTTCCAATAGCAGTACCATCCTCAATTAAACCAATCTTTAATCGTTCAAGGTTTTTTAAGAGCCAGCCGTGGTTAAGTGTAAGGGGGCTTACCATATAAGGTTCCCCCGCGAAGGCAATGATGCCTATTCGGTCATTGGGGCGTCTTTTAATAAAATCTTCCATTACCTGTTTAACGACGGTTAAACGATCACTGGGTTTATTCTTAATTTCAAAATCGTGAGCCCACATCGATGAAGAGAGATCGACGGTTAATACAATATCGATTCCGCTAGCTTCAATTTCGGAAGTTCCACTCCCCAGTTGTGGACGGGCGATTGCGATAATAAGTGTGGACAGCGCGAGCAGTCGTAAGGACGCAAGAAAACGTCCCGGCCGGCTGCGCACTAACATCGAAATTTGGCGTGCCAGCGAAGTGGTTGAAAAGCGTATGGCTGCAGTGCTGCCTTCGCGTCCTCTTAGAAATGATATCAGAGGAACGAGCAACAGGAGCCAAAGTAGTTCGGGTGATTCAAATCTGAATATCATGAGAGCAATTCAATATTATTAAGAAGCTTTACTCATTATAGTTGCCGTATCCTGTCCGAGCATTGCCGCTTGCATGTGGCTTTTTACGTAAGATTCCTCAATGAAGTTCTCAGCCTTATCATATAACTCTTTCATTTGTCCTGAACCGAGCGGCTGATCTGCGAATTTAACGAGATCACACAGCTGGAGAAATCCTGAGAGCAGCTCTTCAAGCGATTCTTTAATCAGGTCATGGCCCGAGATTTCGGAGAGAAATTCTTCTGTTGTGCGTTCCGGGGCCGGCATGGCAAATTGTCCTTCCAGGTAATTGCGTAAGACATTGGATACCGCGATTGAAAATGCTTTATCCTGTCCGGCATCCATCAAAAAACGCGTATTTTTTAAATCTTTTAAGGCTTGATCATAGGGCGTGAGTTTAATCGCTTCTTCTTTTTTTCTCTTTCTGTGTTTTAACCACTTAAAAAGAAAAAATAATATTAGATGAAAGGCTATTACACTTCCTAGTATAATAACGTAAGGCAACCAGGGGTAGGGTATTTTTATCAAACTGTGAATGTCACGAATATCGTCTGCTTCTTCTGGCGCGATAATGTCATTGGCTGATTGGATAGCTGGTTGAATTGACGGCGCATCTGAATTATCATCCAGGTCCTGCTGGGCTAAACTATCTGGAGATGTAAAATTAATACAAAGCCATGCACCTAAAGCAAAGATCGAGGCGGGTAACCATTTACAATTGTGGATATTATTTTTCATCTGCGCCTTTCTCGTTTATGGAAAAATTCACGTAAGGCAAAAATATAGGGGCGCGCTGTGGAAACGGAAAAATGGTCAACCCCGCACTGTCTCAATCCACGTTTTAAGGCATCATAACGACGCTTATTCTGATGGGAATAAAGATCGCGAATTTTCTGATTATGGGTGTCAATTTCTACCTGTTCTCCCGTTTCGGCGTCTTCTAAAGTAATAATACCGACTCTTGGAAGTTCGAATTCTCTGGGATCGGATAAATCGATACAGATCAAGTCGTGCCTTTTATTAGCTAATGAGATAGTTTTAAAAAGTTTATCCCGTTTTCCGGTATGCGGACGAATCCATTCTAAGGATTCTTCAGTAAGAAAATCGGACAGGAGAAATGTTACAGAATGTCGACGGACAACACGGTTGAGATAATTCAAGGCTTGAGGGATATCCGTTCCTCGATGTTCAGGTTCAAAAAACAGGATCTCTCGGATCACGCGTAAAATGTGCTGTCGACCCTTTGCTGGGTAAATGAATTTTTCAACTTTATCGGTAAATAACAGTAATCCCACCTTGTCATTATTCCGCGTTGCTGAGAACGCTATAACACTCGCTAACTCAGCCGCAAGTTCCCGCTTACTAACTTCAATCGAACCAAAGTCTCCCGAGGCACTAAGATCGACCATTAGCATTATCGTTAACTCGCGTTCTTCACGATAGAGTTTCACAAATGGACGATCCATTTTTGCTGTTACGTTCCAATCGATATTGCGGACATCATCACCGGCGGTGTATTCGCGCACTTCTTCAAAGTCCATACCTTGGCCTTTGAAGACACTGTGATAGGCGCCAACTAGAGATTCGGTCACGTACCTTCGACTGTGGATTTCCACCTGACGAACTTTTCGAAGTATCTGACGCGTTTGTTCAGCTTTTTCGTCCATAGAGGCTCAAGCAATTATATCCACCTATGAAAAAGATCTGTCCCAGTTTAAGGAACAGGTACAGTATCAAAGATTTTCTTTATTATGTCTTCGCTGTTTTGCTCTTCAGCTTCAGCTTCATAAGTCACAATGATACGATGCCGTAATACATCCATTCCGATAGTTTTGACATCCTGTGGTGTGACATAACCACGACCCTGATGGAAGGCCCAAGCCTTTGCGGCCATGGTTAAACTTATCGTCGCCCTGGGTGAAGCTCCATATTGGATGAAGTCTCTAATCTCTTCCAATGCGTATTTTTCAGGTTCACGGGTCGCAAAGACAATATCTACGATGTAGTCCTTAACTTTATCATCAATATATATATCATTAACGACCTTACGTGACTCTAAAATTTGATCGGGATCTACCACCGCGTTTACACTGAGATCAGGAAGCGTTGTGGCCATCCTGTTAAGTATCATTTTTTCTTCATCTCGATTGGGGTATTCAATTTTAAGTTTAAGCATAAAGCGGTCAACTTGCGCTTCCGGTAGATGGTAAGTCCCCTCCTGTTCAATTGGATTTTCGGTTGCGAGGACCAGAAATGGTTCAGGAAGCGGGTAGGTGTTTTCCCCCAATGTGACCGTGCGCTCCTGCATAGCTTCAAGCAAAGCACTTTGCACTTTGGCCGGGGCTCGATTAATTTCGTCAGCGAGAATTAGATTGGCGAAGATGGGGCCTTTTTTAGTAGAGAACTCTCCTTTTTTCGGGTTATAGATGAGAGTCCCAATAATGTCAGCCGGTAATAGATCAGGAGTAAATTGAATGCGTTGGAAATGAGCCTGAATGACTGAGGCCAAGGTGCGGACAGAAAGTGTCTTTGCT
>Ga0114996_10009132_pt1 | contig 10915 bp, 6 predicted proteins | sample ArcticOcean_MG_C_4_FD_87039 | JGI IMG/M metagenome (GOLD analysis project Ga0114996, IMG submission 87039) | Marine microbial communities from western Arctic Ocean - ArcticOcean_MG_CB4_134 | ecosystem: Environmental > Aquatic > Marine > Oceanic | place: Arctic Ocean: Canada Basin | collected... | reverse complement strand
TCAGTTTGGATTTTCCGTGGATATTTATGGAGACCTTGCTGTTGTTGGATCGCCTTACGAGGACTCGAATGGCACCAATTCGGGAGGTGCATACGTTTTCAAATTAAGCGGGAAGGAATGGATTGAACAGGCAAAGCTGCTTGGAACTGATACAGTAGAAAATAATAATTTTGGAATGAGCGTTGCGTTGTTTGGTGACACCATCGTTGTAGGCGCACCTTTCAACGACCATACGAAAGACGCTGCCGGGAGTGTTTATGTCTTTGCCACCGATGGGACCAATTGGTCTCAGCAGGCAAAACTCAATGCTTCAGACGATCTCTTTGAAGCACAATTTGGGTACGATGTTTCGATTTTTGAGAATACGATTCTCGTTGGCGCTCCAACAGATCAGGCAAACGGAGTGCTTTCAGGTAGTGCCTATATCTATACCTGGTCTAGCAATTCCTGGTTACTGAATACAAAGCTTGTTAATCCCAATGCGGATAGCCGAGACAATTTTGGAAGAACCGTCGACATTTTTGATAATACAATTCTTATCGGGACTCCGCGTGATCGAGATCCTACGAGAGATTCAGGGAGCACCTATGTTTACCAAAAAAATGGCTCCGATAGTTGGAATCTCGTTAGAAAATTCCGACCCCACGGAGCGAGTGGGGATATCCATTTTGGATTCAGTGTGGCATTGTACGATGATACGGCAATAATCGGAGCTGTACATGAATCAGTCAGTGGTAGTGCATACAGCTATGATCTCAAAAATGCGTATATCACCAACAGACCTCCTGGTTTTAATGCCATCCCGGATTTCGAAATCAGTGAATTTGAGACAGTAAGTTTCACACCACAGGTGATTGATTCAGATAACTCAATTGAGGAATTGAGTTTTAGCTTGGTAGGAATAAATCCAAACTTTGAGGCGACTATTGATCCGGATACCGGCGATTTTTCTTGGACGCCCCAAGAAGCAAATGGCCCGAGTGATTATGTTTTTGTGTTAAAGATTTCTGACGGTTTCGACGAAGATTTTGTATCTTTCAATGTGTCAGTGGATTCCATTTTCACCAATTACGAGGGTTGGCAGGAGGATGAATGGCCTACAGGGATTCCAGGAAATCAGCTCGGGAAGGAATTCGATATTGATTTTGATGGGTACTCGAACTTTTTGGAATACGCTTTTGGGATGGATCCTTTTGTTCCCGATCCTTTTCAGTCGATTCAGCTTAGTATGAATTCCATGACTAACGCAGTAGAATTGGATACCCGATTGATGAGTTTCGATGACTCGCTTTTCTTCACCTGTTTGATTTCTTACAACCTGCTTGATTGAAATGCAGTAACCCTGAGTTATGATCCTCAAACACAAGCCTGGATTTCTGGTTCGGGTGATCTTTCGGTGGTGTCAGCGACCGAGCTTGGATCTGGAATCTGGGAGCTCAAGTTAAGAGACGAGATTGGTATAAAGCCGCTCTTTGCGAAAATAGGTATCGAATATAGTGATGCGCCGTGAGGTTGGCGGTGCGTTTGCCTAAGCGATTCGACTAGCTGCTTTTGAGAGAAGATGGGGGCCTTGGTGGAGGACTGTTTCTAGGGGGATGTCTCTTGGAGAAATCTCCACCAACTCCAAGAGCCCTTTCTTTGAAATCTGGTCTTTTGTTACTTCTATGCGGCCGGCCATGATTGTCACACGCTTGCCTGTGGAGAGAGCTTGTTGGGCGAGGGTGCCGGGGCCTTTGCCTTGGAGGGAGCTGGAGTCGAATTTGCCTTCGCCGGTTATGAGCCAGTCACAGGTATCGATTTTTTCTGCGAGGTTGAGCCATTGGGAGACTAGATCGAATCCGGGAATTAGTTCGACGTCGCATGCTGTGCTGAGGCCGAAGGTGATGCCACCAGCTGCACCGCTCCCAGGGACTGTGGTGAGGCTCCATGGTTTTTTCTGGTGGTTACAGAGTAGCTGAGCGATTCGTTTACCTTGTTCTTCGATTTTGGGATGGTCTTCGGGTTTGAGTCCTTTTTGAGGTCCGTAGATAGCGGCGGCGCCTTGAGGTCCAAACAACGGGTTCTGAACATCGCAGGCGATTTTAAAGGGAGGCAAGTTAGAGGGCGGCGATCCTTCGATGTGATGGACTTGATCCCAGAGCTCAGGGCGTATGGGTTGGAGGAGCTCGTTGTTTTTTCCATAGAATCGAAGGCCGAGTGCTTCGAGGACTCCGAGGCCCAGGTCGTTGGTCGAACTTCCGCCGACACCCAGGAGGATTGTATCGGCTTTGTTTTCTATGGCGATCCGAATGAGTTCACCGGTTCCTAGAGAGGTGGTTTTCCAGCAGTCGCGTTCGTTGGTGGGCAGTTCTTGTAATCCGGAAGCCTGGGCCATTTCGATGATGGCAACTTTGCTTGTTGGTTTGAGCGTCCAATCGTGGCGGGTTTGGTCGCTCAAGTCTTTGCCTTCAACCCATCCAAGCTTTGCAGGAATAGGTTGAAGCAATGAACCGGGTACGGTGTGAGTTTCAAGTGTTCCATTTTGTGCCCCGGTCAATATTTCGCAGAATCCATCTCCTCCGTCGGCCAGCGCGACGGTATCGATTTCCCACTCGGGGTTTTTCTCCAGCAAAACCGTTTCGACGATGTGTCCGGCTTCATGGGCCGCCATGGAGTCCTTGAATTTGTCGAAGCAGATTAGGACGTGCATGAGCTTAAGGTTGAAGGCAGAAGGATGAAGGTTGAGTTCGGAAGTTGAAAGGAAGAATTGGCGTAGGCTTATTTGTTAAAATCTTTGCGGAATTTCCAGCCTTTGCGTGAAGCTTCGGCACGGTGCGACTGGAAGCAATTACCCTACCTAAATGGAGTAGAGTAATTTAGGCGTGAGTGAGGAGTTTGTTGTAAATATCTTCGATGGAGCTGGATTGGAGTTCTTTGGCTGCGATGCGATTTGTTGGAATACCCGGAAGTTGATTAAGAGATTCATTTAGTTGCGGTTGTCGGTTTGCCGCAACTTCATCTACTCTATCGATGGGAGTAAATAGCGGTACCTTTTCAAGTAGTTGTGGCGCTTCCCGAATAATTTTCCTAATGGCCAGGACGGCGTCGGCGAATCGGTCGAGCTCTGCTTTCGAATAGCTTTCGGTGGGTTCAAACATTAGCCCGTAGACTTCGGGAAAGGCGACCGTTGGAGCATGAAATCCAAAATCGAGGAAAAGTTTACCAATCCGAGGGATGGCTACCGCCTTGGGAATTCCGGCTTCCTCGAGTGCGTCGAAATCCGCATCTGCCAGAGTCAGGATAAACTCATGCATGCGTGGCACAGATTCAGCCTTTTTTGGCAAACTGGGGAAGTGATCGCCCAATATTTTATATAGATACTGAGCCGACAACACTGCGACGGCGGACATTTGTTTTATTCCTGGACCACCCAGCCGCAAGAGATAGGTGAAGCACCGAATCTTGTGGGCAAAGTTGCCCCAATGCCTGTGGAAGGATCCTATGGATAGGCTCGGCAAAACGGGCATGTATTGATCGCCTTGCTTTTCGATCTGATAACCTGGGAGGAAGTCGACCAGTTTGTCGCTTACGGCAACGATCGCATCACCAGGACCTCCACCTCCGTGTGGAATCGTCCAAGTTTTGTGCAGATTGTTATGAACTGCGTCCACGCCCAATGCACTGAGGTCTACCCATCCGGCAATGGCATTCATATTCGCCCCATCCATATAGACCAAACCTCCTGCTTCATGAATGAGATCGGCCATTTCTTTGAAGTGGCTTTCAAAGATACCGCCAGTGTTTGGGTTGGTTACCATAATGCCCGCCACATGCTGCCCTTGGGTGGTCAGAATGTCGTGTAGGCTTTCCATGTCGATTTGCCCGGTTTCGTCAGCTTCGAGATAGACGATCCCTGTTTTTCGACCGTCGATAACCTTGTTCTGGTAACCAGCCATAGTAGCAGTGGCAAAGTTGGTTCCATGTGCGCTACGAGGTATGAGAATGACATCTCTTGATGAATCCCCGCGATGAGTATGGTAGGCCTGAAAAAGTTTTATACCTACCAGTTCACCTTGGGCTCCGGCTACGGGTTGAGTAGTGACTCCGGCTAATCCGGTAATTGATTTGAACCATTCCTGAGTTTCGTAGAGTAGACGCAGGTTGCCTTGAATATCTTCCACGGGCGCTTGAGGGTGGGACTCTGAAAAACCAGGAAGTGATGCTGCCCAATCGTTGATGTAGGGATTGTACTTCATGGTACAGGATCCTAAAGGATAGCAAGTATCGTCGGGGCTTATGTTCAAATCACCAAGGCGGTCGTAGTAGGTTTTCAATTCCTCGAGGGAAACGTTTGGTAAAGTGAGGTGGCTAGACCGCGTCTGATTGGTGCTGAGCTCAGGCACTGTGACCACCTCGCCAACTTCGCCACCGAGCTGTTCTGAAAAGAATGCTTCGAGTTGGGCAATGTCTTCCGAGGATTGGCGATCGTTGAATGACAATTTCAGGAAATGGCCACTTTGCTTTGGAAACCTATCCGTGACGTCGACTCCTATGTGTAGGCCAGCCGCACTTCCCTTGGCGATCAGTTCTTCCGCTCGCCGCGGAATCTCCACTACAAATTCGTTGAAGAACTTTTGATCTGCAAAAGGAAATGAAAGGGCTTTTTGTCTAGAAAGCTTTTGAAATGCCTCAACCGCATTGGACCTGGCTTTGGAGCAAGCTTTGGTCATGCCTGCATCGCCCCGCTGCAAAACAGCTGCTCCCACAATCGTCGCAACGTATGCCTGATTCGAACAAATGTTGGAGGTAGCCTTCTCCTTTCGGATGTGCTGTTCACGTGTAGAAAGAACCATGACTCTGCATTCCTTGCCCTGAGCATCAAAGGCCTTCCCAACGTAGCGACCGGGGGATTGGCGAATGTCATTCTTGGCCGTTTCATTTAGGCGTACGCCGAAAAGACCCAGACCGGGTCCACCGAAGTTTGCCCCTAATCCTAGGTGCTGGCCTTCACCTACAATCATGTCTGCACCTTTTTCGCCAAAGTCGACGGGCCTTTTTAAACCTCCATAAGCCAGCAGCATGGGATCGATGACCGCTATACTTTTTACGTCTAGATCGCTTGCGGTATCCGTGAGTGCATCGACGTCCTCCACGATGCCATGGTGATTTACATGGGGGTAGACAATACCTGCCAGACGAGGGCCCAAGTCAGCGGCTATTTTTTCTATTGTTTTTAAACAGGTGTGCCCTGTATTCGGATCGAGCGGGATCCAGCTGATGTTTATTTCTGTATCCTGAACAAGCGTTTCGATTACGGCTTTGTCTCCAGGATAGATGCCTTCAGACACGATTACGGTGTCTGATTTACGTTTCATGCGAAGCGCGGCGCATATGGCTTCGAATATGGCGGTAGAGCGCTCGTAGAGGGAAGAATTGACTGCCTCAAATCCCGTGAGCTCGGTCATGCAACATTGGTAGATCCAGTGGGTAAGCAATGTGCCCTGGCTACGTTCGGGTTGGTAGGGTGTGTATGAAGTTGTCAGATTACGGATGTTGCAGACGTAGGGTACGATTTCCGGAACCTGAAATTGGGGGAGACCGTCACCCAGGAAGGAGGTGCGAATGTTGTTTTCGCAGGACCAGTTAAAGAGGGTTTCCTGTAACGCCTCGTAAGAAAGCGCGTCCGGTAGATCCAGAGGTTTCGAAAACTTTACTTCCGATGAAATGTGGGCGAAGAGCTCCTCTAACGATTCGTTCCCGATTGTTTCCAACATGGATTCTATGTCCTCCTGAGACGCCGAGATGTAGTATTCTTTAAGCTCTCTTGGAAGGACTTGAGGATCGTAACTGAGTGCAGGTCGGGAATCAGATGACAGTGCCATTAATGGGTAGGGAATGAACCTTTGTTGAAAAAGCAAAAGAGAAATAAACTTGTTTCACAGGGCAGGTTGGAAATGGTTTGTTCACAGACTACTAATGACAAAAAAGGAACGCGCCCAATACATTGCTGAGTATCTTCTTAAGAAGTATCCTGAGACTCCTGTTCCGCTGGATCATAAGGACCCCTACACCTTATTGATTGCGGTATTGTTATCTGCTCAGTGTACGGATGTTCGGGTTAATCAAGTGACGCCAGCTTTATTTAAATTGGCGGATAACCCGGTCAACATGGCTAAGAAGAAAGTCGAGGTGATCCAAAAAATCATTCGTCCCTGCGGATTGTCGCCAAGGAAGGCACGAGCGATTTCGGAGCTTTCTCAAATCCTCATAGACGAACACGGTGGCGAAGTCCCTCAAGATATGGAAGCACTCGAGGCTTTGCCTGGGGTGGGGCACAAAACTGCTTCGGTGGTCATGGCTCAAGCTTTTGGTGTGCCAGCTTTTCCAGTGGATACGCATATTCATCGTTTGGCTCAGCGTTGGAAGCTTAGCTCGGGGAAGAATGTGGTTCAAACAGAACGGGATCTGAAGCGCTTGTTTCCAGAATCGTCTTGGAACAAGCTGCACTTGCAGATTATTTTTTATGGTCGCGAATTTTGTACTTCCCGAGGTTGCGATGGGCGTCAGTGTCGTCTATGCCATGAGCTCTTCCCCAATCGAAGGTCAGCGGTTGCGACTAAGAAAGCTTAGCCTGCATTTCTCACCGGATGTTCCCAAGCAAGAGTTTAAATATTTGTTATGAGTGTGTTATGGAATTCTTTGCAATTACAGACTGTAAATTAAAGTTTGCGACCATCCTCGGGCTGACACGCCGGGTGTTCCTCCATCTTGGCTCGGTTACGCACCAACGTGCGCGCCCTCACCACTCAGTCGTCAAGCCCGACGTCTCAACTCCGGGGGAAAATGCAGGTTAGGGGGCCGTGTTTCGGGGCGCTGTTACCCATGGAGGTGAAGGGTTGGCTGATAACCACAAACCACGTTGTTCCCGGATAGCCGAGTCATTAAGTTCGCGGTAGTAGGGATTTTTTTGAGAATCGGGTTCATAGAACCATGCCCAACCCACCTTCATCAGCTCTTCATTTAAACTAAGGTTTTCCCCAGTGTAGACTTCTCCAACGATTTCTCCATCTGTATTTCGACGAAATTCCAAAACGCGTACCGGATTTTCTCCAACCAGGCTCTGCACGAATGTGAGACCTTCTTGGCCGCCAGGTGAATCTAAGCCGGGAGTATCCACAGCATTCAGTCGAACTGTGATCGTTTCTTTAGGAAGTTTTACGATCAAGGTGTCCGCTTCGAGCCATTGTTCCACAATCCCAATTTCCCCGGCGGCGTTGATCATGCGTTTGATCAGACTGGCATCTCCGGAGCGTACGCTACGGAAATGAAGAAAGAACATGATTCCCAGACAGCTGAACATGAAACCTATGGCAAAGATAATTAATCGTTCTTTCATTAGGTGTGTTTGAAATTCAATGCTCGAGATTCATTTCAAGGGTTGTCTTTTCAGTAAAGGAACTTTTTTAATCAAGGCGATCTCCAACAATCTATGAGCACGCCGTTTATACCTTCTCTTAAACAAGTTACCGAGGCATCGCGCAAATTACCGATTCCCGATCTGTGGCCTGAAGACAGTTATGTAATCCCAATTGCAAACAGCCATATGACACAGGACTTGAAATTTAGGAAACAAGCGTTCAAGAATACCGAAAGTGAACTTTGCTACCACTGGGTTTACGATGGGAAAATAACCGTCGAAATCCAAATCGCCTCTTAACATACCCCATGACATACACGAAACTTACCAGCTTGTTTATTGCGCTGGCAGCACTCCTTTATACCGGGTGTTCCTCAACTGATTCCGGTGCGAAGTCCGAACCCGCAACCACTCCACCTATGGCGGAGATTCCTGATACTGAACCCGATATAGATCCTGAACCAGAAGTGGAGGAGATTGTTGCGGTGGAGCCTGACCTTCCGGTGGAGCCGGAGGTAGTCGAGCCGGCTGAAGAGATTATAGAACCTGCGATTGTTGAGCCAGAGACGTTGACTATTCTTGGCTTTATCAAATATGTGGAGCTCGAGGGTGGGTTCTTCGGTATAATGACCGAGGATGGCACCAAGTATTTTCCTGATTACCTGGGGCAGGACTACAAGGTGGATGGATTAGGCGTTCGTGTGCTGGCAAAACCTCAGGAGCAGATCCTCGGTATTCAGATGTGGGGAACACCGATTGAGATCTTGAAGATCGAGGCAAATTAATACCAGGGACATTACGGCGCTAGTTTATGTGCTTTTTTGATTGCCCTTAGATCAGAGACGTAATGGCTCATTACTGAGAAGTTGGCGGAATACTTGACTCATACTTTGCTTTTCTAGTCGATAAAACGACTCTTTCTAAGGCGTTGATCTAAAGAAGTTAAGGTGGATAATGAGCTGTATTATCACCTTGATTCATTGAGGTATAGTTCATGCAAGCTGATGAAGCATGAATACTCAAAAATTTACAGAAATGTCCTTACGGGCTATTCAGGAGGCCCAGCAATACGCTCAAACTGCCGGAAATCCTGAAGTGGATACGTTTCACCTGCTCAAAGCTTTAGTTGACCAGGAGCATGGTATTGTACCCGACCTGCTATCCCGGTTGTCTCTATCCGCTAGTGCATTATCTCTGTCATTGGACAGAGAATTGGCGAAATTGCCTAAAACCACCGGCAGCGTTGACACTAGCAAAGTTTATGTGACCCAGCTATTAAATCAAGTTATGGCAGCTGCCGAAAAGGAAGCCTCTCAACTGCAGGATGAATTTATAAGTGTTGAGCATCTGTTTTTAGGATTGTTAGAGGTTCGGAAGCCGGACGGGCTCGATTCTCTATTTTCCAGTTTCAAATTGGAGAAGAAGGGCGTGTTGAACGCATTGAAAGACGTCCGCGGAAATCAACGGGTGACGAATCCTAATCCTGAGAATACTTACAATGTGCTCGAAAAGTACGGAGTGGATCTCGTGGAAATGGCTCGCGCAAACAAAATTGATCCAGTGATTGGGCGCGACGAAGAGATTCGTCGTGTCATTCGAATTCTCTCCAGGAAAACCAAAAACAATCCGGTGCTAATTGGAGAGCCCGGCGTTGGTAAGACCGCCATTGTTGAAGGGCTTGCGCAACGTATTGTTAGGGGAGACGTTCCGGAAGGATTGAAGGATCGAAGCTTATTTTCCTTGGATATGGGCTCCCTCATTGCCGGAGCGAAGTATCGCGGTGAATTTGAAGAGAGACTCAAAGCCGTACTCAAAGAAATTAAAGACAGTGAAGGAAGTATCATTCTTTTTATTGATGAACTCCACACTGTTGTTGGAGCCGGTAAAGTGGATGGCGCCATGGATGCCGGAAATCTTTTAAAACCTATGCTTGCACGCGGGGAGCTCCATTGTATTGGTGCAACGACCCTGGATGAGTATCGTAAGCATATAGAAAAGGATGCGGCTTTAGAAAGGCGCTTCCAAACTGTGCAGGTCGATCAGCCAACTGTAGAAGAAGCCATCTCCATCCTTCGTGGATTGAAGGAGCGTTATGAAGTTCACCACGGAGTTCGAATTCAGGACAACGCCTTGGTCAACGCCGTTGTACTTTCACATCGTTACATTTCTGATCGTTACTTACCGGATAAGGCCATTGACTTGATGGATGAAGCCTGTGCGACCATTCGTACGGATATAGATAGCTTGCCTGCCGATTTGGATTCTTTGGAACGTAAGGTTATGCAGCTAGAGATTGAGGATGCGGCATTGCGTCAGGAAAAGGACGATGCGAGCAAAAGACGGCTGAAGGACCTGAAGCAGGAACATGCCGACCTCAAGGAGAAAGCTCAGACTTTGCGACGTCAGTGGGAGAAAGAGAAGGAGGAGTTGTCACATGTACAAAAACTTCGTGCTGAATTGGAGTCGGCTAAACAAAAAATGGAAGCTGCTGAACGTTCCTACGACCTAAACGAGGTAGCCCTATTAAAGCATGGAAAGATTCCTCAAATGGAGGAAGAGTTGGCTGAGCTTGAAGAAGCTGCTGTCGGCCGGGCAAAACTTCTGAAAGAAGAGGTATCCTCCGAAGAAATCGCTGAAATTGTTGCCAAGTGGACAGGCGTACCTGTTAGCCGCCTGTTGGAAGGCGAGAAGCAAAAGCTCCTGCAACTGGATCGAGTTCTCCATGAGCGTGTCGTCGGTCAAGATGAGGCCGTTACTGCAGTTGGTGATTCGATTTTGCGTGCCCGTTCAGGCATTAAGGATCCCAGTAAACCGATTGGCTCCTTTTTATTTCTTGGCCCAACTGGTGTAGGGAAAACCGAGTTAGCCAAAACGCTTGCCGAGGCACTTTTCGATAGCGAGGACAACATCGTTCGACTGGATATGTCGGAATACATGGAGAAACATTCAGTCTCAAGAATGATCGGTGCTCCTCCCGGTTATGTTGGTTTCGATGACGGAGGTCAATTAACCGAAGCGGTACGCCGCAAGCCTTATTCGATTGTTTTGTTTGATGAAATTGAGAAAGCGCACCCGGACGTATTCAATGTGTTGCTGCAGATCCTTGATGACGGACGCATTACGGATTCGCATGGTCGAACTGTCGATTTTAAGAATACTATTATTATAATGACCTCCAATCTTGGAAGTCACCGCTTGATGGAGGCTGTCGAGAGTGGCCCCATTTCCGAGACTGTGAGAGAATCGATTTTCGCGGATCTTCGGCGTACTTTCAGGCCGGAGTTTCTAAATCGAATTGATGACTCTTTAATCTTCAGGCCCCTCGAATTGGAGGAGATCGAACAGATTGTTGGGTTGCTTCTTAACGAATTGAAAGAGCGATTGAGGGTTCGTGATATCCAACTCAATGTTCCTAAACCGGTAATCGAGTGGATAGCCGAAAAGGGATTTGATCCTGTGTACGGTGCACGACCTTTGAAGCGTTTTATTCAGAAGCATCTTGAAACGGCAATTGCGCGG
>Ga0114996_10009131_pt1 | contig 10915 bp, 7 predicted proteins | sample ArcticOcean_MG_C_4_FD_87039 | JGI IMG/M metagenome (GOLD analysis project Ga0114996, IMG submission 87039) | Marine microbial communities from western Arctic Ocean - ArcticOcean_MG_CB4_134 | ecosystem: Environmental > Aquatic > Marine > Oceanic | place: Arctic Ocean: Canada Basin | collected... | reverse complement strand
CTGAATCTCATCGGTCTGCGCCGGCGCGAAGTCCCGACGGATGACATCCGCGAGCTGAAGCGCTGCTACCACGAGGTCTATCGCGGCGGCGACCCGCGCCCCCGAGCGGCCGACGCCCTCGCGTCCGGCGAGTTCGGCACGTCCGCCGTCGGTCGCACCTTCCTCGAGTTCTTTGCAGGTGGCACCCGCGGATTCCTTCGCCCGCTGAAGGACTGACCTGGGTCTAGTCGCCGTGCTGGATCTTCTTCCAGTACTTCGTGAAGTCGAACTTCGGGCTGTGCTCGAAGTTGTGGCACTTCGTGCATGAACTGACGGAGGGCTTGGCGATGGGAATTGGTTTCTCGGCGTCGGTCCCTTGGCTCTTCACGTGGATGCTGCCCGGTCCGTGGCAGTTCTCGCAGGTGACGTTGAGCAGGCCCTTTGTCTTCTCGGGTGAAACGAAGCCGGACTTGTAGGTGTAGCCCACGACGTGACAGGACACGCACTCTGGATAGCTCGTGACCGGCCACTTCTCACGTTTCTCGGCGTCGACGAGGGTCTTCCACGCCCGGGTGTGTGCGTGGCTCGCGCACTTCTCGTCGTCGTCGTCGTGGCACTCGGCGCAGGCCTTCGCGCCGACGTAGGACGCGCCACTCGCAGTCGGCTTCTTTCCAGCCAGGCGCTCGAGCATCTTGTCGGCCTGGACCATCATCCGGTGGCCCCGGATCACCGCCAGGGCGTCCTTGTCGCGCATCGCGCCCTTGGCGGTACGACTGCCCTTGAGCGCGACGGGTTCGTGCCTCGTCAGCACCGGGCCGTTCGTGCCGCGGACCAGTGTCACGTCGAGAAGCAATCGGCCCTTCATGCCGACGTGGACCAGCGGGATCCCATCCGTGGAGTCAGCGTGCGGCGGCGGCTCGACGTAGTCGTTGTTCACGGCGATGATCAGGTCGGGCTTCGGGCGGAGCTTCAGTTTCTTGATCACCTCACGCTCGGCGTGAATCATCGCGATGCGGTAGGTGGATTCATGAGCGCCCTTCATGGCTCGCGCCCAACCTTCGTCGGGGGTGAGGATCTTGTAGTGCTTCGCGTTCGCACCCTTGGGAAGGCTCATCGTGAGCGAGCCGATACGCACCGTCACGTGTGCGAGCTTCTCCTCGCGGAACGCCGGCGCGACACTCTCGCCTTCATGGGACCAGGGCTTGCCGTCCGCCTGCATGAGGTCCGATGCGACGAACGGAAACGAGGCGACGACAGGCGCGAGATCTTTCTGGTCTATCGTGAGGTCCAACGCGGCGAGTCCGATCGCCTTGTAGTTGTGCTCGCCTTGTGCCAGCACCTCCAACGCGGTGTACAGCTTGGCATACTCCAGTTCGCCGGCATTCTTGATCAGGTTGCCGCCCTCCAGGAACAGGTCGATGTTGCGACCGTCGAGCTTGTTGCGGAATGCTCGGCGACCCAACCCGCCCATCTGTCCGGACGCGCAGCCGCACGGCATGAGGTAGCCTCCGAGGTTGCCCGAGAGTCGAAGACGCAACCGGGGCGCGTCCGTGGACACTCCCGATGACCCAACCCGCGAACCCGAGCCGGGGGAACCCCCTTCGCAGCCCGCGACTGCGGCTATTCCGCGGGCGGCGATGAAGACGAGCCAGAAGACGTTTCGAGTCATTTGGGAATGTTGTGACCGGAGATCGAGAGGCGAGCGATCTGTTCGCCTCCCTGGACCTTGGCCAAGGTTAACTCTCCAACCATGCGTATTCCTCCCATCGTACCAAGGTATTTGACGATGACTCGGGTCTGGCGACCGGGCAACGGCTTGAAGCTCACATCGAAGTGCTCGCTCATGTCGTTGCCATGGCTATCCTTGATGCCGTGCAGCACGAAGCCGGGCGGTCGGGTCGTGTCGTGATCCACGACGTTGACGAACTGCACTTTCTTCTTGGTGAAGTCGAACAAGTCGAAGGCCAGGGTTTCCGCGGGCATGTACTGGATGTCCCCGCAAAACGTCCCGCTGACGGGGATCTTCAAATCGGTGAAGTGGTCGAGGCCGGTGCTGATCGCGATGAGGCCGCGCACCTGCCGCATGGGCTCGGAGTGGGGCGTAATCGTGACGTGCAGCCGCGTATTGTCACCATCGTGTTCGAGCCGGGCGGAGATCGATCGCGGGCTCGCATGCACGGTGCCCCAGACGATCTTCTGGCCTTCAATGTTGTTGATCAGTTCGAGCACCTGGTGGTACTTCCGTGAGCGCGGGAGCTCGCCGAAGTCGATGTGGGCGACCGGCGAGACCTTGATCGGTGTGCGGATGCCGTAGTCGAACCGGATGACGACGGATTCGTACCGGGCGAACTCGCCGGTGTTGAGTTGGAAGCCCAGGTAGCCGCGGGACTCGAGCTTCGGCACGTCCGTGGCTTCTTCGTTCCTTGTGTCGAGGGTCAGCCGAAGGACGACCCAGTCGCCGTCGCCCACCACGCGTTGGTCAGCGGGGAGGCCGTACGCCGCGGTCTTCGTGCCGTCCTTTCGATGGATCATCACCATGCCGATGATGCACGAGCAATTGCCGCGGAACGAGTCCTCGACGATCACGTCGCCCTTGCTGTGTTTGGGCACGGGGATCTTGAGGTCCTGGCTCTCGCGGGTGCCCAGATCGAGGATCCCGTAGTCGTGGTAGATGATCACGGGTCCCGACGAGGGGGCCGGATTGGGGTCTGATGCGGCGGCCTGGTCGCAGGAGAGGAAGCAGGACGCGGTCACCGAGGCGGCTACGAACAGGGCCAGGAGGATCAGCGGGGGTCTCGCCATGGCAACATCATAGTACCACGGGCGAGGCGGGCAACACGTCTGCTGGCGCCCAGGGCGAGGAGCCCTTGTGGGCACAGGGGTTAAAACAAGCGGGGTCGCTTTCGCGACCCCGCTCACTTTGGTGTTGGCTGTTGGCTTGTTGGGCACGGGTGATAGAGCAATCCGCTTGCCATCCTCGGTGTGGGCCCCACGGATTTGCAGGAAGTGGCGCTCCCACCGATGAATTCTCTTCCCGAACCGTTATTGGACGTCCCCCGGACCAGTCCTCAAACGCGCGAAATCCATGGCATCCGCGCCACAACCATGGCGCTGCCGCCATGGTCCGGGCGCCAGAGGCTAGTTCGTCAGGAACCCGTGCCGCTTGAGCTTCCGGTGCAGGGTCGTGTAGTCGATCTGCAGCGCGCGGGCCGCGGCAGCCTTGTTGCCGCCAGCCGTGTCGAGTGCCTGATGGATGATCTGAGCCTCCAGGGCGTCGGTGGCCTCCCGAATGCGATCAGTAAGCGGCGCCGTGGACTCCTCGAGGGGTGGCAACTTGGCTGCTGCGGTGGAGGGCTCGGTCGGCGTCTGGTCGAGGTGCAGGTCTCCCTCGTCCAATTCGTGGCCGCTGCAGACCACCATCGCGCGGCGGATGGCGTTCCGGAGTTCCCGCAGATTGCCGGGCCAGGAGTAGCGCTTCAGCACCTCGATCGCATCGTTGGTCAAGCTCTCGACCTTCCGTCCCATGTCGCCGTTCGCCTCGCTCAGGAAGAGGCCGGCGAAGTGCTCGACATCCTCGGGTCGCTCGCGCAGTGGCGGCATGGCGATCGCGAACTCACACACGCGATGGTAGAGATCGAGCCGGAACACGCCGCGCTCGACGGCCTCGGACAGATTGCTGTTCGTCGCGGAGATCAACCGTGCGTTGAAGTGCACCGGCTTCCCGCCGCCGACGGGAACGACAGCGCGTTCCTGCAACGCCCGCAACAACTTGGCTTGGAGTCCCAGCGGCAGGTTGCCCAGCTCGTCCAGGAACAACGTGCCGTTGTCCGCGGTCTTGAACAGGCCGGGACGATCCCGGTCGGCTCCGGTGAATGAGCCCTTCTTGTGGCCGAACAACTGGCTCTCCATCAGTTGCTCGGGGAGCGCGCCGCAGTCCACGGCCACGAACGGGCCGTCACGGTAGCTTCCGCGCCGGTGGATCTCGCGAGCGGCGACTTCCTTGCCGGTGCCCGACTCACCGGTCAGCATCACCGACACCGCCTCCTGCCGGGCGACGAGGCCGAGCGTGCGCTCGAGTTCCTTCGCTGCTGCGGAGTTGCCGAAGCTCACTGGGTTGTCCTTGCTCTCGAGTTGATCCTTGAGCGACTCGATCTCGCGGCGCATCCGGTGCTGTTCCGCCGCGCGCCGGGCGGTGACCAACAACCGCTTGCTGTCGAACGGCTTCGCCATGTAGTCGAACGCGCCGTCCTTCATCGCTCGGACGGCGACCTCGATGTCCTCGATCGCGGAGACGAGGATCACGGGGAGATCCTTGTCGATGCTGACGCACCGCTTCAGGAACTCCTCGCCGTCCATCTCCGGCATCATCAGGTCGGTCAGCACGACGTCCGGCTGGAAGTCCTGCATCACCGAGAGGGCCTCTTTGCCGTTCTCCGCCTCGGCAATCTCGAAGTCCTCGTCTTCGAATACGCGACGCACGACCCAGCGCATGTCGGCTTCGTCGTCGACAATCAGTAGACGGGGATTGTTCACGCCATCACCTCCAATCGCTCCATGGGCAGCAGGATCACGGCGCGTGCGCCGCCGCGTTGTCTCGGATACAGGTTGATGTCGCCGCCCAGGTCGGAAAGGATCCGCCGGCACGACAGCAGACCGAGTCCCGTGCCCTCTTCCTTGGTGGTGAAGAATGGGCTGAAGAGCTTGTCGCGGTCGCTCGCGCGCAACCCGCGCCCACGGTCCTCCACGATCACGGCGGCCATCTCCCGTCCCCCGCGTGCGAACACGCGCGTCTTTACGAAGACCTTGGAATCGGGTCCTGACGCCTGAAGCGCGTTGAGGAGGAGATTGAGCACGGCCTGGCTGAGGAGCTTCTGATCGGTGTAGACGACCAACTCCGCGGGGCCGCTGCGGGTGATCTCGACTTTCCGGCGCCGCGATTCGGGTTTCACGAGCGTGACCAGCTCGGCGAGGACGTCGGGGAGGTTCGCGGCCCGCGGCGAGAGGGTGGCTGGTTTGCCGAGGTCCAGAAGCGCCGCGATCGTGCGCTCCGCCCTCTCGACGTTCCTCGCGATGACCTTGCTGTATTCCGCGACTTCCTCGGGCTTGCGCTCCTTGCGAGCCAGGGAATCCGCGGCAGTCTTGACGATCGTCAAGGGATTGCGGAGGTCGTGGGCGATACCGGCGGCGAGCTCGCCGAGCGCGCGGTAACGATCCGCGTCGATCATGTGGCTCTCCAGCACCTTGTTGCTGTCCTCGGCCTGGACGACGCGCTCGCGCATGATGCGATAACTCTCCACGACGCTCGGCAGGAAGAGGAGGATGCCGTAGGTGATCAGGCTGACGCCGAGGAGGTAGACGGCGCCCTTCTGGAACGTCTGGCTCAGGAGGAGGAAGGTCCGCGACTGGTCTTCGAGGCCGGTCAGCCGAATCACCGCGGACGCGGCGAAGCCGAGCGTGAGGACCAGGAAGCCCATTTCGAGCAGGCGGTAGGCGGCCGTGTTGAGCGCGGGCTCCCGGTGCCGGATGGCGTGAAAAGCCGTGTACAGCGCTGCGAAGTACAGCGTCCGGAGCACTGGATCGATGCATGGATGGCTCGAGAACGCGGCGAGCATCACGGTCAGGACCGTGATGAGGATGCAACTCGTGCGGCTCCCCGGCAGCATTGCGATCCCTGCGGCGATGCCGGGCTGGTTGGTCTCTTCGCGCGAAATACCCACGAATCGTCTATCGACCAGCGGGGCTTTTGGCGAGTGGCCAATTCCTCGACACCGACCCTTGATCGCCCGCTGCCAGGGGCGAACACTGTCCACCCCGATGATCACCCTCGAAAGCTACGTCTGCGGTCGCTGGCAGCCCGGCACCGGCACTCCCCGTCTGCTCTACAACCCGACCACGGAAGAGGAGATGGCCCTGTGCAACTCCGACGGCGTCGATTTCGCTGCGGTCGTGGCGCACGCCCGGGATACGGGAGGGCCAGCGCTGCGCGAATTGGGGTTTGCGCAGCGCGCGGCGATGCTGAAGGCGCTGTCCGCGACCCTCTACGAGAAGCGCGATGAGTTGATCGCCGTGTCGACGAGCAATGGCGGCAACACCCGCGGGGATGCGAAGTTCGACATCGACGGAGCGACCGGGACCCTCGCGGCGTACGCGTCCTTCGGCAAGAAGCTCGGCGACGGCAACCAGATGGCTGACGGCGAGGGCGTGCAGCTCGGCAGGACCGCGAGGTTCTGGGGGCAGCACCACTGGGTCACGCGCCCTGGCGTCACCGTGCACATCAACGCGTTCAACTTCCCGTGCTGGGGCATGGGCGAGAAGATGGCCCAGGCGATTCTCGCGGGCGTGCCCGTGATCACGAAGCCCGGCACCCCGACGGCCCTCCTGGCGTGGCACATGGCGCAGATCATCGTCGAGAGCGGGCTCCTGCCGGAGGGCGCGTTCCAGTTCATTGCGGGAGGCACTGGAGACCTCCTGTCCCATCTCGGACCGATGGACAGCTTGTCATTCACCGGCTCGTCGGGAGTCGGCGCGCAATTGAAGGCCACGACGAACCTCGTGACAGGCAATGTTCGGGTCGGCATCGAAGCCGATTCCCTGAACGAGGCGATCCTCGGCGATGACGTGACTGGCGACGACGACATCTTCAGCGAGTTCTTGAAGAACGTCGCGACGGACATGACCCAGAAGGCCGGCCAGAAGTGCACCGCCGTGCGTCGCATCATGGTTCCAGAGGGGAAGGTCGAAACCGTTGTCGAGGAACTCGTCTCACGACTGACGTCGACGAACATCGGCGACCCCGCGGACAAGGATGTTCGGATGGGACCGGTCGCGAGCGCGAGCCAACTCACCGACGTGCGCGCGGGAATCCAAGCCCTCGCCGCTGAATGCGATGTGGCGTGTGGAGGGATAGAGTCGATCACGGATCGCGGCTACTTCGTCGCGCCGACGCTTCTGGTGGCTTCGGATCCGAACGCGGCCATCATCCACAGCGACGAGGTATTCGGTCCCGCCGCGACCATCCTCCCGTACTCGGGTTCGGCTGCGGACGCGGTCGCCCTCGCGAATCGCGGCGGCGGGTGCCTCGTCGGCAGCGTCTACTCCAACGACACGAAGTGGATGGAGGAAGTCGTGCTGGGAATGTCGCCCTGGCACGGTCGGTTGTGGCTGGGTTCCGACAAGACTGCGGGTCAGGCGTTTCCGCCCGGCGGCGTGATGCCGCAGATGGTTCACGGCGGGCCCGGTCGCGCGGGTGGTGGAGAGGAGCTCGGCGGACCGAGAGGGCTGGAGTTCTACATGCAACGTACGGCGCTGCAGGGGTACCAGGGATTCCTTTCCCGATCGTTCGGGTCCGAGTAGGCGTCTTCGCGAGTCGGGGCTGGAGGAGCCTCGACGGTCACAAAGCTGTATCCCAGTGGACGCGTTCGCGTTCTTGGCGTCCCTGTGGATAGCATCCAGGATCGCACCTGTTCCGATGGAGTTTCCTCATGAACCGTAGCATCGTATTCCTCGCCGCCCTTTCGATCGCCGCTCCGACCTTGGCTCAGCGCGGTGGTGGTTTTGGCCGCGGCTCATCCGAAAATGCACTTCAGCGGATCGGCAATAGTTTCGTGGATGTCTGGAAGTTTCTCGCCGAGAAGTACGACGCCAACAACGACGGCAAGATCACCCCGAAGGAGTACGGTCGCGGCGCCGAGAAGTTCAGCGGCTACGATCAGAATCAGGACGGTAGCATCACGAAGGATGACTTCAGCGGCGGGTCGAGACGTCGACCCGGTGGTCGCGGAGGAAGCCTCGGTGGTCGCGGGGGAGGCCCCGGCGGTCGCAGCCGCGGTGGTCGGACGGGAGGCAGCACGGTCTCCACGGACATCGCCCTGGTGTTGGCGAAGAACTCCGACACGAACGAGGACGGCAAAGTCACGTCCGAGGAGTGGAGGAAGACCCTGGCCACGCTCGACAACGACCAGGACTCTGTCGTCAGTCCGGAGGAACTCAGTGGCATCATGTGCGCAGCCCTCGGTGGTCGGACGCTGTCATTGCGCGCCGTCGGGCGCCGCGCCCGTCACCTCGACACGAACAAGGACAGCAAGTTGCAGGTCGCCGAGTTGTCCAGTACGTTCGCGAAGCTCGACAAGAACAGCGACAAGGTGATCTCCAAGGTCGAGCTCGGCACCGTGCGCACGGTCCGCAGCGGCCCGCCGCGGGCCGGCGACATGGCGCCGGACTTCTCCCTGCCGCTGGTCAAGGATCGCAAGACCCTCGTTACGCTCTCGAGCTTCCGCGGTAAGAAGCCGGTCGCGTTGATCTTCGGTAGCTACACTTGACCGCCCTTCCGCAACTCAGCTGGTCAGCTGAAGAGCATCCACGCGAAGTATGGCAAGGACGTCGAGGTTCTTCTCGTCTACATCCAGGAAGCCCACGCGATCGACGGTCGAAGGCCGAACAGTTCGGTCCTGGTCGAGGAGCCGATCACCGATCTCGAGCGATTCCAGGTCGCTTCGACGTGCTTCGACAAGCTGGAACTCAAGATGATCACGTCCGTGATCGACCACGTGGACAACAAAGTCGACGCGTCGTACCAGGCCCGCCCGGATCGGTTGTACCTGATTGGCAAGGACGGCAAGATCAGTTACGCCGGTGGACGTGGCCCGTTCGGCTTCCGACCGAGCGAGCTTTCGCAAGCGATCGAAAAGGAACTGGCGAAGACCAAGACCAAGGGCGGCGGCAACAAATAGGCTGCCAGGTCCCATAGGTCGGGATCTGCGCCCGGGAGATGAGCGCTATCCCGCGCAACGGGTGGCGCTCTCGGCGTTTGCATTCGACTCTGACACAGGGAACCCATAGCCTTCGCGGCATCCTCCCGGATCGCTCCCAGGGCGTGCCCAACCCGAGCGGCCCTGACCTCCCGCTCCCCCCTGTCGAGAACGTCCATGAAGCTCGTAACCGCGGCTCTGAAGAACCCGTACGCCGTCGTCGTCTTCATGTGTTTCCTTACGGTCGTCGGTTTCACCTCGCTCAAGCGCATCCCGGCGGACCTCCTGCCGATCTTCAAGACACCGGCCATTCAGGTCGTAACCCTGTATCCGGGCATGCCGCCGGTGGTTGTCGAGAAGGACATCAGCTCCCGCATGCAGCGGTGGACCGGCCAATCGGTCGGCATCGACCATCAGGAAGCCCGGTCGATGCTGGGGGTCAGCATCGTGCGCGACTTCTTCCGCGAAGACATCAGCGCGGAGAGCGCGATGTCCCAGGTGACGTCCCTCGCGGTGTCGGACATGTTCTACCTGCCGCCGGGGACGCTGCCTCCGATGGTGATGCCGTTCGACCCGACGGCCTCGGTGCCGATCTGCCTCGTGGCGGTGTCTTCGCCGACCATGTCGGAGAAGGAACTCTACGACGTCGCGTACTACGACATGCGCAACCGGCTGCAGGCGATCCAGGGAGTGATCGCGCCGGCGGTGTACGGCGGCGTGCTGCGCCGCATTCTCACGTACGTCGACCGCGACAAGCTCGAGGCGCTCAACATGTCGCCACTCGACGTGGCGAAAGGCATTCGTCGGTCGAATCCGTTCGTCCCGGTAGGGAGCGCGACACTGGACGGTTCGGAGTACTTCATCCGTTCGAACGCGATGGTGGAGTTTCCCGACGACCTCAACGATATCCCTCTCCGCGTCGACAACGGAGTGCCGATTCGGATTCGGGACATCGGTCATGCTCAGGACAGCCACCAGATCCAATCGAACATCGTTAGGATCAATGGACGGCGCCAGGCGTACATCCCGATCTACCGGCAACCAGGTTCGAACACGCTGGAGATCGTGAAGAAAGTGCGCGAGCGCTCGCAGTTCATCCTCGCCCAGATCAAGGACGAGCGACCAGCGGCGAAGGAAGGTCAGCTCAGCCTGGATGTCGTGCTCGATCAGTCTACGGCAGTGCAAGCATCTATAAATACGCTCACGACGAGTGCCGTCATCGGCGCGGCGTTGGTGGCGATAGTCGTGTTCTTCTTCTTGTTGTCCGTGACATCCACACTGGTCGTGCTGCTGGCGATCCCGCTCTCGGTTCTGGGGGCGATCGCGGGGCTCTACTTCACGGGTGACACGATCAACGCGATGACTCTCGGCGGGCTCTCGCTCGCGATCGGCATTCTGGTCGACCAATCGATCGTGGTGATGGAGAACATCACCCGGCACCTCCGGTTGGGCAAGTCAGCGATGATCGCGGCGCGGGACGGCGCCGCGGAAGTCGCGCTGCCGGTGTTCGTCAGCACGATGACCTTCATCGTCGTGTTCTTTCCCGTCGTGTACCTGACCGGGCTCGCGAAGTACCTGTTCTCGCCGCTGGCACTGGCCGTGATCTTCGCGACGTTGACGTCGTACCTGCTGGCGATGACGTTCATCCCGGCGGCGGCGTCTCGCCTGCTCAAGCCCAAGGAAGTCAAGCCAGGGCTCTTCGACAAGCTCGCGGACTCGTACCGCAGTGTCGCTGCGGCTTCGATCCGATCGCGCTGGCTCGTCCTGGCTGTTTCGATCGTGCTCTTCGCGTCCGCGGCTTTCGGGCTGTCCCGTATGGGAACCGAGCTGTTCCCGCAGGTCGACGCGGGACAGTTCATGGTCCTGGTCCGCGCCAAACCTGGCACGCCGCTCGTTGGCAGCGAGGTGATCGTCAAGGAGGTCGAGAAGGAGATCCAGGATGTGGTCGGTGTCTGGGATGTTGAGGAGAAGGACCCGACATCCGACCTAAAGCTGCTGATCTCGAACATCGGCGTGCTCTACGACTGGCCGGCAGCCTACACGCCGAACGCGGGGCCGATGGACTCCTTCGTGCTCGTGCAGCTCAAGGACAGCCGGACGAAGTCGGCGCAGGACTATGCGGCGGAACTTCGCACGCGCCTGCCCAAGAAGTTTCCTAACGTGGATTTCGCGTTCGACACCGGCGGCAT
>Ga0114996_10009129_pt1 | contig 10917 bp, 7 predicted proteins | sample ArcticOcean_MG_C_4_FD_87039 | JGI IMG/M metagenome (GOLD analysis project Ga0114996, IMG submission 87039) | Marine microbial communities from western Arctic Ocean - ArcticOcean_MG_CB4_134 | ecosystem: Environmental > Aquatic > Marine > Oceanic | place: Arctic Ocean: Canada Basin | collected... | reverse complement strand
TGTCAATGCACTGGCCCACAATTTCGTCGGCTTTGCACGGCAAATACTGCTCCAATGTTTTCAAGGCATTGAGCGAAGCCGGGTTCATGTAGGTGACTACCAGATCGGTATTCGCCTGAATGATGGCCGTGGGCGCGTTCTCCACCATCTGCTTGATGAGTGCCGCTTCTTGCTCCAGCCGCAACTTGTCGGTGATCACCTCCCAGGTGACCATCGGCCCCAGGTAGGTGCCCTGATCGTCGGTGATGGCGCTGACCAGCAAGTCGAGCTTTTCCGGACCGACCTCAATGGTTGCGCGGTGCGGGAGATTGTCGGGATTAGCCAGAACCCGGCGCTGATAAGCGGGGTTCTTGTGAAAAATATCGATACACTGGCCGACGATTTCATCGGCCCGGCACGGCACATATTGCTCCAGCGTCTTGAGTGCATGGAGCGAAGCCGGATTCATATAGGTGATGTTGAGGTCGAGATCGGCCACGATGACGGCGGTGGGCATGTTCTCGACCATGGCCTGGGTGCGCTGCAGTTGGAGCGCTGCGTCGGCGTCATCGAAGGACTCGGCGTGCGGTTCGGCGACGGCGACGGCGGTCTGGGTTCCCTTGTTGCGATTCATAGTTTTTCCTCTCCGTTTGTTTGAAAGTTTGCTCGGTTCCTTGGTTGTGACAATTTCGCCGGCCAGCGGCGCGACCGCGGCCATCACTTCATCCATCAAAGCCGGTGGAACGCCCAACGCCCCCAGCGTGCCACTGAGGTGAACGGCCACCCGTTCGAAATGCTTCTGTTCAATCGGCAGGTGCGCATGGGCTTGCTTCATGCTGGGTCCGCGATAGCGCGCCGGCCCCCCAGCGCCTGTGTGAAGAAGGCCTGCTGCTGACTGATCAGCCTTTTGACGTCCACCCCAACGAAGAAGCCCTTCAGTTGGCGGTCGGCCAGGACGCGGGAATAAAATTCACCCAGCGCCGCCGCTATGGCCGCTTTTCCGCCCAGCCGCTGATAGATGGATTCGCTGCTGGCCTTGCTGGGCGGCGAGGTCTTCTTCACTGCCTTCCGCCGCTGACCCGACGGGGCGGCGCCACCGGGGGCTTTCCCGTTTTTCGTCGTGTTTGTCAGACGCGCAACCGAGGCTGCGGCTTTTCGGACGGCTGTCTTGGATTTGGCCTTCATTAAATAGACTCCTAAGCGAAAAACCTTCTGTATGTATTCAGCCAGCCGCCCGGCCCGCGATCGGCGCTCCTTGCCTGCACTCAATCCAGCTCGCGGTAGGGGCGCCGCATCCCACTCGGAGCCGAACCCGGCTGCCGCGGGCGGCAGTGGCGGGCGGGGAGAGCCATCCCAACTTTCGACCGGAAACAAATGATGTTCCATCACTCATCGGCATTACGTACTTCAACTGAACCAAACCAGACCGCTGTTCAGTTCACCGCTTCCCGTCTCAGCATCTTCTCGGTCGAGAGGGCCAGCAGCAGCCGGCCGTCCAGCTTATATACACCCGTCACCAACTCCTGGGCAACACCGCTGAGCGTCTCGGGAGGGGGCTCGAATGTGTCTTCGCTCACGTCCATCACGTCACCGATGGAATCGGCCAGCAGACTGACGGCGCCCACTTCGCTGCGGATGACAACGTTGATGGGCAACTCGTTTTCCGGCGGCGCATCGTCGAGCTGCAAGCAACGGCGCAGATCCACCGCCGTGACGATCTGGCCGCGCAGGTTGATCAACCCCTTGACGGTTCGGGCAGCTCGCGGAACCGGAGTCATATGCTGATAAAGCAGCATCTCCTGAACGGTCTGCACCTCCACGCCCAGGAACAAATCACTCACGAAGAATGTTACGTATTGGCGATTGCCGCGAGATGCTCCGGCGCCGCCCGATTCAAGTGTATTTTCCATGAACGTTTATTTCCTCTGTTCGGCGAGTTGCGGCTCACGGCCCACTGCCGCCAGGCGGCTGATCGAGCTTAAGGTCGCGTCTTTGTCAAACCTCATCTGATAGTCGTCAAACTCAAATTCTCGTTCTCCCTGCTGCGCCATCTCTTCCGGGCCGCTGGCAAGTGCAACCGCCGGCAGAGAGTGCCACTGCGGTTCAACCCGCACACGGCGCAGCAATTCGAACGGTCCTTCGCCGGGCAGATCGAGACGCGACAACAGCACGTCAACCCGCTCTCGCTGCAAGCGATCCATTGCTTCCTGGGAATTGGCGGCTTCCAGCACCTGGTATCCGGCCATCTCCAGGTAGTTGCGAACCAAATTCCGCGAGAAATGTGAACCATCGGCGATCAAGATTCCTCCACCGGTTTCCGCGTTGGCCGCCGCGCCGCTGAACCATTCCTGTTCCAGGTTGTGAATCAGATAATGGAGGTCAATGAAATCGGTAACCAGGCCGCCTACCACTGCCGACCCAAGAATTCCCGGTTGCTCGTGCTGATTCCGGATAGTGACCGCCTCGTCGACAATGTCGAGGATCTCGTCGACCACCAGTCCCACTCGCCGGGTCCCTTCGCTGAAGACAATCACCTGTACCGGTTCGTCCTCGCCGGATTCGGCCGCCGGGCTCAGCCCTAGTTGCTGAGCGAGTGGAATCAGGGCCAAAATCTGCCCCCGGTACTGCACCACGTCACGGTCGCCGGCATGCTCAACCTCGGAGCGCGGGAATTCCTCCAAGCGTCCGACCAGCGCCAGAGGAACCGACAGACGGCGTGTTCCGCTCCGAAATAGCAGCAGACTTTGGCGCTCAACACCCGTGTCGGCCTGCCGCTCGTTGGCCGTAATCGCCTGGCTCCGGGTCTCGTTGACCACGCAACCCAGTTGCACCAGGCCGACGACATCGAGAATCAGAGCCACATTGCCGTCTCCCATGATCGTGGCGCCGGCATAGCAGTTGGTCCCCTTCAGCAGTTCGCTGAGCGGCTTTACGACGATTTCTTGGGTATCATAGACTTCTTCGACCACCAGTCCGAACATGCGGTCGTCAGCCTGCAGAACCACAATATTGAGCGCGCCATCAGCCTTCTCGGCGGATGCTTCCTCGCTCCCCTCGGCGGATGCTTCCGCGCTCCCCTCGGCGGCAAGAAGCTTGTTCAAATAGATCAGCGGAAGCAGTTTTCCTCGCAGCCGGTAAACGGGTGAACCGTGTATCCACTCAATCGAGGTTTGCGAGATGCTTTCCTCTAGCCGCACTAGCTCCAGCAGATTCACCTGGGGAATGGCGAACTTCTCGCTTCCTACCGAGACGATCAAGGCGGGAATGATCGCCAGCGTCAGCGGGATCTTGATGCGGATCGTTGTTCCCCGGCCCACTGCACTCTGCAGGTCGATGGAACCGCCGATTTTTTCGATGTGGGTCTTCACCACATCCATGCCGACTCCGCGCCCGGACACTTTGGTAATCTTGGCCGCGGTCGAGAAACCCGCCGCAAAAACCAGATTCAGGATTTCTCTCTCCCCCATGCGCTGCGCTTGGTCCGCCGTGATAACGCCCTTCTGCAACGCCTTTTCCCTGATCACCGCCACGTCAATTCCGGCGCCGTCATCGAGAATTTCAATGTTGACCTGCCCCCCCTCGTGGTAGGCGCGCAGGATGAGTGTTCCTTGAGCCGGTTTCCCCTTGGCGACCCGGTCGGATGGCCCTTCCACGCCGTGATCACAGGAGTTCCGCACGATGTGGGTCAGCGGATCCTTGATCGCCTCGATGATGGTCTTGTCCAGCTCGGTCTCTTCTCCCTCCATCTTGAGAGTGATCTGCTTTCCCGACGCCTGACCCAGATCCCGCACGACACGGGGAAACTTATTCCAAACCACCCCGATCGGTTGCATGCGAGTCTTCATGACCTCGGCCTGTAGCTCTGTCGTGATCAGATTCAGGCGTTGTGAAGTCGCCGTCAGGGAAGCATCGTCGTAGTTGATCGAGTGCTGCAGGATCTGATTGCGCGAGAGCACCAGCTCGCCGGCCAGATTCATCAAGTTGTCCAGCAGCGTCACGTCGACCCGGATCGTTGAGTCAGCCACGGAGCGGTGCGGCGTAGCGCCGCGGCCCTTGCTCTCGGCCGTCTCGGCCGCGGCCGGCGGCGCGCCTTGGTTGACCGTGACCGGGGCATCTGGCGGCGGCGGGGCATCTAGCGGCGGCGGTAGGACAGCAGCAACCTCAGCCTCGGGGGCCGCCGATACCGCGCTCGGTTCGTCCTCGGGAACGGCCGATTCCGCGGTCGCCTCGGGCGACTCCGGCGGCTCCGCATTGCCCGGCTCTGCATTAGACAGCTCTGCACTGGCCGGCTCCGCATTGCCCGGCTCTGCGTCATCGGATTTCTCGTCGTCCGGTTTCGTCTGAGCTGAGGCGTCGCCAGCCGAGTCCTGGGCCCGCGCCGCGTCGGGTTCACTATCGCAGGCAGCCTGCAGGTGCGTCCGCAGCTCGTCGTAGCTCTCCGGGCCTTCCGAGCCTGAGTCTTCAATCTGTTTGAGGATCTGCTTGATGACGTCGACCGTCTCAAGAAGCAGCGTCGTCAGCGCCGGTGTCAGCCTCTTTTCGTGTTCTCGGAGTTGGCTGAGAAGGTTCTCCGCCCGGTGGGCGATCGCCTCCAGCGTTCCAAATTCGAAAAAGCCGCAGGTTCCCCTAATGGTATGGATCGTGCGGAAAATGCTCGACAGCAGATCATCGTCGTCAGGACGCTGCTCCAGTTCCACGAATTCTAGATCGAGCCGCGCCAGGTTTTCACTACTCTCAATGAGAAATTCGTCGAGTATGCTTTGCAAATCATCCATCGTGTCCTCTTACTCGATACAGGCTTTTGGTCCGATTAAACCCGGGACGACCTGCTCGGATCCGCCCCACAACTACCCACGGCCGTCCGTTTTCTTTGCGCAACCCTCAGCCCGAATGCGGCCCGCCTGAATCGTGCGCTAGCGCGGCAGCCAGCAGGTAACAAGGGGCGCTTGAGGCTGCCGCGTCCCTTCCGTCCCGCTGACCTTGCATCTCTGTGGGGCTTGTCACTTGCTGATGGGTTGTACGTTTCTTTCATCGACACATCGGGGCGAAACCTTACCCGTAGTTTTCACCAGGTGATGAGCCGCGGGGCCAGTGGGGTGTACTCCCAACTCCGTCCGCTCGGCAACTCATGACGAAGAAAGGGCCATCGAGGAACCGGGCTATCGAGAGATCCGCGAATACCGCGAGCCGATTCCGTGCTCAACGCCGGCCAACGGAGACGGCCATTGCTCAGCACCGGCAATTCCGGCGCTATAAGTATGATTCGGATTCAGAAGGGAAACGGGGACCTTGCGCCGCGGCCGATCGCCGAAAACTCCCGCGATTCGGCGCCACGCTGTGTCCCGCTACCGGGCCGTGCAGCCCGCCAAGGGAACGCCCCTACTGGTACTTCACAATCTTCATCTCGTAAGTCCGGCCGGCATACTCAACGTAGAATTGCTCTACGTTCTCCCCCAGGGCGGCGTTGAGTTCTTGGCTCGTCGTGTAGTCCCCATGGAGGATGTACTTGCCCGCCTTATCGAACTCTTCGCCGGGATTGCGGATCGCCTGTTCGATATCCCGGAAAAGACCTACCGTGAATTGCATCTCAATGATTGTCACTATGGGATCGAGCCGCTGCTCTCGCCCCAGCGCCGCCACCTCCGGCTCACTCAACAAACGGGCGACCAGTTGGGGCGGCGTCGCGTAGTGGCCCAGCTCCCGCATGCCGCGCGTCACGTGCAGCGACGCTTCATACGCCGTCATGCCCGCCGCGAGCGCCTCGGCCGTGAGCCTCTCCTGCGCGCTCGTGAACTCTTGTATGCGCTCGATGTCGGCCCGGCGCGAGTATTGCTCGACATCGGAAGGACGGATGCCATCGGGATAGACCCGCTCACATTCCTCATTCTTGAGCAGAACCTGCACTTCCGCCGACGAAGAATGCAGCGCAACGATTGCGCAGGGAAACGCCTCTTCGCCCCTGGCGGCAATGACTTCCCAGTCGCCGGAAAGCGCCGGCTCGCTGCCGCCCGAAATAGCCAGCCATTCTTGATTCCATTCGTCTTTCTCGACCATCTCATGGGTCAGGTTGTTCCAAGTTCGGCTGACGCAATATCGCTCCGAGACCGGCTGCGTGCGAATGCGAATGCCGATCCTGTATTCGAGGTTTCGCTCATCGACCCAGCGCAACTGCGTGCTCGGAGAGCTGAACGCCCTTCCCCGATACGTCCGCATGTACTCGCCTTCAACCGGTGACGCCGGCCACGATTTCAAGATCTCGACGCTACCCGTGTCAGGATCGAGCTTCCGAAGCGAAAAACGGTCGTGCCAGACAAAGACATAGGCAGGAGGAGTGAAATTCTCGATTCCGAGTCCCGCAACAAGGCCCCCGGACTCGCGCGCAATGAAATAAACTTCGCTGCGGTCGGGCGAGTAGACCGGAGAGAAATATCCCTCATGACTTTGCACCTGAGCGAGAAGCAGTAGTCCCACCGCAATAACGAACACCAGCCCGACGCCAAGGATAATCTTCTTTATCATGTGAGGTCATCTCCAGCCGTATCTCCGACGTTATCTCCGGTCGTATTTCCCACCGTATCTCCGGCCGTGCCTCCCACCGTCTCGTCGATTCGGCTCCCTTCGCTGCCCGCGCCGGCAGCTCCCGAATCATCCTCAATCAACTCCAGCAGCACACCGCCCGCCGACGCTGGATGCACAAAGACATACTTGTACCCCTCGGCGCCTCTCTGAATCTGGTCCTTGACCAGGCGCGCCCCGCCTGCTTTGATCCGCTCGACAGCCGCGGCCAAGTCCGGCACCCGTATCGCAATATGATGCAGACCCTCGCCACGCTTCTCAATGAATTTCGCGATCACCGAATCATCGGACGTAGCTTCGAGCAACTCTAGCCGCGGGCCGCCAACCGCAAGCATGGCGACTTCGACTTTCTCGTGCTCGACGACGACGCGCTCGCTGGCATCAACACCAAGCGCATCCCGGTAGAGCGCGAGCGTTGCGTCAATCGAGCGAACAGCGATTCCAATATGGTCGATTTTGACGGACACGGGTTGTTTGATTTACCTTTCGATTTGTCGTTTGATTTATCTCAACATCGAATGATTTAATGATTTATCGAAGTATCGAATCTCCCCGCGGGACGAGTCAATGCCGGCTCGGAACCGCGGCCGCCACCTGCCCGATCACTCCGTCGACGAATTCGTAGGGATTCAAGCGCCGCTCAGCGACTTCGCGAGCCGCTTCGGCGATCTTGGCATCGTCGAGCGTCTCGGCGACAACGCGCTCGATCAGCCGCTGCCGCATCATGGCAATCAGCCGCTCTTTCCAAGCCGTTACTGCTCGCTCGCTGTCGCTTGGCAGGGCGCTCAGAGCGTCAAGCAGCTCACCGACGCCTTGATCGCCGCTAGCGACGGTTTGCACAATCGGCGGCCTGACTTGTTCAGCCGGCAATAACGACAGCAGCGACTCCAGTTGCCCTTGAACGCGGTCAGCGCCAGGCTGGTCGGCCTTGTTGATCACAAACAAGTCGGCGATTTCCATGATGCCGGCCTTCAGTGTCTGCACATCATCGCCCATCGAAGGTGTCAGCACCAGCGCTACTGCCGAAGCAAGCTTGACCACGTCAATCTCGGCCTGTCCGACACCCACCGTTTCGATAATCACAACGTCGCGGCCGGACGCCTCCAGCGTCACAATTACATCCGCCGTCGCTGCCGCCAACCCGCCCAGCACGCCGCGCGTCGCCATGGAGCGAATAAAAACTCCGGGGTCGTCGTGATGCGACTGCATCCGAACGCGGTCGCCCAGGATCGCGCCCCCCGTATAAGGACTCGTCGGATCCACCGCGACGATCGCAACCGAACGGCCTTGCTTGCGCAAATGCGTCGTCAGGCAATTGACCAGTGTGCTCTTCCCTGCCCCGGGCGCACCGGTGATTCCAATTCGCAAGCTCCCGCCCGAGAACGGGAACAAGGCCCGCAGCAAATTCTCTGCCTGTGCCCCGCGATTCTCTACGACGCTGAGTGCCCGCGCCAGCACCCGCGAGTCGCCCTGACGGATCTTCTCCACCCAGGCCCCGAGGTGTAGAGGAGCGAAGTCTGCCGAAGCGAGGTCTATCGAAGCGTCGATCTTCACGAAGTTACCGTTTCATTTCTTCAAGATTTGGTCTACAGAATTTCGTCTTTAGGATTTCGTCTTCAGGACTTGGCCTTCAATATTTGGCGGGCAATAATCATGCGCTGTATTTCGCTGGTGCCTTCGCCGATCGTCATCAGCTTCACATCACGATAGAACTTCTCGACCGGATAATCCTTGATAAAGCCGTAGCCGCCGAAAATCTGCACGGCTTCACCGGCCGCCCGCACCGCTGCCTCACTCGCATAAAGCTTGGCCATCGAAGAAAGCTTCGTCACGCGCCGCCCTTGGTTGAGGTTCCAACCCGCCTGATAGGTCAGCAGCCGCGCCGCTTCGATCTCGGTCGCCATGTCGGCCAGCTTGTGCTGGATGGCTTGGAATTCCGAGATAGCGCTGCCGAACTGCTTGCGCTGCTTGGAGTATTCGAGCGCCGCCTCGTAGGCCCCTTGCGCGATGCCAACCGACAGCGCCGCGATCGCGATGCGGCCGCCGTCGAGCGTTCGCATGGCGCCCATGAATCCGTGACCGCGTTGCCCCAGCAGTTGATCGAGTGCTAGCCGGCAGTCTTCGAAAATGACCTCGCCGGTATTGCTGGCGCGCATGCCCAGCCTATTTTCCTTGCGGCCTGGGCGGAAACCTTCCGTTCCTTTATCGATGATGAAGGCCGAGATTCCCTTCTCCGCCCGCTGCGGATCCGTCACGGCCATCGCGACGCAGACATCGGCCAAATGCGCATTTGTCGTAAACGTCTTGGAACCGTTCAGCAGCCAGCCGCCGCCGCTTTCTTCGGCACGGGTTTTCGTGCCGGCCGCGTCGGATCCAGCCTCGGGCTCGGTCAGCGCCCAGCAGCCGATCCATTCGCCGGTGGCCAGCTTCGGCACGTACTTTCGCTTCTGTTCGTCGCTGCCGACGAGGTAGATATGGTTGGTGCAAAGCGAGGTTTGAGCCGCCACGAAAAGCGCAACGGAGGGGTCGACGCGGGCCAGCTCTTCGACCACAATCGAGTAGTCGATATACCCCATCCCGCTGCCGCCGAGATCTTCGGGAAAGATCGTCCCGAACAATCCCAGCTCGCCCGCCTGGCGGATTACCTCAGCCGGCAGCTCTTGTCGCTCGTCCCACTCCATCACGTGAGGCCGAATCTCGCCCTCGGCGAACTCGCGCACGGACTTGCGCAGCTCGATCTGATCCTCGCCTAGCTCGAAATTCATTTCCCTCTTTTCGTTCTCGCCTAAATTCGTTCTCGCCTAAATTCATTCTCGCTTAAATGGACCTGCTGATTGGGCCGCGGCCTCCTCTCCGGAACTCTCCGCTAAGATGAACCGATATGCCGACACAACCTGGGACCGTCAACGCCCCGGACTTCCCGCCAGAGCTTGACTGGCTCAACACAAGCCACCCGCTCTCCATCAAGGACCTGCGAGGAAAGATCATTCTGCTCGATTTCTGGACGTATTGCTGCATCAACTGCATGCACATTCTCCCGGATCTCAAGCGCCTCGAACGCAAGTACAAAACGGAGGTCGTCGTCATCGGCGTACACTCGGCGAAGTTTACCGGCGAGCGGGAAACCGAGAACATTCGCCAGGCCGTGTTGCGCTACGAAATTGAGCACCCGGTCGTCAACGATCACAAAATGCAGGTGTGGCAAGAGTACGCCGTCCGTGCCTGGCCGACCGTGATGCTCATCGACCCGCTTGGCAAGGTGATCGGAGCCCATTCCGGCGAAGGCGTCCAAAAAGTGTTCGACCCGGTCATCGCCCAGATGATCGACCACTTCGATCAGGCCGGCCAGCTTGACCGGCGGCCCCAAAATTTCGCGCTCGAAAGCGAGCCGGCGTCAATGCTGTCCTTTCCGGGGAAGGTCTTGGCCGACGCACCCGGCGGTCGCCTCTTCATTGCCGACTCCAATCACAATCGCATCGTCGTTGCGTCAATGGAGAGCGGCCGAATCCGCGGCGTCATCGGCGGCGGGGAGAGCGGCCTGAAAGACGGCGCATTCGATGCCGCCTGTTTTAACCACCCGCAAGGGATCGCCCTCGACGGCGATTCGCTCTACATCGCCGATACCGACAATCACGCCATCCGGCGAGCCGATTTGAACACGCGGGTCGTTTCGACCGTGGCAGGCGACGGGATTCAAAGCGATGACGACGACTGCGCGCCCGGCCAAGCAAGGGGCCGCCGCCTGAACTCTCCCTGGGACGTGACGGCCGTCCACGGCGTGCTGTTCATCGCCATGGCTGGCTCCCACCAAATCTGGGGACTCGATCCGGAAGGCGGCATCATCGCGGCACATGCCGGCAGCGGCGGCGAAGATCATCTCGACGCAACGCAGCTAGCGGCGGCGCTGGCGCAACCGAGCGGCCTCTCGACCGACGGGCGCGTGCTCTTTATTGCCGACAGTGAAGTCAGCTCGATTCGCACCGCCGACCTGGACCCGCGCGGCGGTCACGTGCGAACCGTGGTCGGCCAGGGTCTGTTCGACTATGGCGACGTCGACGGCGTGGGCGACGAAGTGAGGCTGCAACATCCGCTCGATGTCGAGTACGCCGGCGGCATCTTATACGTCGCCGACACCTACAACAACAAGATCAAAACCATCGACCTCCGCACGCGCCAAACCACAACGTTCGCCGGCACGGGAGAAGCCGGCCGAATTGACGGCACCGCCGGACAAGCTGCATTCGATGAACCCGCCGGTCTAAGCGCGGCCGAGGGAAAGCTCTACGTCGCCGACACGAACAACCACGCCATCCGGGTCATCGATCTCCAAACCCGCATCGTGAAAACTATCGCCTTAAGAGA
>Ga0114996_10009128_pt1 | contig 10917 bp, 10 predicted proteins | sample ArcticOcean_MG_C_4_FD_87039 | JGI IMG/M metagenome (GOLD analysis project Ga0114996, IMG submission 87039) | Marine microbial communities from western Arctic Ocean - ArcticOcean_MG_CB4_134 | ecosystem: Environmental > Aquatic > Marine > Oceanic | place: Arctic Ocean: Canada Basin | collected... | reverse complement strand
TCTTAAAGCTTTACTCTCAGAGCTCGAATCGGTAATAGGCAAAAAAGCAGATGCTATTGAAAACTCTATAGTGAGAATTTCACTTAAGAATTCTGATTTAGAAAATAGGAATAAGGAGATTCGACGTGTCCTAATAGAAGAGGGTCCGATCGATGAACATCGGCAAAGAATATTAAGGATATTAGGCTATCTGGGAGGAAATAGTGCATGGGATGATCTTAGGCAAATTTTGAACGGCAATGATCATGAAGCTAGAAAAGCAGTCCTACAGAGCTTGGGTTCGTGGCCTAACGGGGATCCTTTGGAGACTCTTAATAATTTAATTAAAAACGAAAAAGATAACATCATTAGGGCAATGGCTCTGAGAGCTTATACTCCTTTGCTCTCGGCGCCTTCTTACGTTTCTGACGAAAAGAAAACAGAAAATATAAAAGAGCTTTATGAGATAAATTCCAGTCGTAATGATAAACGTAATTTGATTGGCGTTCTTGCTTTGCTTGCCACTGATGAGGCGCAACAGTTTGCGGAAGTTCTCGCTGCTAAAGATGATAACTTAGTCGCATCATATGGTGATCTTGCATCTAAGCGCATTTCTGAGAATCTGAGTAAAATTTCTACGGTAAAAGAAGGTTTAAATGTATTAAGATCCAGTAAGGCATTGATCTTTGGGGAAGGTGCATTTGAGTTTGATGTAACTGACGGAGCAGTCAAGGGTTGGAGCAATCCTCAATATTACCTTGTATGGCCAGTTAATTTTCCAGAATCAGGTTCTTATGATATTTCGGTTAATGCGGCAATTCCTTCTGGAGGAGGTGGTGAATTTGAAGTTGTCCTAGCTGGGGGAAGAAAGGTTGCAAGAACTGCAAAGAATAATCAATACACTGACATTCCAGTAGGGACTTTTGAAATTAAAGATTCAGGAACTTATAGAGTTATAATCTCAGGAATCACTATTGATCAAAAATCAGGACAATTAATGGATCTTCGATCAGTTACTTTAAAAAGTAAGTAATTATTAATTAGCGCTCTTGCTCCCAGGCTGTCACTTTTCTATTCTCGAACTCAACGACAGCGGATGTGTAAGGAATGTATCCGACGCTGGTTGAATTATAGAATGGACCGCAATAGTCATGATGATAGTAGTGATAGTTGCTATATATCACATTTTGGTTCCATATAGGCATATGTGATGAATATCTCCATTTCTCTACATTTTTTCCGTTGATGTTGCCTTCTTTTGTACCGTCCGGTTTTCCCCAGGCTAAATAAACTGCATCCATTGGCATTCCTTTTAATATCATCCCCTTAGAAACAGCGCTCTTCTGGGTTCCTGTCAGAGATGCAAACATTTTAGAATTTCCATCAATTCTTGATTGAATTCTTGATGAACAATTGCAGAGGAATAAAGTTGATATAAAAATAAAGATAATTTTCAAATGCATAACTTAGATATAGGTTCTGGGATAAACTAATTCTTAATATACTCAATAAAATTTTTCTAACAATACGATATACAAGTGGAAGACAATTTCGGACATAAAATTTCTTATTTGCGAATTTCAGTGACAGATAGGTGCAATGAGAGATGCGCGTACTGTATGCCTAATGAGCTTCAGGAATGGCTGCCTAGGGGCGGAGTGATGAGTTATGAGGAAATATTGAGAGTTGTGAGGATCGCGGCAGGCTTGGGAGTAACTAAGATAAGAGTTACCGGAGGTGAACCTTTAACTAGGAGAGATGTTATTCCTTTTATTAAGCGGTTGAGTGAGATAGAAGGGATTAAGGATTTAGGAATTACTACCAACGGAACTTTGCTTTCAAGGTCAGTAGGGGATTTTAAAACAGCGGCGGCAGCCCTCGCCGATGCTGGAGTTAGAACTGTTAATGTATCACTTGATACTCTAGATGAGAGCAAGTACGTGGCGATTACCGGACGTCCATATTTGAATCGAGTCATTGAGGGCATTGATGATTTGATTGATTCTGGTTTTGAAAAAGTAAAGATTAACACGGTCTTGATGAGAGGGAGAAATGAGGATGATTTGATTCAGTTAGTGAATTTTTCTCATCAGAGAAATTTGCTTATAAGGTTTATAGAAATGATGCCGGTCAGTAGTACTGATGTTCTTAAGGATTCAAACTTTCTTCCATGCGGTGAAGTTATAAAATCTCTTTCTGATACTTTTGGGTGCCTTCAATCGAAGTCAGATTACAAAACAAATGGGCCAGCCTCGTATTATATGATTCCAGGAAGAGATCAGTTAATTGGGTTCATTGGAGCCATGACTAATTTCCATTTTTGTGAGTCGTGCAATAAGCTTAGGTTAACGTGTGACGGCAAGTTAAGGCCTTGCCTTGGAAGTCATTTGGAATTTGACTTATTGTCTGAGATTCGCTGTGGTGCTAGTGATGAAAGGATTGCTGATTTTATACGTGGAGTAGTTGCCAAAAAACCCAAAGAGCATGATTTTTTATCCAATTACCAACCGGGCCGTAAAATGATTGCGATTGGAGGCTAGATGCATGAATGAATTATCTCACGTTAATAGAGAAGGTGAAGCTTCGATGGTGGATGTTACAGGTAAACCAGAGGTGTCTCGTACGGCAACTGCTAGTGGTTTCATTGAGATGCAGGCCGAAACGATAGATTTGGTTAATGATAATGGGATTAAAAAAGGTGATGTATTAACTGTAGCGAAAATTGCTGGAATTTCTGCAGCTAAAAAAACATCAGATTTGATACCTCTATGCCACCCCTTGTCGTTGTCTCATATCTCAGTTGATTGCGTGATCAAAAAGAAGGGAATTTTATTGAGATCAACGGTTAAAACTTCCGGTAAAACAGGCGTTGAAATGGAGGCTTTATGCGCTGTTAGCGTTGCGGCTTTGACTCTATATGATATGTGCAAAGCGGTAGATAAGACGATGGTCATAGGGAACGTTAAACTTGAATCCAAAAAAAAGGATTAATAAAAATGAATGTAGGAATCATTACAGTATCGGACCGTGCATCAGCTGGAGAATATGAAGATCATGGAGGGCCGGCGTTGCAGGCTGAGTCTAAAAAACGTGATTGGCATGTACTCGCTGATGTGATCGTTCCTGATGATAAGGAACGGATCAAGGAAGTGATCCTTTCATTTGAGGCTCAGGGCTGTAATTTAATATTGACGACTGGAGGGACCGGAATCACTGAACGTGATGTGACGCCTGAGGCTCTTAGAGAGATCATGAGAGTTGAAATTGATGGCTTTGGTGAATTAATGCGAATGCGTAGCGTTGACATAACTCCGAATGCAATTCTTTCACGAGGCTTGGCTGCGGTTGTTGGAAATTCTCTTGTAATCACCCTACCAGGTAAGCCTCAGGGTGCTGTAGAATGTCTGGAATTTGTTGAAGGAGCTATTGCTCATACAGTTAAATTATGTGCAGGCGAACCAACTTCTTGCTGAATCTAGCGTTATAAGGAATGTAATTAGTGTTGGTCTTTGACCGTAAGGGATTTTTTAGCGATCCTGGAAATAAGAACGGTTACGCTAACAGTAGCGATTAAGCCGATCCCAAGAATCACCCAGTCTGCTGGTGAGCTTTCTGTTGCGAGTATGGTTTTTCCTAAGGAGCCTACGTAAGTATATAAAGCAGTACCAGGTATCATTCCTACCCAAGATGAAATTATATATGTGTGCAGGCGAATTTTTGTTAAACCGAGGGCATAATTTAGTAGAAAAAATGGAATGATTGGGCTGAGTCTCGCCCAAAATACAATTTTCCATCCTTCTCTTGTAATGGCCATGTCCATTGCGGAGAATTTGTGGTTTTTTTTAAGTTTTCTTTCGATGAATCCCCTTGTTAGATAGCGAGAGATAAGAAAAGCCGCCGTCGCTCCTAACGTGGATCCGATTGAAACAAGGAGCAACCCATTCCAAAAGCCGAAAGTTGCACCGGCTCCAATGGTCAGGGGTGATCCGGGGATGAGAAGTATGCATGCGAGAATATAGACTAATACGAAAAAGAATTTTCCGATGATGCCAAGGGATTCAATATATTGAATTAGTTTGGGTATGGTTTGAATGAGATTAAATTGGATTTGGCAAAGGACGATGCTAATTACAATCAAGCATCCCCAGAACCACTTCTTTTTGAGTGAATTCATTATCTAAAGAGCCGGTGGCTTATGTTTTTTATTTGGGCTTATTATATAATAAAATCCAACGCCAGCGAGGAGGCATCCTCCTGCTAGGAATCCCATCGATCGTATTGCTAGATTCTCCCAACTTTCCTGTGATTGATGTAATTGAATGAGAATGGATGCCAATAAAATTGCAATTCCGTTGAGGATTTTGACAACAAAGTTGAACGCACCCCAATAAATGCCAACGAGATTCTCTCCGCCCCTTTCTTTAGCGCAGTCGACAACACCTTCGGCTTCGACTCCTAGAAGCACGGCGATCATGGGCCCTCCTAAACCAAAGACCAAAGAAGCGGTCATTAAAGGGCTGATGACCAAACTTTTACCTAGCAATCCACAGCAAGCATAAACAATTGAGAGGGCAATAGAAGCGTAAAGCATGCTTCGTAGCCAGCCGAACCGTTGTTGAATCTTTGGAACGAAGAGAAAACATATGACGGCCACTCCAAGTAAGGGGCCTAGTAGCTTCGCCACATCTCCTACGGAACCGCCAAGTAATTCGGTTGCAATGAATGGCGCCGCGGTTGTCATTACAGTGAAAGACATTTGCGATCCTCCGAAAAGAGCAATGAGAGCTAAGAATCGCCTATGTCTTAATGCTTGAATAATTCCTGACCAAAGTGAAGATGATTCAGTTTGAATTTCAGTTGGATTATCTTGTTTGATTATTTTACTAGTTTTCTTTGGGCTAGCAAAGAACGGCAGAATCATCAAGAAAACTGATGCGCCACTAAAACTTAATGCAGCCATTGAGTAACCAAGGGGATTAGGTTCATCCTGGAGATTTCCAAGCTTTTCAATTAGTGCTCCACTTGCCACGAATCCAATTCCTGAGGCGAGAACGATTCCGAGTCCCAGTAAGTTGGAAAGTTTTGCCCGTATTTTCATGTTACCTTCCGCGTAATCATCAATGAGGCTCCAGTATGGGATGGCGTAGAAAGTGTATCCGATAAAGAAAATCAGTAGTCCTATTGTTAGAAGGGCCCAGGCAAATGGTTTTGAATGGCTGTGATTTGCTAGGAACGTTATGGCTAGGCCGATCGGGGCCAAGGTAAAGGAGATCCATAATAGGGTTCTTCTTTGGAATCCTTTTCGGACCCAGGAATCAGTCAATCTGCCAGCGACAGGATCGGTGATCCCGTCAAATACTCGGAAAGAGAAGAATACTATGCCTAAGGTAATGGCCGGGAAGAGTTTTGTTCCAGAGTCGTCTAAGTCTCCGTATTTAAGAATCCATTGATAAAGGAACCGTGAGAGGCTCATGATTCCTATCTGACCGCAGAGAAATAGGAAGTATCTTGGAGTGGACATAATTAATTTTGTTGAGCTGACTTTTGGCGATTATAAGCTTCTTATGGATCAGAGCTTAGTAATAGCAAAAAAGAAACTATTCTCGAAGTTCATTGCTAGGAAGTCGTGTTGAGTTAGAGTTTTGCAATGATCTACAAAGGTTTATTGATTCTGTTTGTTTGGTTTGTGATTTTATTGCCAATTCATTCAAAGCCTCCTCTCATGACTCCTAAGGATGTTCCGATAATAGGAGAATTAGATTCATATTTGATAAAGGAACTGTTGCAGTCACCTGATCTCGGCAATGAAGCGGGCATTAAGAATATTTATACTAAGGAAAGTTTTAAAAAATTAATTAACAAACATGATTTACAAAATTTTGGGGGGCCTATGTTGGGGATCCTTAGCGATAGTGGGGGTTCGGTATGGATAAGAACTGCGGCGCCTGCAAAGGTCCGTTTAATGATTGATGGAGAGGTTAAAGGATCAGTGAAGACATCGCCAAAAAATGATTTTTCGGCGACGATTGAATTTAAAAATTTAAATCCGGATTCGAAATATAAATACAATATAGAGATAGATGGAGCCTTGATCTATAAAGAAAAAGATAGGCCTAGCTTTAGGACTTATCCAGCGAAGGGTGGGGGTGGCAATTTTGAGGTTTGTTTCGGGGGTGGTGCCCGTTATAATCACTCCAAAGAGCATATCTGGAAAACTATTGCAGGTCGATCCCCTGCGGCTTTTCTTTGGCTAGGTGATAATATTTATATTGATGATCCTAAGAGTAGGACCAGACAAAGAGTTTATTATTACCGTCGCCAATTAAGGCCTGAATTCAAGTGGATGGTTTCTCGTTCTGCTCAGTATTCTATATGGGATGACCATGATTTCGGAGCTAATGATGTTTCTGGAGGCACTGATATAAATAGTCCTAAATGGAAGATTCCCGTGTGGAATGTATTTAAAGAAAACTGGATTAATCCTGGCTATGGTGGAGGCGAAGAGAACCCGGGTTGCTGGTATTCGTTTAGCATTGGAGATGTTGATTTTTTTATGACTGATGGTCGCTATTACAGGGACTTTAAAAAGGAGAAGACAATGCTGGGAAAAGTGCAGAAAAATTGGTTATTAAAATCTCTAAAGTCGTCTAAGGCGACGTTCAAGGTCATTGCTTCTGGAACTTTGTGGACCGAGCATGCGGATAAAGGAGGAGCTGATTCTTGGTGGGGAGTTAAAGAGGAAAGGGAAGAAATTCTTTCAGTTATTGATCGTGAAAAAGTAGGTGGTGTAATTCTTATTTCTGCTGATAGGCACCGCACTGATGTGTATGAAATTCACAGGCCAAAAGGCTATACAATTTATGAATTTGAGACTTCTAAGCTTACCAATGATCATACTCATAATACAAAAAAAGAAGCTTTGTTTTCTTATAACAAAGGTAATTTTTTTGGATCGTTAAGTTTTAATCTGGACCTTGAGGATCCTCAGGTAACGTTCCGTTGCATTACTATTGATGGAAAAGAAGTTTATGCATTGCCATTAAAGAGAAGTGCCCTACAGAGATGATATTGCATTTGCATGTAATGCTTTTGCTGTCCTTAGTCCATCCACTGCTGCGGAAAGAATCCCACCTGCGTATCCAGCACCCTCGCCCGCAGGGTAAAGCCCTTTTACTGAGGGGCTTTGCATTAAAGAATCGCGTGTGATTCTTAGCGGTGAGGATGATCTTGTTTCTCCTGCAGTCAGGACCGCGTCCTTTCGGTTAAATCCGTCAATTTGTTTACTGATGCCGTGAACTGACTGTCGCATGACTTTTACCACGTACTCGGGCAAGCATTCCCTTATGTCTGTCATTATGACACCTGGACGATAAGAAGGGACAACATTGCCTATTTCGGATGATTTTATGTTTTGCATAAAATCGCCGAGTAACTGAGCAGGGGCGCGTCCATCAGAGTCACCGGCTTGGAATGCTTTTTGTTCCCATTCGCGTTGGAATTGGATCCCTGACAATGGGTTTTCTGAATTTTCAAAGTCTTCTGGAAAAATTTCAACCATGAACCCGGAATTTGCGTTAGCATCGGAACGGGCATAGCTGCTCATTCCATTAGTTACAGTTAGTCCGGGTTCAGAGCTTGCTGCAACAACCAACCCTCCCGGGCACATGCAGAAAGAATAACAAGTCCTGCCTTTTTTCTTATTGTGGTGATGGACAAATTTATACGGGGCTGCACCCAATTTCTCGTGGCCAGCAGCTGATCCGTACAAGGATCGATCTATCATTTCCTGCGGATGTTCGATTCGTGCGCCTATTGAAAATGACTTGCTTTGCATTTGAATTCCATGCCGATGGAGCATCTCAAAAGTATCTCTAGCGCTATGACCTACAGCCAGAATTACATTTTTAGAATTAAGCTCTTCGCCAGTTGATGTTTTTACACCAACTATCGAACCTGATTCTATGACTATATCATCGACTCGCGATTGGAATTTTATCTGGCCGCCAAGATCAAGGATTTCTTTTCTTATGGATCTGAGAACTTTAATGAGTTTATCGGTGCCAATGTGAGGTTTTCCTTTAAATAAAATATCACTAGGTGCTCCATGTGATGCTAGCTCTTCAAGCACTAGGCGCACAGCTCCGTCGCGATCTTTTATTCCGGTGTACAGTTTACCGTCAGAGAATGTTCCGGCACCCCCTTCTCCAAACTGTACATTAGATTCTGAATCTACCGCGCCTCCTTCTCGCCAAAACTTTGTAACGTCCCGAGCCCTTGGGCCGGCTTCTTTACCTCTTTCAAGGATGATTGGGCATGCGCCTGATCGGGCTAAATAAAGTGCAGCGAAGTATCCACAAGGGCCTGCCCCTATGATTAATGGATTTTGGTTGTACGATTTTGAATTGGATTTAGCAGTTTTGAATGCCGTGTTTTTTGCAATTTTGATGTCAGAACTTTTCGTTTTTGAGACGATACCTTGTTCTGAGGAACCAGCGTCAATATGAATAGTGTAAACGAGTCTTATATCGGGAGATCCCTTTTTCCTTGCATCGATTGAGCATCGATGAATTTTCCAGGTGAAATTTTGATCTTGTGATACTCGCAATTTTCTGAAGAGCGCTTTCTCTAATTCAGAGTCTTGGTGGTTCAGGGGTAAACGGATCTGTGAGACTTCAATCACTATAATTATATTATCGGGCAATTAAGAGGAATTGTCATACACGCATTTTCTTTTAGATTTTTTCAGTTATATGACTGATCATGTGATGATGAATGATGCCATTAGATTGAGCTCTCTTTATAAAGAGCGAGTTTGGGGGGGGCGGAAATTAGAATCTATTTTAAATCGTCAACTACCCAATGAGTCAGATCTATTCGGTGAATCCTGGGACATTGTCGATAGGGAAGGGGACCAAAGTCTTGTGATTGATGGGGAAATGCAGGGCAAGACTTTAAATGAGTTGTGGGTTAATCATAAAGAATTGATTTTTGGATTGGATCTTCCACAGACGGAAAGGTTCCCTTTGCTTGTCAAAGTTCTTGATGCGAGGGAAAAGCTATCACTGCAGGTACACCCTCCAGAAAGGATTGCTTCTGAAATCGGAGCCGAACCTAAAACTGAAATGTGGTATATTGCTGAAGCGGAACCAGAAGCCGAAATCTATTGTGGCCTTAGTCATGAGATCACTCCTGATGCGTTCATGGAAAATGTTAATGGAGGGCTGAGTGATGATATGTTACATAAAATTAAGGTTTCCAAAGGGGACTTCATTTTTATTCCGAGCGGTAGATTACATGCGATTGGTGGGGGGGTCGTGATATTTGAGATTCAACAAAATAGCGATACCACATACAGGGTCCATGATTGGGGTCGGACAGGTTCTGATGGAAATTCTAGAGAATTGCATATCAATGAAGCGCTCAGATCCATTGACTTCCAAGACGTTGGACCGTGCAAAGGCAGAATGGAAAATAACTTTCTTGTCCGTTGTCCTTATTTTGAAGTTGAGCAATTAAACCTAAGCTCTATGGAATCAATTAATGCTTCCATAGATGAGAACTTTGCAATCATCTCAGTAATTGAAGGGACATTGAGTTTCGGGCGTTACGATTTCAGGAGAGGTGATTCTTTTATCGTTCCTTCCCAGAGTGGAGCTGAGCCTCTCAGTCTGATCTCTAATGGCCTAACAAAATTTCTTCGCACGACGATTCCAAAAAAGAATTAATTTTCTTTTTTGTTTAGCTAAATCAAAATTAAGAAACAGCTTCCTTGATCGCTTCCAATAAGTTTTCGTCCTGACGAGGAAAGACCGTCCTCAAGTCAATTTTGAACAGTCCGTCTGCGATATAACCCATGACTGGGTTAGTATTGCATCTTAAGTTTTTAGCAAGTTTGGAGGTTGAAATGTTTTCAGGATTTAGGTCTATAGTAACTGATGGGATCGCGGACTTGGGCATCGTTCCTCCTCCCATCCTCGATTCACCTTTTCCTGTACAGGCGCTTAGGGGTAATCCTTTGAGGTCCTTGATGATTGTTTCGGCTCTTGAGTTTAATTCATCAGTCGTCGATGAGAGCATGTCTAGTATCGGGACTTCAGTAATTCCTCTTAGATAAGACTCAGTCACTTCTTCTAACATTGAAAGTATGAGTTTGTCGCATCTTAATGCTCTGAAGAATGGCTCTTTCTTTATTCCTTTCACAAGTTCCGAACGGCCTGCGATGATACCGGCTTGCGGTCCTCCAAATAATTTGTCCCCGCTATAACAAATAAGATCAACTCCCTTTGCTAGGATTTCAGATGGTGTAGGCTCATGATCTACTGGTCCGAATTCATCGGTGTTTACTACGGCGCCGCTTCCAAGATCTTCACAGAAAGGAACTCCTTTCTTTTTTGCTAACTGGGCCAGTTCTTCTGTTTCTGCATTTTCTATAAAGCCTCCCATATAAAAATTGCTTTGATGTATTTTCAATATTAGAGCAGTTTCATCACTGATCGCATTTTCATAGTCCTTTACAGTGGTCTTATTTGTTGTTCCGATTTCGTGGAGAACGGCCCCGCTTGCAAGCAGTATGTCAGGTATTCTAAATCCACCACCAATTTCAACTAGTTGGCTTCGTGAAATAATAACTCTTCTTTTATTGCCTCTTACGAAGTGCCTTAAAATGATTACCAGAGCAGAGGCACAATTATTGACTGAGGTTGCTGATTCGGATCCGGACACTAGAGCTAGACACTTTTCAAGGTACGCAGCGCGGTTGCCTCTTTCTCCGGTATTTAAATCTAATTCTAGATTATTATAATTGGTTGCGATCGAACATAACCTTTCAGCAGCGCTGTCGGGTAGTGGTGATCGCCCCATATTAGTGTGAATCAATACACCGGTGCCGTTAATGACTGCGGCTATTCTTGTTCTGGAAAGAAAATTAAGTTCGGTCCG